>PDWJ01003976.1_pt1 | contig 19218 bp, 20 predicted proteins | sample 1430881 | NCBI WGS metagenome assembly PDWJ01 (sample SAMN01162460, study PRJNA174530) | Oral metagenome, whole genome shotgun sequencing project. | biome: Marine environment; feature: Marine mammal; material: Swab sample of the gingival sulcus; isolation source: swab sample of gingival sulcus...
GCGCTTGGTCGCCGATAGGCGTTTTTACTATGCGACTAAGGGGCAGTCGCGCTTTGCCGATAAAGTGGCGCCGCTCGCCAAGAGCGATCCGGTCATCAAGCGGATTGAATCGCCGATTAACAAGATGTTTTATGCGGTATCCGATGTGATTTGGTTTATTACGACCGATGGCGACGTCGCCTATGTCTCGCCGTCAGTCAAGGAATTTATGGGCTATGAACCGGAAGAATTGATTGGCAAGCGCGCCATCACCTTGATGCCGGTGGAGGTCTACCGCGACTTTGAGGCCAAGATGACGCGACTCTACAAAGACAAGAACATCGTGCAAGATGTCTTTTCGTTTCGCACTAAAGCCGGCTTATTGAAGAGCGGTGAGACCCACGCTCGCGCCTATACCGACAACGAACGCGGCGACGGCTACGTTGCGTCGACGCGACCAATTTCCGATGAAAAGGTCAAAGCGCAGGCGACTAGCCAGAAAAAAATGCGCGATTTAATTGAACAAAACGACGGGTTAAAGAGCGATGTACACGATTTGACTGCCGAACTGGCGACGCTGACCGAAAAGCTGACGATTGTCAACCGCGAGATGGCCGCCTCTGGCAAAATTGGCCAAAAGACCTTTAGCAAATTGCTGAGTGATTTACTGATCGGTTACGAAACGACACTGTTGCCAAGCCTCGAAACGCAGCGCGGCAAATTGCGGCAGCTGTCTAAAAAGTTTAACGATAAGACGATGGGCAAATACGATTTGCAAAACTTTTTGGAACAGGCGCAACGGGCCAGTAAAGCACAGGTCGATCAGTTGGCGTTTGTGCGCAGTTGTCAGGCGCTCTATGCGGCGCTATCCGATGAGTCTCAGATCGAAACCGCAACGCACGACTTGGCGCCGCTCTGCGAGCGCGCCGTACTCGACTTAAAGGCGGCCTTTGGCGAAACGGATCACGTCGTCAATATCGACTGCGCCGATCAGCTGACGCTTGAGACCAATCGCCAGATGTTTGGCGACTTGTTACAGCACCTGTTGCTCAACTCGTTGACACAGCAGTTGCGCGCGGTTAAAAAAGGCGTTATTTCAATTAAACTTTACCAATTTAGAGACGAGTTACTAATCGAATATCAGGACAATGGCGAAACGGTTGAAAACAGCGAGTTTGAACAGTTTTACTTACATTGTTTAGCTAAAAATGGCTATCGCGTTGCCGACGATGGGCACTTAGTTGACTACTTTGTCACCGAGCGCTTAGCCGGCACGATTAGCCGGCGCGCGACCGATGGCGTCACGGTGACTGTCATCGCCTTACCCAACGTGCAGCCGGACGCGGTCGCCGACGCCGCATCAGAGCCGGCGCCAACGGCCGATTGATTAGCTACTAGTACGACCCGCGCGAACGCCCAGTAGGTGTTTGTGGCGGGTCTTTTATTTTGGCTGGCTGAAAATTTTTATAGTCTGAAATTTTTATAATTTTGCGACATTCTGGTCAAGCCGTGCTATAATAAAAGACAAAGGTTTGTGACGCTGAAAATTGTGCTCATTTGCGAGAGCGGAAAGGGAAGAAGATGTGGCTGGAAGCAATTTTTATAGGCATCGTAATCAGTATTTTTCGAGGTGGTCGTTTTTCTAATTTGGCCCAGTCCAATTTGCGCGCAGTCTTTGTGCTAATTATTGGCTTGGTCTTACAACTGACGCCCTTTTTTTTGCACGGTATTCCCTTTATCAAACAATATGCCGCGCAGTTTTCCTTTGCCGGCCTACTGTTTGCACTGGTTTTTATCGCCTTAAATATAAAAATTAGCGGCATGCCGCTGGTGTTGATCGGCAGCTTGCTCAACGGCATCGTCTTGCTTTTTCACAATTTTAAAATGCCGATTAATTTGAGCGCTGCGACGAGCGCCAGTTTTGCTCAGATGAAATTGGCGATTGCCAGTGGCGCCGTGTCAAATTACGTCTTAATGTCCGAATCGACGCATTTTAGCAAATATCTGGGCAAGTTATGGCTGATGCCACAGTACTACCCATTTGGCAAGTTTTTCGGCATACCGGACGTGATTATTGCCATCGGCGTGATTTGGCTGCTGCAAGACGCATTTAAAAATAAAGTGCCCGATTACGGTCGGCGCACCTATTATCGCAGTTATTACGACAACTAGGGCGGTTTGCACGTCCGACAATCAACAAAGTAAGAGGTGAAAAATGGGTATTCAATCGTGGATTGCCGATAAATTATCAAAACGCGAAGTCGATAAATTAATGAAAAACGTCGCCGCTATCGAAGCCTATGAGGGCGATATTCAGGCGCTTAGCGACGCCGATTTAAGGGCTAAAACCGATCAATTTCGGGCCCGCTTAGCGGCCGGCGAGACGCTTGACGATTTGCTTTACGAGGCCTTTGCGGTCGTGCGCGAAGCGGCTGTGCGAACGCTCGGCATGCGCCACTATCCGGTTCAATTACTGGGCGGCATCGTGCTTCACCAGGGGCGCATCGCCGAGATGAAAACCGGTGAGGGCAAGACTTTAGTGGCGACCTTGCCGACCTATTTAAATGCCTTGACGGGCGATGGCGTGCACATCGTGACGGTCAACGACTATTTGGCGCAACGCGACCGCCTTTGGATGGGAAAAGTGCACGAATTTTTGGGCTTGACCGTCGGCTGCATCACCAACGATGTGCGCGGGCCGGAGCGCAAGCGCCAGTACCAATGCGATATTACCTATGGCACTAACAACGAATTTGGCTTTGATTACCTGCGCGACAACATGGTCGTGCGGCAAGCCGATCGCGTACAGGGCAAACTGAACTTTGCCATTATCGACGAGGTCGATTCAATTTTAGTCGACGAGGCCAGAACGCCGTTGATCATTTCCGGCAGCGGCCGCAAATCGACCGATCTCTATAAAAAGGCCGATCAATTCGTGCAGGCCTTACAGCCGGAGCACGACACCAGCGTCGACGAAAAGGCCAAGTCGATCGTCTTGACCGATGAAAGCGGCGTCGTCAAGGCCGAGCGCTACTTTGGCATTGACAATTTGTCGGACCCCGACAATATGGAAGTTCAACATCACATCAATCAAGCATTGCGCGCGCGGCTCTTGATGAAGCGCGATGTCGATTACGTCGTCAAGGATGGCGAAATCTTAATCGTCGACGAATTCACCGGTCGTTTAATGCACGGCCGGCGCTATTCCAATGGTTTGCATCAGGCCATCGAGAGCAAAGAGGGGCTCGAAGTGCGCAAAGAATCACAGACGTTGGCGACGATTACCTTACAGAACTACTTTAGACAATATCAAAAACTATCCGGCATGACCGGTACCGCCAAGACCGAAGAAGACGAATTGAAACACATTTACAATATGGATGTCGTCGAAATACCGACCAACAAGCCGATCGCCCGCAACGATATGGAAGACGTCGTCTTTCGCTCGATTAAGGGCAAGTTTGAGGCGGTCGTCAACGAAATTGTCGAACGACACGCCACGGGACAGCCGATTTTGGTCGGCACGATTACGATTGAGGTCTCCGAGTTGCTCAGCGCGATGTTGAAGCGGCGCGGCGTCAAGCACGAAGTGCTCAACGCCAAGCACCACGAGCGCGAAGCCGACATCGTCGCCCAAGCCGGACGACTTGGCGCCGTCACGATTGCCACCAACATGGCCGGTCGCGGCACCGACATCGTGCTGGGCGGCAATCCCGAATTTATGGCGATGAAGGAGTTGCGCAAACGCGGCTACGATGAAATTTTGCTCTCCAAAGTCGATTCGCCGCATCAGACTGACGACGCCGAATTGGCCGCAGTGAAGTGTGAATACAATCGCGTTTTGGCCGATTTTAAACGGGAAACCGATTGCGAAGCCAGCGCCGTTAAAGCGGCCGGTGGCCTTCATATCATCGGCACGGAACGGCACGAATCGCGACGCATTGACAATCAGTTGCGCGGTCGCGCCGGCCGTCAGGGCGACGTCGGTTCAACCCAATTTTACATTTCATTTGAAGACGATTTAATGCGCCTGTTCCTGTCCGATCGCATCAAGGGCATGGTCGAACGACTCGGTATGGAAGAAGATATGCAAATTGAAGCCAGTCTGTTGACCAAGTCGATTGAGGGCGCTCAGAAAAAAGTTGAGGGACACAACTTCGGCATTCGCAAACACGTCTTGCAATACGATGACGTCATGAATAGACAGCGCGAAATCATTTATAATGAACGGCGCAAGGTGCTCGACGGCGAAAATTTAAGAGATCATATTTGGGGTATGACTTGCGATGTGATCGACGCCATCGTCGAACAGCACACCGCCGTATCGGAGTATCCCGACGATTGGAATTTAGGTGCCTTATCGGATCATTTACACAATGTGTTATTCGTCGACAGAGTCGACATTCAGTATGACGATACGTTGACTAAGGCGTCGCTAAAGCAGTTTATTAAGGCGCGCACCGAGTCCATTTATAGCGAAATTGAGGCAAAGATTTCGACTGATAAAATGCGCGAAATCGAGCGCTATGTGTTGCTAAAAGTGGTCGATGACAAGTGGATTGACCACATCGATGCCATGGACCAGCTCAAGCAGGGAATTGGCCTGCGCGCGATTGGCCAGCAAGATCCGGTCAAGGCCTATCAACTAGAGGGCTTTGAAATGTTTGGCGAAATGATTGAGGCGATTAAGGAAGATACCGTACGCTTGATTTTCTACGCCAAGGCGTCGATGGAAACCAAGCGCGAACAAGCCGCCGTCATCGAGGCCTCGCGCAAGCAAGACCCGCGCGAATTGGGGCGTCGGCCAGCCGGCACCTTTGTGCGCAAGGAACAAAAAATTGGTCGCAACGACCCCTGTCCCTGTGGCAGTGGCAAAAAATACAAAAAGTGCTGCGGTGCAAATTAACGCCGCGTGCAGTTGCCGTATGATTAGAATTCAACTCGTAAAAAGGGGGGATTAAGTGTTAGTCTTTGAAAGTGGCAAGCAGGCCTTGAGGCAGCTGTCGACAAAACTTAACGATTTGGGTGATTCACTTTGACTTAGCTGCTAAAGCGGAGCGGTTAGCGGCAGTTGAAGCGGCGCTACTCGATCCGGACATCTGGCAAAATCAGGCCAAGTCGACCGAGCTGATGCGCCGTCAAAAGAGCCTTAAACGGATTATCGATAAATATCAGGACATGGTCGATCAGGCCGAAGAACTGACGATGATTTGCGATTTGGCGCTCGAAGAAGGCGACGACTCGATGGCGGCCGATTTGTCGGAGGGTTTGGCTAAATTGACGCAGCGAGTCGAAAAAATGAGCATTGCCGCGCTCTTTAAGGGCGAATACGACGCCGAAAACGCAATTCTGTCGGTACACGCCGGCAGCGGTGGGCTGGATGCGATGGACTGGGCCGATATGCTCTATCGGATGTATTTGCGCTGGGCGGAACCAAACGACTATCAATTACAGGTGCTCGATTATAACTACGACCCAATCGGCGGCTTAAAGGGCGCTACCGTGCGCGTCGTCGGCGACAATGCCTATGGCTATTTGAAGTCCGAAAAGGGCGTACATCGCCTGGTGCGCATTTCGCCATTTGATTCGTCAGGTCGCCGTCATACCTCGTTTGCGGCGGTCGATGTCATTCCGGAGTTGAGCGATGAAATCGATATTGAGATCAACCCAGAGGATCTAAAAATCGATACCTACCGCTCGTCGGGCGCCGGCGGTCAGCACGTCAACACGACCGATTCGGCGGTGCGCATCACCCATTTGCCGACCTCGATTGTGGTGCAGTGTCAAAATGAGCGCTCGCAAATTCAAAACCGCGAAGTCGCCATGAAAATGTTGTTGGCGAAATTGATCGACTTAAAGGAGCGCGAGCACAAGGAGCGAATTGAAGACATTCAGGGCGACTACTCTGAAATATCTTGGGGCAGTCAAATTAGATCGTATGTCTTTCAGCCCTACCAGCTGGTTAAAGACCATCGCACCGGATTTGAAAACGGCAATGTCAGCGCCGTGATGGACGGCGATTTAGAGGCCTTTATGGTCGCCTATTTAAATGAACAGCCAACTGTTTGACGGCGATGTATTTGATTTTTTTGAATATTCTGCGATAAATCAGATTTTTTTGCTAAAAACAGTGCAAATAGCGTAAAAAGCTATTAACAAGCAATCGTAAATATTATATAATGGATTATGTGGGTTAGATTGTCAACTTTATATCAGACGAGTTGACAATTTTATAAATGTAAAGTGTAGAAGAAAACTCGGAGGTAAAAATGGTTCAAAAAATTCGTGATGCCAAGCAGGTTGCGTCGCTCGTTAAAGACGGCATGACACTGATGATTGGCGGCTTTTTAGGCTGTGGCACACCGGAGACGATCATCGATGAATTGGTCGCCAGTGGCGTGAAAGACTTGACCTTGGTCGTCAATGATACATCGTTCCCAGAGCAGGGGATTGGCAAACTAATCGTCAGCAATCAAGTAAAGCGGGTTTACGCCTCGCACGTCGGCACGAATCCGGAAACTGGCAACAAGATGAACGACGGTTCGATGGAAGTCATTTTGCAACCGCAGGGTACTTTGGCCGAGCAAGTTCGCGCCGGTGGCGCTGGACTGGGCGGCGTCATTACGCCAACTGGCTTGGGCACGGTCGTCGAAGAGGGCAAACAAAAAATTGAAATAGATGGCAAAACTTATTTAGTTGAAAAGCCCCTGCGCGCCGACATCGCCTTTATCCGCGCCGAAGTCGTCGACGAAAAGGGCAATGCCTTTTACCAGCAGTCGGCTCAAAACTTCAATCCGTTAATGGCAATGGCCGCCGACTACGTCGTCGTAGAAGCCGGCAAAGTCGTCAAAGTTGGCGAATTGGCACCAGAACATGTACATACACCGCATATTTTTATAGATGCAATCGTTAAGGATTGTTAAGGAGGACGCCCGTGGATAGAAAAGAAATGAGAACAATTATCGCCAAGCGCGTTGCCAAAGAGTTTAAAGATGGCGACTTGGTCAACTTGGGCATCGGCCTACCGACATTAGTGGCGAGTTACATACCGGAAGACATCGAGATCGTCTTGCAATCTGAAAACGGCTTTATCGGCATGGGTCCAATTCCAACTGAAGATCAGGTTCAAAAGAATTTGGTCAACGCCGGTTCACAGCCCGCGACAATTCTACCTGGTGGCGCTTTCTTTGACAGTGCGACATCGTTTGCAATCATTCGCGGCGGACACCTCGACTGCACCGTATTGGGCGCTTTAGAAGTCGATGAAAAGGGCAATTTGGCCAACTGGATGATTCCCGGCAAAATGGTTCCCGGCATGGGCGGTGCGATGGACTTGGTGACTGGCGCCAAAAAAGTTATCGTCGCCATGGAACACACGTCGCGCGGCAATATTAAAATTTTGAACAACTGTTCACTACCGTTAACTGCCGTCAATGCGGTCGATTTAATCGTCACCGAAATGGGCGTTATGAAAATTACTGAAAAGGGCTTGGAGCTAGTCGAAATTCACCCCGAATTTAGCGTCGAACAAGTTCAAGAAGTCACTGAGTGTAAACTGATCGTTTCACCTGACTTGAAAAAAATGGAAGTGTAAGGCGACGCCTTGCGCAAGGGCGGGTTTAAACCCTACCAAAATTTAGTTCTTCTCAGTCAGGTCGGCGTAACGATGGCAATTTACATCGTCGGGGCAGTGCTGTTGGGTAATTTCTTCGACAATCTATTCAACAGCGCCCCCCTTGCACTACTATTCTGTCTGCTCACTGGCATCGTCGCCGCCTTTTACAACGTCTTTAAATTACTATTCAAAGTGGGCGCCAAAAAAGAGGATGACCCATGGAAAAAGTAAAGCAACTGGAAGCAAAAATTATACGCTATACGGTCCTGCTAATTGCCGTACTCGTCTTAGTGGCTTCACTCGTTCTACACAATATACCCCTCGTGTTAGGACTTATCTTCGGCGCCTTGATCGCCGTGTTGAACTTTATTGAATTATCGCGCACCTTACAGCGCGCCGTTCACAAAAAGCCTGCCGATGCCAGTGCTTATGTGACGTTTAAATACTTTGTTCGCTTTACGATTATGGCCGTCGTCCTCTATGTGGCGGCGACAAACGACGCGATCAGCCTGTTGGGTGCTATTATTGGTCTACTATCAGTTAAATTAGTGGTTTACGCCACCAATCTGTTTGATGATAGAAATTTTTTCAAAAAAATTTTTAAAAGAAAGGAGGATTAATCTATGCAAGAAGGTTTTGGGCCTAAATACATGTTCGATTTGTTTGGCATTCCGATTTCTGAAACCGTATTTGTCACTTGGATAATTATGGCAGCGATTATGATTTTTGTATTATTGACAGTGCGTAATTTCAAGATGTTGCCGGGCAAGATGCAGAACTTCATCGAGATGATGGTCGATGGCATCTACACCCTAGTGCGTCAGACGATGGGCGATCACAATGTCGCCTTTGCCCCCTATATGGGCACGCTGTTGATTTTTATCGGTTTGGCAAACATCGCTGGTTTGTTTTTATTAAGGCCCCCAACTGCTGACATCAACACGACGCTTTCGCTGGCGATGATGACTTTTTTTGCGATTCATTTTTTCGGCATCAAAAAGAAGGGCGGACGGTACTTTAAAGATTTTTTGGAACCGTTTCCACTGTTGTTACCGCTCAATATCATCGGCGAATTGGCAACCCCGATTTCACTCGGCTTCCGTCTGTTCGGAAACGTGCTCGGCGGCATGATTATCATGACGCTGTTGTACGGTGCACTGGCTTCGTTGTCCGGGGCGTTCGTCGTGCTGCAGTTTGTACCGGTACCGGCAGTGTTACACGTCTATTTTGACTTGTTTGCCGGACTATTGCAGTCGTTTATCTTTACGATGCTGACAATGGTGTTTGTATCGATGGCTATTGATTAGGAGCGCGTATGGAACAGTCAAATTTTATTTTACAATTTATCAACTGGCTGGCCGGCTTTGAGCCGCACGCACTCGCCTTATCTGCATCGGCCATCGGCGCCGGACTGGCCATGATTGCCGGTATTGGACCGGGCATTGGTCAGGGATATGCAGCCGGAAAAGGTGCAGAAGCAGTCGCCAAAAACCCCAAAAATGGCAAACAATCGACGATGATTATGCTATTGGGTGCGGCAGTTACCGAAACATCGGGTATCTTGGCACTGGTTATCGCCGTGATTATGCTATTTGGTAATCCGATGATATCAAATGCCATTTTGACGTCGAGTCGATCGGCCGATGGCGCCTTTATCGTCATGGGCTCGCTGATTGCAGCGGGGCTGACGATGATTTCCGGTATTGGGCCGAGTGTCGGTCAAGGTTATACGGCAGGTAAGGGAACAGAAGCAGTTGGTAAGCGTCCGTCATTGCAGCCTTTGATTATGAGAACGATGTTCTTGGGTCAGGCGATTGCACAGACGTCGGGTATTTTCGCATTAATTATCGCCATCATCTTCATCTTCGCCAATCCATTGATCGCGAAGTTTATGAGTATGATTGGTTAATACGACAGAAACTAAAAGACTTTAAGTGTTAAGAGTTAGAGGAGGAAATCATGAGTCCTATTTCAGGAGAAGCATTAATCTTGGCATGTTCGGCTATTGGCGCAGGTTTGGCAATGATCGCCGGTATTGGACCTGGTATTGGCCAGGGTTACGCAGCGGGTAAAGGCGCCGAGGGCGTCGGTCGCCAGCCAGAGGCACAGGGCGATATTATTCGAACGATGTTATTGGGTGCAGCCGTTGCCGAGACGACAGGTATCTACGGCCTTATCGTCGCAATTATTTTACTATTTGCCAACCCATTAATTGGTAAGTTCTTATCGATTGTCGCACAATAAACACTGAATACTTAGGAGGTGTTTAGTAATGACAAACGTTTTAGTAACTGCGGTTAATTTCGGTTTGGTCGAGTTCCGATGGGATTTTGTCATCATGATCTTCAACGTGCTCGTCCTATTCCTATTCCTCAGATGGAAATTATTTGGACCGGTTACCGCATTCATGCAAAAGCGTGCGGACAAAATTAAGAATACCATCGCAGCTGCCGACCAAAAAAATACAGAGGCCAGCGCCTTAAAAGCTAGTTATCAGGAAAAGTTGGACAACATCCACAACGAAGAACTAGACATTTTAAAAAATGCGCGCTTGGCCGCTGAGGCGCGCACTGCTGAGATGATAAAACAAGCCGAACGCGATATTGAACAAATGAAAATAAAAGCACAAAATGAAATAGAAGCTGAACGCCGCAAGTCGGTAATGGAATTGAAAGACGAAATTGCCAATCTGGCATTATTGGCGGCATCTAAAGTTATCGACAAGGAAATCGACGCCCAAAAACACGTCGATTTGATCGATCGCTTTATCGAGAGGGCAGGTGACGCTAAATGGCAGAATTAGTCGCCGAAACCTACGCAAACGCCCTCTTTGAGGTCGGCTTAGAACAGGATGAAATCGAAACGCTATTTGACGAGTGTAAGCAAATTCGTCAGCTGTTAAGCGATTATCCAGATTTGTATAATATTTTGACGACGCCTAAAATTGCCAATGCGGCAAAGAAGACAGTTGTGACAGATGTCTTCGGCGACAGAATTAGCCAGACGATGTTAAATTTTTTGCGCATTCTAGTCGATAAACGGCGCAGTGCAGTAGTCGTCGACATCTTTCAAGCTTTTGAAGAAAGGTATTACAAGCGGCTGAATAAGGCTAAAGCAGTCGTCTGGTCAGTTGTGCCACTCAGTCAGCAACAAATTCAAAAGCTAACTGATAAGCTCAACAAAATGACGGGTCAAGACATCGAAGTCGAAAACAAAATCGATCCGGCGCTAATTGGCGGCGTGGTCGTGCGCATCGGCGATCGCATGATTGACAATTCAGTTAAAACAGGCGTTCACAACATGCGCGACTTGCTTATCGAGCGAGTTGTTTAGCCTAGATTACAGGAGATAAATATGAAGCTTAGACCAGAAGAAATCGGCTCGGTTATCAAAGAGCAGATTAAGCGCTATGAGGATAAGCTCCAAATTGAAGATGTCGGTACGGTCATTCAGGTAGGTGACGGTATCGCCAGAGTTCACGGCTTAGTAAAGTGTATGTCCGGAGAGCTATTGGAGTTTCCCCACGATGTTTACGGCATGGCGCTCAACTTAGAAGAACATAGCGTCGGCGTCGTCTTGTTAGGCGCTGACACCGAAATTACCGAGGGCGACATCGTCAAGCGCACCGGCAAAGTCGTCGAAGTTCCAGTCGGCGAACAGATGATCGGTCGCGTCGTCAACGCCTTAGGTCAGGCCATCGACGGCAAGGGCGCCATTTCAACTGAACACTTTCGTCCGGTCGAATCGCGCGCACCGGGCGTCATCGCCCGCAAATCAGTTCACCAACCGTTGCAGACGGGTATCAAGTCGATCGACTCAATGATTCCAATCGGCAAGGGTCAGCGCGAGCTGATTATCGGCGATCGCCAAACAGGTAAGACGGCCATCGCCATCGACACCATTATCAATCAAAGAGAAGAATCGGTCATCTGCATTTACGTTGCAATCGGTCAGAAGAAGTCAACCGTTGCACAAATCGTCAAAGAATTGGACGAGCGCGGCGCGATGGATTACACCATCGTCGTTTCGGCGTCGGCTTCAGAACCGGCACCGTTGCAGTACCTGGCGCCCTATGCCGGCTGTGCGATGGGCGAACATTTAATGCATCAGGGCAAAGACGTCTTGATCATCTACGACGATTTATCCAAGCACGCCGTCGCCTATCGGTCGATGTCGCTGTTGCTGCGCCGACCGCCGGGTCGCGAAGCCTATCCGGGCGACGTATTCTATTTGCACTCGCGCCTATTGGAGCGCGCTGCCAAGCTAAACGAAGCCAATGGCGGCGGTTCGTTGACGGCGCTGCCGATTATTGAAACGCAGGCCGGTGACGTATCGGCTTATATCCCGACCAACGTCATCTCGATTACCGACGGTCAGATATTTTTGGAATCAGAACTGTTTAACGCCGGTCAGCGCCCGGCCGTCAACGCCGGTATTTCGGTATCGCGGGTCGGTGGTAGCGCGCAGATTAAGGCCATGAAGCAGGTCTCTAGCAAAATTAAGTTAGAATTGGCACAGTACCGTGAATTGGCGGCCTTTGCTCAATTTGGTTCGGAGCTCGACAAAGAGACGCAGGCCACTTTGACGCACGGTGAACGACTGATGGAAGTGCTGAAACAAAAACAGTATTTGCCAATGAAAGTCGAACATCAAGTCGCCGTTATTTACGCCGCTACTAACAAGTATTTAAGCGATGTCGAAGTCAAAGACATCGGCGCCTTTGAAGTCGGTTTAATCGAGTATATCGACGACGTACACGGCGATATTTTCAAGGCGATCAAGCAACAGGGTAAGATTGATGACGCACTCGATGCCAAGTTAAAAGAGGCAATCGAAAGCTACAAGGCGCTGTTCTTTAAGAATAAGCAAGCTGAGCTAGCGGAGGCCGATCAAGCTGGCGCCCCAACTGAGGCATAGGAGGTTATTATGGCTGGTGTGGGTGCAAGAGACATCAAACGTCGCATCAAGAGCGTCAATTCAACCAAGCAAATAACCAAGGCGATGGAATTGGTTTCGACTGCCAAATTAAAGCGTCGGCGCACAGTTTTAGAGGCGATTCAGCCCTATTACGAGACGACGCTGGCGACGGTTCGTCACATTATGGAAAATGAACAGTCGATTCGTCATCAATATTTGACGGTGCGACCGGTCGAAAAGACGCTATACGTCGTCGTATCGGCCGACCGCGGCCTCTGTGGCGGCTACAATGTCAACGCCTTAAAGTGCGCCATTAACGACATCGCCGATCCGTCTAAGGCAAAGATATTGGCCGTCGGCAAAAAAGCGATTGAGTTTTTCAAGCGTCAACAGCTCGATGTCGTCAAAGCCGTTAGCGGCATTTCAGAGCGACCGCAGCACGGCGACGCCAAGCGAATCACCAATTTTGTGCTCGACTTATACGTCAAGGGCGAAGTTGACGAGATAAAATTAGTGTATACTAAAATGGAATCGACCATTATTCAAGTGGCGGACATCATTACGTTGCTGCCGCTGGCGATGGACGATTTTCAGACAGCAGAAGCTGCACAAGCAGCGCAATCAGAGGTTGCCGACGAAGACGAAGTCGCGCCCGATTTACTCAATTATAGCCCGCATCCGGAAGAAGTCATCAGCTATTTGGTGCCAAAGTACATCGAAAGCACGTTGTATGGCGGGCTGTTGGAATCGGCCGCGTCGGAACAGGCGGCGCGGCGCATGGCGATGGAAAACGCCACGGACAATGCCGAAGAAATGATTGAAGACTTAACATTGTCCTTTAACCAGGCCAGACAGGCTGCAATCACGCAAGAGATTTCAGAAATTGTCGGCGGCGCAAACGCCTTTGATTAAACGACCGGCGAAGGGAGATTTACATGGCAAATAACATAGGTAAAGTCGTCCAAGTTATCGGTGCCGTACTGGACATCTATAACGACATTAAAGTCGTCGCCGAAGTCGCGCAACACATCGGCGACAACACCGTGCGCTGTATCGCGATGTCGTCGACAGACGGTCTTGTCAGGGGCATTGAAGCCGTCAACACCGGCACGCCGATTCAGGTGCCGGTCGGCGCCGACGTATTGGGTCGCATGCTCAACGTCGTCGGTGAGCCGATTGACGAAAAACCGATGGAGAACGTCAAGGAAACTTGGTCAATTCACCGCGAAGCGCCCAAGTTTGAAGATCAACAGACGACGACCGAAATATTTGAAACTGGCATCAAGGTCATCGACCTGCTTTGCCCCTATGTAAAGGGCGGTAAAATTGGCCTGTTTGGCGGTGCTGGCGTCGGTAAAACGGTTTTGATCCAAGAGTTAATTAACAATATCGCCAAAGAGCACGGCGGCCTATCGGTATTCGCCGGCGTCGGCGAGCGCACCCGCGAGGGCAACGACCTCTATCACGAAATGATCGAGTCGGGCGTTATCGATAAGACTTGCATGGTGTTTGGACAGATGAACGAGCCGCCCGGTGCGCGCATGCGCGTCGGCTTGACTGGTCTGACGATGGCCGAGTACTTCAGGGACACCGAGGGTAAGGACGTCCTGTTGTTTATCGACAACATCTTCCGCTTTACACAGGCCGGTTCAGAGGTTTCGGCGCTGCTCGGCCGCATGCCGTCAGCAGTTGGTTATCAGCCGACGTTGGCCACCGATATGGGTCAGTTACAAGAGCGTATTACGTCGACCAAAAAGGGTTCGATCACATCGGTTCAAGCCATTTATGTACCGGCCGACGACCTGACGGACCCGGCGCCAGCTACGACATTCTCGCACTTAGACGCCACGACGGTATTGGATCGTAAAATTTCTGAAATGGGTATCTACCCGGCGGTCGATCCACTCGATTCGTCATCGCGCATCTTGGCGCCGGAAATCGTCGGCGAAGAACACTATCAAGTGGCGCGCGACGTTCAGCAAATTTTGCAGCGCTACAAAGAACTACAAGACATCATTGCCATCTTGGGTATGGACGAACTATCAGAAGAAGATAAAATCGTCGTATCGAGAGCGCGGCGCATTCAGCGCTTCCTGTCACAGCCTTTCCACGTCGCCGAGCAGTTTACCGGCTTTAGTGGTAAGTATGTACCAATTAAGGAAACGGTGCGCGGCTTTAAAGAAATTTTAGATGGCAAACACGATACGCTGCCGGAGAGCGCTTTCTTGTTCGTCGGTACAATCGACGACGTCGTCGATAAGGCGAGGAAGGCATAGGGGGCGACCATGAGTAAACAACTTCACTTGGAAGTGGTTACGCCAGAACAAAGTTTCTTTTCCGGTCCGGTCGATATGGTAGTGGTACGCACTACTGAGGGCGACATCGGCGTGCTCTACAATTACGAGCCGACTGTGGCGCCGCTGTCGATTGGTGCGCTAAAAGTAAAAATCGGCGAACAGTACAAAGTGGCGGCCTGTGCCGGCGGCTTTGTCAATATCGAGCCGGATAAGGTAACCGTTGTGACCGACTGTGCCGAATGGGCCGACGACATCGATCGCGCGCGGGCTGAAGCCGCCAAAGAGAGAGCCGATGAACGATTGCAAGCCAATGGCGACGACGTCAATCTCAAGCGCGCGCACATCAGTCTATTGCGCGCCATCAATCGGATACGGATTGTCGACGATTACGCGACAAAGCGCCAATAGTTAAAAGCCGCGCGGCAATGCCGCGCGGTTAAATTTTAAAACAATTATTTTTATATTAAGATTAAGTTTGAGTCCACCTCTAAGGGTAGGCTTTTTACTTTCCACGTTCCGCTTTTCCCTTCAACTTTCGGCTTTCAACTTTTAGCTTTCCACTTTACATGTTATAATGACACAGTGAGGTAGTAATGGAAATAATATTGAAAACTTTAGATGATACCGTTGAGTTGGGCACTCGCTTGGGCGAGTTGCTTAAGCCGGGCGATGTCCTCGCCATGGTCGGCGATCTGGGTGCGGGCAAGACGACGCTGGCGCAGGCGATCGGTCGCCAGTTGGGCGTCAGCGACTACATGACCAGTCCGACATTTGCCGTCGTCAATCAATACGATTGGTCGAACGGCCTATTCGTGCACGCCGATTTATATCGCTTGGAAGATGCCGATGAATTGGCGGAAATTGGCTTTGAACAGTATTTTGATGGCACCAATATCATCGTGGTGGAATGGGCTGATAAATTTAGGAATTGGTTTGACGATTACGGCGACGACGTCCTGTGGTTGACTTTGCGCTATGCCGAACGGGGGCGCAGCGTCCAACTGTCTGGCGCCAGACGCCTGATTGATAAATTGGAGGAAGCATGCTCTTAGCAGTTGATGCGACAACTAAAACGGCCAGTGTGGCAATCTATTATGACGGCGTTTTAAAAGTGCACAATACCGTCAATAACGGCTACACTCATTCGCAGACGCTATTGCCCTTAATCGACCAGTCGCTGCAATCGATTAATCGGACGGCGGCCGACTTGAGTGCCATCGTCGTCGCCAACGGGCCCGGCTCGTTTACTGGCATTCGAATTGCCTTGTCGACTGTGAAAGCGCTGGCGCACGCCCTTGACATACCGATTTATACGGCGTCGACCCTGCGCGCGTTGGCCTATCACGGCAAGCATTTTAGCGGTTTGGTCTGTCCAATTTTAGACGCCCGTCGCAGTCAAGTTTACGCGGCTGTTTACAATCCCGCCGGCGATTGCGTCGCGCCGGAAGCGACTTATCAAATAGAAGATCTATGTAGGCTTTTAGAAGCGGCGTTAAGCCAATATCAGCTGTCAAATGTGTTATTTGTCGGCGATGGCGTCGCCGTACAGCGCAGCTATTTAAGTGCGCAGTTGGCCGATGCCGCCATTTTGGGCAATCTCGATTTGGCCAATAACTGTGCAGCTGGTTTAATCGCCGCCCACCTAGCCGGATTGACTGAAGTTCATCGCTACGATGCGGTCGCCGTCAATTACCTGCGCCGGCCTCAGGCCGAACGCGAAAGGAAGAACAAGTGATTATTCGCGATATGTGCGCGGCCGACATTGAGCAAATTTTAGAAATTGAAAGGCAGTCTTTTCAATCGCCGTGGTCGCGCGCGGCCTTTGAAAGCGAATTGAAGAATTTATTGGCCCATTATTTACTATTGGTCGAAGACGACAAGGTTATCGGCTATGCCGGTTTTTGGCAAATATTAGACGAGGGACATATCACCAACGTCGCCCTTTTGCCGACCTATCGCGGGCGCGGCTTGGCCAAGCGCCTCATCGGCCAACTCATCGATCGGGCGCGCCAGTTGAACATTGTACAGATGACGCTCGAAGTGCGCCCCAGTAACGCGGTGGCGCGCCAGTTGTATACCAGCTTTGGCTTCAGCGTTGAAGGGCGAAGGCCGCGCTATTATAGCGATAGCGGTGAGGACGCCTTGATTATGTGGCTCGACATTGCAAAAATGGCAGAGAAAGTGAAAAACTAGATGAAGATATTAGCTATTGAAACCAGTTGTGATGAGACATCCGTCGCGATTGTGCGCGATGGTCGACATATTTTAAGCAATCAAATCTATTCCCAAATTGACATTCATAAATTGTACGGCGGCGTCGTGCCGGAGATTGCCTCGCGCAACCACTTAGAAAAAATTTCACAGGTAGTCGACAGCGCCTTGCGCGCTGCACAGCTAACCTTTGACGACATCGACGCCTTTGCCGTCACCAATGGGCCCGGTTTAGTCGGCGCGCTCTTGGTCGGCGTCAACTATGCCAAAAATTTGGCCTACGCCTTAAACAAGCCGCTGATTGCAGTGCACCACATCGTCGGGCACATCTTTGCCGCTTTAACTGAAAACGCCGAACTGCAGCCGCCCTTTGTCTGCTTAGTCGCCTCTGGGGGACACACCCAGCTAGTCGTCGTCGAAGACTATCAAAAATTTAAAGTGATCGGACAGACGCGCGACGACGCCGTCGGCGAAGCCTATGATAAAGTTGCGCGCACGCTCGGCCTACCTTATCCGGGTGGACCGCAAATTGACGCTTTGGCCAAGCGGGGCAACGGCGACGCAATTCACTTTAAGCGCAGTTACCTAGACAAAGACGGCTACGATTTCAGCTTTTCCGGCATCAAATCGGGCGTGCTCAACTATTTGAATCAATCTCGTCAAAAGAATTTGCCAATCGTGCCGGCTGACGTCGCTGCCTCGTTTCAAGAGGCCGTCGTCGACGTCTTAGTCGACAAGAGTTTGATGGCCTTGCAAAATTACAATTTGCAGACATTGGTGTTGGCGGGCGGTGTCGCCGCCAATAGCCGCCTGCGCACGCGCCTTAAGGCGGCTACTGAGGCCGCCGGCAGCGCGCTCTATGCGCCGTCGCTAAAACTCTGTACCGACAATGCGGCGATGATTGGCTGTGCCGCTTACTACGTTGGCAACACTAAAAAAAGTGCCGATTTGGCACTCAATGCGCAGCCCAGTTTGGCACTTGATAGAGCGTAGCGCGGCCGCTACATCAATTAGTTTGAGAGACTTCACTTTCGATTTGATCAGCCAAGCCCTCCCACAATTCAATCAGCTGTGCCAACTCGTCCTTTAAGGCAGTTTCTTGTTGCGTCAAGCGCTTTGCCGCTTGTGGACTGCTGTAATTTTCTTCCAGACAAAGTGCTTCGCCAATTTCGGCGAGCTGATTTTCAATTTGGTAAATTTTAGTTTCACAGTCCTCAAATTGTCGTTTCAGGGCCTTTATTTCGGCGCTGCGCTGTCGCTCTAGTTTGCGCTGCTGTTTGCGCGCCGTCTTGCTAAGGGCGTCCGATTCAGTTGTTGCCGGTCGATTGCGGGCGGCTTTTTTAGCGAGGTAGTCATCGTAATTTCCCAAGTAGAGAACGGCTTTACCAGCTTCGATTTCGACGATTTTTTGGCAGGTGTTATTTAAGAAATAGCGATCGTGTGAGATGATTAACATCGTGCCATCGTAGTCGCAGAGCGCTCGCTCCAACACTTCTTTGTTGTAGATGTCGAGGTGGTTAGTCGGTTCGTCCAGCAGCAGTAAATTGGCGTCGCTTAAAAATAATTTAGTCAACATGACGCGCGCTTTTTCGCCGCCGCTCAACACCGAAATCGGCTTAAATACGTCGTCGTTAGAAAATAGAAAGCGACCTAAAATGGTGCGCACTTCGCCCTCGCTGGCGCGCGGAATTAAATTGTGTATTTCCTCGACAATCGTCAAGTTATAGTTCAAATCATCTTGATTTTGATCGTAGTAGGCGGGCAGCACATTGTGGCCGAAGCGCACGCTGCCGGCGTCGGCCGATTCGTCGCCGACGACGATTTTGAGCAAAGTCGATTTGCCACAGCCATTGGCGCCGATCAGGCCGATTTTTTCGCCGCGCTTTAAGGTCAGATCGACGCCTTGCAAGACCGCATTTTCGCCATAGCACTTGTCGATTTGTTCGATTGTGAGCACGTCATTGCCTGAATTAGAAGCGGCCTTTAAAGACAGCTTCATCTGCTTATTAGACTGCTTAAATTGTTCCGGCTGAACCATTTTAGCGAGCAGTTTTTCGCGGCTCTTGGCGCGCTTGGCCAGCAGTTCGGTACCGCGTTGCTTAAATTTTCTAATGATGTCGCGTTGCCGCTTTTGTTCGCTTTGGTACTTTTGGTAGGCGCGCGCCATCTGTTCTAATTGGGCGGCCTTTTTTATTTTAA
>PDWJ01002542.1_pt1 | contig 19213 bp, 20 predicted proteins | sample 1430881 | NCBI WGS metagenome assembly PDWJ01 (sample SAMN01162460, study PRJNA174530) | Oral metagenome, whole genome shotgun sequencing project. | biome: Marine environment; feature: Marine mammal; material: Swab sample of the gingival sulcus; isolation source: swab sample of gingival sulcus...
AACCCTGTTTTTCAATCAGTTAAAGACTGCCTTGTTCAGTTAAACACCACCAACAAAAGCGGCCCGAACCGGCAAGGACGGCGAATTCTACAGACTTCTGCGGAAGGGTCAAGCGTTAGATTAAAAAAAGAGAGGGAAAGTCAGAAAAAACACGCATCAGCCACCGGCTTACAGCCATATGCCACGGACACATAAAAGGCGCCCGATAGCGGCGCCTTCAGTCTGGACCAGGGAATGCACCCACTTAAATCAAGCCAGCCAGAACAGATGGTGCTTTTTCTTGCCCAGCTTAACCAAAAAGTATTTATCAAAAAGCGCATTCTCTTTAGCGAATACCCCCGTTGCATTCATAATATGCTCAGGACCATATGCCTGCCCGTTGACAATAACCGCATTACGCTGCAGCGCATCTTTGACCTGCTTACCACTTGGCGCCATACCTGCATCAGACAGAATAGTCGTTAGCGGCCGCTCTGCCACCGCTGATACATTTATTTCCGATGAAGGCAAACCATCCTGAGCTAACTGTGCATAATCCTGCTCACTCAAGCTCGAAGTATCGCCCGAAAAGAGTGCTTCCGTTATACGTTTAGCAGCCGCCAACCCTTCCTTACCATGCACCAAGCAAGTCACTTCTTCTGCCAATACGCGCTGGGCTTCCGGACGCCCTTGGCGCTCAGCATCTTCTTGCTCCAATGCGTCAATTTCAGCAACAGGCAGGAAAGTGAAATACTTCAAGAAACGGTATACATCCGCATCGGCCGTTTGCAACCAGAACTGATAGAAAGCATAAGGTGAGGTTTTACTTGCATCCAGCCAGATTGTACCTGATTCCGTTTTACCAAATTTAGTGCCATCCGATTTGGTAATAAGAGGCAGTGTCAGACCAAAAACCTGTTGGCCATTCATGCGGCGCGTCAGTTCTGTACCACCTGTAATATTACCCCACTGATCCGAACCGCCGATTTGCAGTGTACAGTTATGGGAGGTATTTAATTGCTGGAAATCGTACGACTGCAGAATCATATAGGTAAATTCCGTAAAGGAGATACCCTCACCTTCACGATCAATGCGCTGCTTCACTGATTCCTTTGCAATCATTTGATTAACAGAGAAATGCTTACCAATATCACGCAGGAAAGAAAGAATATCTACATTCTGCGTCCAGTCCAGATTATTGACGACCTCCGCGCTGTTTGCACCGCTATCAAAATCCACAAAGGCACTGACCTGAGCCTTAAGTTTTTCAACCCAGCCGGCAACAGTAGCATCATCATTTAACTTTCGCTCTTGAGCTTTAAAACTCGGATCACCGATCAGGCCTGTTGCACCACCTACCAATGCTAGCGGCTTATGACCGAACTGCTGAAAGCGCTTTAGCGTTAACAGTGGAACCAGGCTGCCAATGTGCAGACTATCAGCGGTTGGATCGAAACCGCAATAAAGCGTCACACTGCCACTTGCAAGATGTTTTTCCAGTTCTTCTTCACTGGTCATCTGCGCAACCAGCCCGCGCGCTTTAAGATCCTGTAACAGTGTTTCGCTCATTTTTTCTGTTTGCCTTTTATTCGTGACTATAAAAAAGATGCGCTATTTTATCCCTACCCCGGATGTTGCACCAGTATATTTCGTTTTTTTACTTTAGTAGCACTGCACACATTTATTCTGCCATGACACATCAGTTGCATACCAAGAAGCCTGTGAGCAAACAATAACTCAGGGGCGCTTTTCTTGATTTACATTCAGCTTTACTTAAGTTTTAATCAGCAACGCCGATTTTATTGGAATGAAATGGCATAATGCTCGTTTACATTTAGCAGCCTAAGTTAAAAAATAGGGAAGGGGATCAGGGTGCCAAATTGCATTTATAAGTTCCAGAAGGCGTTTCCGACGATCTGTCTGGTAGTTTCTGGTGCATGCTTTTTTATTATAAGCATGGCATTTATCCTGCTCCCTGCACATAGAGCAGAAGCGGTTTCCAATGATGCACCCAAAGCGTTGCCGTTAACGGTTGTCTCTGTCAGCGCGCAGCCTTTTATCTCCATCAAACCAGACAACGTCACCGCAACTACAGCACCTACAGAAAACTGGGTGACTTACGAAGCTGGCCCCGGAGATAACCTCACATCCATTTTTAAAAAAGCAGGCCTGAGTAACCAGGATGTTTATCGTGTTGCAAAAGCGGGTAAGCAACAACAATCTTTTACCAGAATATACCCTGGACAACAGTTTTCATTCCTCATCAAAAATGGTGAGTTATCTCAGCTTAAGTACATTAAGTCCCCTTTAGAAAGCACACACCTGATAAGTGACGGCACGAGCTATACCATCAAGAATATTATTCGCGAGCCAAAGGTAAGCCATAAATACACTTCCGGCATCATCAAAGACTCTTTATTTCTGGCGGGTGATGAGGCTGGACTTTCCAGCAAAAAGATCATGGAGCTTTCCAGTATCTTTGGCTGGGATATCGATTTTGTTTTAGATATTCGCAAAGGTGATAGCTTCAGCCTCATATATGAAGAACACTTTCTTGATGGCAAGAAAATCAGTGAAGGACCGATCATTGCAGCACAATTTCATAATCGTGGAAAGAAATACACCGCCCTGCGATACACGACACTAGACGGTGACAGCAATTATTACACTCCAGAAGGGTTCAGCATGAGAAAGACCTTCCTGCGCTCACCCGTCGACTTTGCCCGCATTAGCTCTCGCTTTAACCTCAAGCGCAAACATCCGGTTTTAAATCGCATCCGCGCCCATAAAGGTGTCGATTATGCTGCCAGCACCGGTACACCTATTAAAGCCGCGGGAGATGGAAAAATCATTTTCCGGGGGCGAAAAGGCGGATATGGCAAGGTCGTTATTCTTCAGCACGGCAACAACATCACCACACTGTATGCTCATATGAATAACTTCAAGCGCGGACACAAAGTAGGCACCCGCGTTAAGCAAGGACAAACCATTGGCTTTGTCGGCCAGACAGGCCTGGCAACGGGGTCACATTTACACTACGAATTCCAGCTCAACGGCGTTCACAAAAACCCGCTATCGGTCAAACTACCCCAAGCAGCACCTATAGCCAAGAGTGAATACAACGCCTTCAAAGCTGCCACAAGTATTATTCTTGCGCAGCTTGAAACCCATAACGCAACAACTTTGGCTGCGAACAGCGCTTCGGCAAAATGAGGCAAGACATATTCATCGGCTTGATGTCCGGCACAAGTCTTGACGGCATTGATGCGGTAGCAGTGCGCTTCACTCCGGAATGCGAGCTCGTAGCCAGCCATGCTGAAGCGATCCCAGAACACCTTAAACGACAAGTTTTGCAATTAACCCAACCGGGCGAGAAAGAAATCGACCTGATGGGCAAGGTGGATATCGCCTTGGGCGAACTGTTTGCCAAAACAGTGAACAGGCTCATCGCCAAAGCAGCAATCAACAAGCGAGATATCCAGGCAATCGGCAGCCACGGCCAGACAATACGCCACAGGCCTGAGTTTGGCTTCACCTTGCAGATTGGTGACGCCAACATCATCGCTGAAAAAACCGGAATCACAACTGTCGCAGATTTTCGCCGCAGAGATATGGCTGCATCAGGCCAAGGGGCACCACTTGTTCCCGCCTTCCATCAAGCAATGCTACAAAGTAAAAGCCATGACAGAGCGTTGCTCAATATCGGCGGAATGGCAAACATCACTTACTTGCCCAAAGAAGGTAACGGCACCGTCATTGGTTTTGATACAGGCCCGGGCAACATTCTAATGGATGCCTGGATGCATATTCATCACGGCCAAAGCTATGATAAAGATGCACAATGGGCCAGCAAGGGCAAGACCTCACCGACCCTGCTAACGGATCTGCTATCTTTAGCATTTTTTTCTGAACCCCCTCCCAAGAGCACAGGCCGCGAGCAATTTCACCCAGGCTGGTTGCAGAATATGCTTTCCAACCACCCTGACCTCAAAGCAGTGGACGTACAGCGAACACTCCTTGAGCTGACTGCACGCAGTATTACCGACTGCATAACACACTACCTGCCTTCATCGCTAACGGAGCTCTATGTATGCGGAGGCGGAAGTAGAAATCCTCTACTTATGCAGAGGCTTGAGCAATTATTACCCGGCATAAACGTACAATGCAGTGATGCCTTAGGAATAAATGCAGACTGGATGGAGGCCGCAGCTTTTGCCTGGCTGGCCAAACAATGCATGGAGGGAGCCAGTGGAAATATCCCTTCGGTCACCGGAGCTCAGAACCAGCGAATTCTGGGAGCCATCTACCAGGCATAAAGCCAAATAGACAGTTTTAGACATTTAGCGTCAGTTGGCGAAATTTTCGCGCAGAGGTCGTTTGATTTGAGTGAGCATTTCCGCTCACATCAAGAGGGATCAAGTGAAAGAAATACACGGGTGCAACATCCAGGTTAGAAATACAAATAGCCCCGATCACGTAACCGGTTCTCTTCAGCAGACCCCAGAGGCACCGTGTCTATAAAATCAGGCAACTCAGAACGCTCTATCTTATTCACTCGCATCCAAGTTTCACAAACCCTAATATCAATCACATTCTCCTGCTCCAGCTTCTCTGCCAAGCGTATAAGTTCCTTGTACTGATCCATATTCTTATCCCTGAAGGCATGCGCCTCATCACCATGCAGAACAAACACAATAGGCTCATAAGCATGAAGATCCTCTACTTTCTCCGCCAACAGGCTCGCTCGTCGAAGCAACAGCTCCACCTCACTTGGCGTATTTTTCTTAATCAAAGCCAGGTAGCGTGAATTATCCACAGCAGAATTAACCCGCGGCTGAAGCGGCTCCGCAGCGATAGAAAACGACATGAGAAAAGCTAAGAAGAAATGAACCAAGTAGCGCATTAAATGCCCCCAAAGAATCATAAAGCGGTATCAAAATAGAGCCGAAGATCGATCAAGCAGGTTATGAATGTGCAACCCAACAACCTGCTTGCAGAAGGGGTTAAATCGAAAAAGAGGAGCCGCAACCACAGGTTGTCGCTGCATTCGGGTTATTAATAATAAACTGGGAGCCCTGAAGGCCCTCTTTAAAATCAACTTCAGCGCCCACCAGATACTGAAAACTCATTGGGTCGATAACCATTTTCACGCCATCACGTTCCACAACGGTATCGTCATCCGCAGAGTTTTCATCAAATGTGAAACCATAAGAGAACCCAGCGCACCCGCCGCCGGTAATATACACTCTCAGTTTAAGATTATTATTCTCTTCCTCTTCGATCAGGGATTTTACCTTAGCCGCCGCTGCCGCCGTAAAAGCCATCCCTGGTTCCAAATCTGGATCAACTGTTTCTATCATAAGACCACACTCACATTTGCAGGGCGCAATTATCACCTTAACCAAGTCTTTCAGTCAAATATTATGGCATGAGCCCTACAAGATTAAGCCCGGCTGTTTCTTCGAAACCAAACATGATGTTCATATTCTGAATTGCCTGGCCTGCTGCCCCCTTAACCAGATTATCGATGACCGACAACACAACCACCATGTCATCATTTTGCGGGCGATGTACGCTAATCCGGCACATATTCGCACCTTTTACACTACGCGTCTGCGGATGGCTTCCGGCTGGCATGACATCAACAAACGGTTCGTCCGCATAGCGCTCCTCGAACAACCCTTGCAGGTCATGATCCACAGGATCTTTCAGCACACCATAACAGGTCGAGTGAATACCCCGAATCATCGGCGTCAGATGCGGCACAAACGTCAGATTAACCGGGCGCTCTGCCGCCAGTGCCAACCCTTGTTTAATCTCCGGCAGATGACGGTGACCATGAACGCCGTAGGCCATCATGCTCTCACTGGCCTCACACAGCAACATGCCCACTTTGGCACCACGACCGGCACCACTTACCCCTGACTTGCAGTCAGCAATCAAACGACGGTGATCAATTAACTTGTTTTCCAACAACGGAAGAAACGCCAACTGTGTTGCTGTTGGGTAACACCCTGGACAGGCGATTAACTGCGCATCCTTAATCTCTGCCCGATTAACTTCAGGCAGACCGTACACAGCCAGTTCAGCCATTTCCGGCTGAGTATGCTCCATGGCATACCACTTGGACCATAGTTCCAAATCTTTGATACGAAAATCCGCACCCAGATCAATCACACGCACACCTTTAGCCACCAGCTCCGCTGCCATATTCATGGCGACACCGTGTGGTGTGGCAAAAAAGACCACATCACAGCCACTCAGGGTTGCAACATCAGGCACTGTAAAGCGCAGGTCGTGGTGTCCTCGCAAGTTTGGATACATATCAGCTACGCTAACACCTTCCTCTGAACGGGAAGTAATCACCTCAACTTTTGCCTGCGGGTGATTTGCCAACAAACGGAGTAACTCAACACCGGTGTAACCGGTTCCGCCTACAATACCAACTTTAAGCACAGCAACCTCTCATAGGGAATTAAAAACTGGTAGCGTATAATACTACAAATTACTCTAACAATGACCGTTAATAAGTAAAACCAGCCCATGTTACGAAACGCTTTTTCAATGGAGTACTTCCGCCACCGCCTGGCGCACAGCGAAGCGCTGCCGCAAATGGTGGTGCTTGGTATTATTTGCGGACTGCTCTGCGGAATCGTTTTAGGCAGTTTCCGACTATTACTGGAAGCCCCCCTGGCCCATTTATTACCTGGAAACGATAGTGAGAATTTTGAAGGGCTTGCAAGTTGGTATCACTTCTTCCTGCCCGTTCTCGGCAGTTTGCTCATTATTGCCATTCTGTCCCGGGTTTCACCGCTCACCCGGAAGGTAGGTGTTACTCACCTTCTGGAACGTATGGCGTACCATCAAAGCAACTTACCATTAAAAAATGCCATAGTGCAGTTTCTCACAGCTTCTATTGCGCTCCTCTTTGGCCACTCTGTTGGTAAAGAAGGCCCGGCCGCCCATCTCGGTGCAGCCTGCGGCAGCCAGCTTGGACAGCAATTAAAACTGCCCAACAATACCTTAAGGATTCTAGCTGGCTGCGGCACGGCTGCAGGGATAGCAGCGACCTTCAACACCCCCTTGGCGGGTGTGGTTTTTGCGATGGAAGTCGTATTGCTAGAATACACCGTGATCGGGTTTATGCCGGTTATGGTCGCGGCCGCGACCGGCGCTCTTGTGATGCAATTCATGTTCGGACAGGAGCCAGTACTCACCGTTCCAGCAATGCAAATAGAATCACTTGCCGAAATACCCTATGTCGCCTTTCTAGGGGTAATAACAGGCTTGTTGGCCGTCTTATTTATCACCCTGATGCGCGAAACCATGCGTCGCACGACCCATTCCGCACTGGGCTTTAAGAGCAAGCTTATTCTTGCCGGCTTGCTGACCGGATCTACCGCTGTTTTTGTCCCTCATGTAATGGGGGTTGGCTATGATACCGTTACCTCTGCCCTGCAAGGGGAGTTAGGACTCACTATTTTGCTAACTATACTGGCAGCCAAGTGTATTTTGACTCCCATTGTCCTTGGCCTTGGCATGCCAGCAGGCCTTATCGGGCCGACTTTCTTTATTGGTGCTCTTTCCGGAGGGTTATTGGGCACGCTTGGGGCCGGGGCAGTCGATGAACAGGTAGCCAACCCTGGATTCTATGCCCTGTTAGGCATGGGCAGTATGATGGGGGCCGTCACCAATGCCCCCATGGCGGCCCTGGTCGCAATCCTTGAACTCACAGGCAATCCGAACATTATCTTTCCGGCCATGATCTCCATAGTTGTTTCGAATCTGATTGCCCGTTACGTTTTCAATACACCCTCGATCTTCGTTACCAGCATGCGCCTGCAAGGTATGGATTATCGCTATCAGCCACTAACCCGCGTCCTCAGCGGCGCTGCAGTTCGGAGCCTGATGAACACCAATTTCATCGTCTGTGATGCAATCATATCCAGAGAAGGCGCTGAAAAAGCACTGGAAACAGATCCAGCCTGGATCGCCATAAACACCGATGGCAAATACACCCTGCTCTCTCCTGGAGACCTTCAGGTAAAAATTTGTGACCTGTTATCACCTGAGGAAACCTTCGACATGTTACAGATGCCCGGACTCAGGCTGGACACCTCTGTTATTGATAGTAAAGCAACATTGGAGCAAGCGCTGGATCAGATGACAGAAGATAGCGTTGAAGCCTTATGCATTCAGAACGAATATGGCCGAATTGCCGGCTTGCTGACCCGAGAGCAGATTGAAGATTTTTACCGGAAAAACTAGCCATGCGACACCACCTGTCTGGACTTTATGGCATCACCGATGCTGCACTTATGCCCTCCACAGCGCTCATGCTGAAGAAAGTAGAGCAGAGCATAACCGGGGGTGCCCAAATCATTCAGTACAGAGATAAGTCTGCAGATCTTGAAAAGCGCGTGGAACAAGCCGCCCTGCTCAACAATCTCTGTAAAAAATACAACGTCCCTTTGCTTATTAATGATGATGCCGGTCTTGCTGCCGGTATCGGCGCTGCCGGAGTTCATTTAGGGCAAAGTGATGGCATAGTATCAGAAGCAAGGGAGATGCTTGGTGCAGAGGCGATCATAGGGGTCACCTGCCATGACTCTATAGAGCTTGCAGAGCAAGCATCAGTCGAAGGGGCAAATTACATTGCGTTTGGCGCGTTCTTCCCTTCAAAAACCAAGCCCGCTGCCAAACCAGCACCTTTAGCACTTATCCAGCAGGCAAAGCAGCGCGTTGATTTGCCAATAGTAGCGATTGGAGGCATTAGCGTGGATAATGCAGCTCAGATTATTGAGGCAGGCGCAGACATGGTTGCCGTGATTCATGCACTTTATGCAGAAAAAAACATCACTGCAACTGCGCGGCGGTTCCAACAGCAGTTCACAAACCGAATTTAGAGATAATAGACAATGTCCCGTTCAGAAGAACTTTTTCAGGCAGCTCAAGTCCATATTCCAGGCGGTGTAAACTCCCCGGTTCGCGCATTCAAAGGTGTGGGCGGCACCCCCGTTTTTTTTAAGAGCGGTGAGGGTGCCTACCTGTTCGATGAAGACGGCAACAGGTATATCGATTACGTGGGCTCATGGGGGCCGATGATTCTGGGCCACTGTAACAGTGAGGTTATTGCCGCGGTACGCAGCGCCCTAGATAACGGTCTTGGCTTCGGCGCACCGACTGAGATCGAAATAGAGATGGCCGACAAGGTGTGTGAAATCATGCCATCGTTGGATATGGTGCGAATGGTCAACTCTGGCACAGAAGCCACGATGAGTGCGATTCGCCTGGCCCGCGGTTATACCGGGCGCGACAAAATCGTCAAGTTTGAAGGCTGCTACCACGGTCACTCTGATTCTCTGCTGGTCAAAGCGGGCTCTGGCATGCTGACGCTGGGGGAGCCGAGTTCACCGGGCGTGCCGGCGTCTCTGGCCGAACACACCATTACCCTGACCTATAACGATATCGACAGTGTACGTGAAGCCTTCGCTGAAGCAGGGCATCAGATTGCCTGCATTATCGTTGAGCCCGTCGCTGGCAATATGAACTGCATCCCACCTGTTCCAGGCTTTCTGGAGGGCCTGCGCGAGGTATGCGACCAATATGGCACCGTCTTGATCTTCGATGAAGTCATGACGGGGTTCCGTGTTGCCCTGGGCGGTGCCCAAGCGGTTTATAACGTTCAGCCCGACCTGACCACACTCGGTAAAGTCATCGGTGGAGGCCTGCCAGTCGGTGCCTTTGGCGGCAAAAAAGAAATCATGCAACATATCGCCCCATTAGGTGCGGTTTACCAGGCCGGTACGCTGTCGGGCAACCCGCTGGCGATGGCAGCAGGCCTTGCCATGTTGAACGCGGTGTCCAAACCGGGCTTCTACGAGCAACTTGATGCCAAAGTCGAGCTATTAACCGAAGGTTTGCAGACTGTTGCCACGGCAAATGGTGTGCCATTCACGACCAGCCGTGTCGGCGGCATGTTTGGCCTGTTCTTTACCGAACAAGAAAAGGTCACCAGCTTCGCTGAAACCATGGCGTGCAACGCTGATTTATTCGCGAAATTTTTCCATGGCATGCTTGAGCAAGGTGTGTATCTGGCACCTTCAGCTTTTGAAGCCGGTTTTGTCTCCGCCGCCCATACACAGGACGATATTGAAGCCACTCTGGCTGCGGCAGATCAGGTGTTTTCCAAGCTGAAATGAATGCGGAAATTCTGGCCAATGGCCTGCTGATACTCTGCGCCCTGTTTCTTGCGGGGCGCTGTTATAAACTGGGTGAAGCGCACGATCATACCCCGAGTATGGTCGTGAGTTTATCTGCTATCTTTATTGCCTGTTCTGCTGCGGGAAACAGCCTGCTGCAAGACACGAATCAGGATACAGAAACCTTAAAACGCATGCTGGATAATTTGGCCTTCTTTGCTGCGATTCCACTGATTGCCAGCGCGATGGTTGATAACGCCTGGCAATTTAACTGGAGTAAAGCCGCCTGGGGCAGGTGGTTACTGGCACTGTTTGCACTATTTGAACTATGCAGGCGTAGCGAGATTGGCACAGAATACAGTCAAATCATGTCTGTACTTTGCGCACTCGCTATAATGGTAAGCGCAGCCCGACTCACTTGCATCATAAGCAAGCTGGCAACCTGCCTGGCAGCTATGACCTTTGCTGCCAGCTTACTTATTTTCAGCCCGACAAGCCTGATAACAGAGCAGAGTAACCCGGCCCTGTTTGCCCTGGGACTGAGCATTAGTTTGTTACTTATCTATCCGGCGCTAAGCACAGGTAGTGCCCGAAAACAGGGGCGGTAGCCAAATCAGTAGCTCATCGCCTTATCACGCGCATTTTGCGCACCGGAAGGATCACCCGAACTGCTACGAATGGTGGCAATCAACAGCCATAAGCGGCGCAGCATGATCGCATCACCTATAGCCATATTCGTACCTTTCAGTGCTAACTGCTCGGCTTGTAGCCAGCGCCCTTCCAACCGGCGAACATCTGCCCACTGGTAATAAACATCGGGATCACGTGGTGCTATCCGTTGCGCCCTTTCCAGGCTGCTCTCCGCTGCCCGCATCGCACCACTGCGTTTTTGGCGATTGGCCGTATCCAACAATGCAATCACCGCCGGATTCTTGGTTTTTTTGGTCACTGGGGTGGGTACCGGAACAGCTATAGATCGCTCTGTTCGGGACTCACGCACAACAGCCGGGCGCATATCGACACCTCTTGCCGCAGGCTCTGCTGACTGGACTGCACCCGTGCCTCTGTCCTCAACCGGTGGACGGTAGTTCCCGGTTCCAGTGACACATCCGGCCAGCCCTGCTATCAACATGACAACCAGGAACCCCTTACTACCTTTTTTTATCTGAACCATCGTTGAAACCAATCCAGTGACTCTGTTTGCGGATTATCATTCATGCACTCAGCATATTCCTGCGGTGCTGTACCTTTTATGAACGGCAATTGTCGCACACCCTGACAATATTCTGCAGCGAGTCGACCAGTTTTTTCTTCAATCCAGTAATAATCAATTTCTTCCGGCTGGTAAGTGATAAAGGGCTGGGGCTGTTCTTTTACCATAAGCTCAGTCCAAACCCGCAAAGCACCGCCTGATCCGGTAAAGGGCAGTTTTCCATTATTATCCAGCCCTAACCAGACAACCGCCAAGCGATCTCCGGCAAATCCGGCAAACCAGCTATCCCGTTGTCCATTACTGGTTCCGGTTTTACCTGCAACATTCATCCCGGCTGGCAAGCGACTGTATACGTAACGCCCCGTTCCTTCGCGCGTCGCCACCTGTAAGGTGTATTGAATAAGGTGCATATTCTCGGCAGACACCACCTGTTTAACATCAAAGGGGTATCGCGACAGTTCAGTACCATTAATATCAGTGACCAAACGGATGGCACGCATGGGCGTCCTGAAACCATTGGCCGCAATCGTCTGATAAATGTTAGCCACTTCAAATGGACTCATGGACTCTGCGCCCAATAACAGCGAGGGATAAGGCTTGGGTTCGCGTTGAACACCTAACCTTTCCAGCATATCAATGACTCTGGAAAGCCCCACATCCATACCCAAATGGGCTGTACTCTGATTATAGGATTTTGCCAAGGCAAGGTAGAACGGCACCTGACCATGACTTATTCGATCAAAGTTTTGTGGTTTCCAACTGGAACCATCAGCCAAGGGCACGCTGATCGGCTCGTCATCCAGCATGGAAGAAAGTGTATAGCCCTGCTCCAAACCCGCCAAAAAAACCGCCGGTTTTACCAGTGAGCCGATGGGACGGCGTGCATCCAGCGCCCGATTGAAGCCCTGATAACGCGCATTTTTACCACCCACCAGCGCCAGTACCTCACCCGTTTGCGGATCAGCAACCACGATACCCCCCTGAAGCTCTTTCACAGGCTTGCCATAGCGTTTCTGCAAGCGGGTAACGGTTTCACTTAAAGACTGGGCGGCATGGGCCTGCACTATCGGGTCAAGGCTGGTAAACACCCTGAGTCCCTCAGAACTAAGCACCTCTTCGGAGTATTCTTCTCTTAGCTGGCGTTTAACCAAATCCAGATACGCAGGATAGCCGCCTTTATGTAAACTCTTCTGTCGCACAACCCCCAGCGGCTTTTTCTCGGCATCGAGGCGCTGCTTCATTGAGATAACGCCTTGTTCCTGCAATACCTTTAGTACCAGATTACGGCGTTTCTTTGCTCGCTCAGGGTGGCGTCGAGGATCATAATAGGAGGGCCCTTTAACCATACCCGCCAATAGCGCCACCTGATGCAGTTTCAGCTCATGAATAGGCTGTGCAAAATAGTACTGGCTGGCTAGACCAAAGCCATGTACAGCCCTGGAACCGGACTGCCCCAAATACACTTCATTTAAGTAAGCCTGCAGAATTTCATCTTTGTCATAATGCAGATCCAATAGCACGGCCATCGGGACTTCCATCAATTTACGTGCCAAAGTGCGTTCCGAGGTGAGATAGAAGTTCTTAATCAACTGCTGGGTCAGGGTACTCCCCCCCTGAACAAAACGTTTGGCCTTGATATTGACCCACATGGCACGGGCAATCCCCCGCAACGAGATACCATGATGCTCGTAATAGCCCCTGTCTTCTATCTGCACTAATGCATCAATCAGGTATTGCGGTGCCTGATCCAGAAGAATCAGCTCCCTATCTTCATTATCACGCGGATAGATACCACCAATCAGAATAGGTTCCAGACGGCTGACACTGACGGCTTGCCCCCGATTATTCTTAACCGCAGTCAGTTGATCACCACGGAAAGACAACAGCAGTTGTTGTGCAGGTTCATCTGCATCAGGGAAGCTGAAACCTCGGGTATAAATCCGTGCGCGAGAAGAGGCCCACTCAACCATCCCTGGCTGATTGGCCTGATTGACAAAGCGATAACCCAGCCCCTTCAATTCATTCTTTAGCGCCTGGCGATCCAGCGTTTGCCCCGGATAAAGTTCCAACGGACGCGCATACACCTTGGCCGGCAAAGCCCAACGCTTACCTTCAAATTTCTGCGTTACCTGAACATCCAGATAAATCAGGCCAATGCCCCCGATTACCATGCCAACCAGGGACAACTTAAACAGAAAAACGAATAAACTTTTCAGGAAACTGCGTGACTTTTTAGTTGATCTGCCACGACTTGACGATTTTGCTACTCTCTTTTTTGCCATCAGCTCAGTATAATGCCTTTCCCTTAGCAGGTTTTCGGGGAACTGCGGCAACGGTGCAGACTGCACACGTGCCCTGACTGGCACGGTACGTTTACCATTGCAAAAACAGATCCTGACTATAATTTATGACGTTAATCGACGCTTTAAAACACGCACAATTTTATCCACACCCTATCGACCATATTGAGGTGATAGAAACGCATATTTCCTGGTTAATCTTAACAGGCCCATACGCGTACAAGATTAAAAAGCCGGTCGATTTTGGTTTTCTGGATTTTACCACGCTCGATAAACGTCAGCACTTTTGTGAAGAGGAATTACGGTTAAATCAGCGGTTAGCACCCGACATTTACCGCGAAGTTGTCAGCATAGGGGGTTCGATAGAGTCGCCCGTATTCAACCCGGAATCAGGCGAGATTATTGAATATGCGGTTAAAATGACCCAGTTCAATCCACAACAACGCCTCGACCTGATGTTAAACAACAAGCGCTTTGAAGCTCAGTGGATAGACACGCTTGCAGAACAAATTGCCGACTTCCACAGCCGCATCCCGATTGTCGCCCAGGATAGCCCTTGGGGTGAGTGCGAGACGATATGGGACGTCGTTGCCGATAACTTCAAGCACCTTCTCGATGTCGTCTCTGAATTGGACGACTGTCAGAAAGTACAGCATTTAGCCAACCATGCAGCCCAGCAGTTCCGCCAACTAACCCCCTTAATGCAACAACGTAAAGCCGAAGGTCATATCCGGGAATGTCACGGGGATCTTCATCTCGCCAACATCACTCTTTTCCAGAATGAGCTCAGACTGTTTGACTGCATTGAATTTAATTTACAGTTCCGCTGGATTGATACGATTTCCGATCTCGCATTCCTGCTGATGGACCTTGAGGCCAATGGTGAATTCCGCTGGGCCAATCGCTGTCTGAATCGTTATATGGAGATAAGTGGTGACTACCAGGCCCTGCCCTTGCTGAAGTTCTACAAAGCCTACCGCGCCATGGTCAGGGCCAAGGTCGCGGTCTTGGGTGATATGAATGATTTACCAACCCTTCGCCGCTACCTGCGCCTGACCAATGACTACGCCCGCGCGCCCAAACCCGTGTTATTTCTGATGCATGGCGTATCCGGTAGCGGTAAAAGCTATCTTAGCCAGCAGCTAGTCGATCAAACCGATACCATCCGCATTCGCTCAGACGTCGAACGTAAAAGACTGTTCCGGGAGCTCAGCCTCAAGGGGGATAAAATAGAGCTATACAGCCCGCAAATGAACACACACACTTTTAACCTGTTACACGACAGCACCGCAAACCTGTTAAGGAACGGCTATTCCGTCATCGTAGACGCGACCTTTATCCGCCAGAGAAGCCGTCAAAACTTTATTGACCTCGCAGAAAAGCTCAATATCCCCGTTCGCATCATCAGCTGCACTTGCGAATCCAAGCTGATTGAAGCCCGCCTGAAACGCAGAGAAAGTGAAAAGAATGACGTTTCTGATGCCAATGTAAAAGTTATGCAAGAGCAGTTGAAATACCAGCAACCCCTGACTAATGAAGAGCGGATGCACACGATCAGCATTAATACCGATGATGATGACGCGATCAACCGCCTGCTTCAGGAGCTTCGCATTCAGGAAATAATTGTTTGATGAAAACTTTATGCCGAATCAATGATATCCCTGAACCGGGTGCTCGGGGGTTTGAAATAGAAGGGCGCAAGTTATTTGCGGTTCGTTATCGCGGAGCCGTCTACGTTTATGAGAATAACTGCCCACACCGCAATATCCCGCTGGAATGGCAACCGGATCAATTTCTGGACTACGATAAAATCTACATCCAGTGTGCAACCCACGGCGCTCTGTTTCAAATCGAAACGGGGTTATGCATCTCCGGCCCTTGTGTAAAGGACAGCCTGACCCCGGTAAAGGTCAGCATTGAAGATGGGAATATACGGCTATAGTCACAAGCTTCCCAAGGGCATTATGCACAAAGTATCGAGCATGAAAGATTAGCCGTTAGGGATTTGTGATGTTTCATAGTACCGCTGAATACCTCATGCCCTAATAGTGGTCTAAAGATAATGAGCTGAAGTTGAGCGATGCGAAAAGTCCACTGTTTTTAGTCCCGATTTATTTGTTCGTTAGGCGTCACTCAGCTATTATTGTACACAATTACGTACAATAACACTTTGGAGCAATCAATGGACGCGATTAGCTATAGCGCAGCTCGCGCAAATTTAGCAAGCACTATGCAGAAAGTTTGTAACGACCACGCACCTGTTATTATTACACGCAAAAGTGAAGAGCCTGTTGTCATGATTTCGCTTGAAGACTATAAAGCGATGGAAGAAACAACCTACTTACTTCGCTCTCCTGCTAATGCTAGAAATTTGCTTGATTCAATATCAGAATTAGAATCGGGCAAAGGCGAAGTACAAGAACTACTTGAATGAAACTGACTTTTGCTACCAAAGCCTGGAATGACTATCTGTATTGGCAAGCCACAGATAAAAAAATTCTAAAGCGAATAAACACGTTAATAAAAGACATCCAACGCTCACCTTATGAAGGGGTTGGGAAACCTGAACCGCTAAAGCATGGACTTTCGGGGTACTGGTCTCGACGTATAAACGACGAACACAGGATTGTGTACAAATATCAAGAGAACACAATCCTCATTGCCCAAGTTAGATACCATTACGGCACATAACACCTGTGTAGTGGGCTGAGGTTGGTTTTCAGTACAGCGTAAAACCAGTCCCAATTGAAAACCGCTGCATAACCCTTGTTAAAATAAACATACCTGACCAGGTATCCTGAAAATGGGATGACCTTTCACCTGATGCCACCCCCTGAAGCCGATTTTCATCGACTTTTGTTGGTATTTCCTGGTTTTCAGGCACACTGACCTATCCCGTAATAAACGCCCCGCTTTTAAAAGACGGAAGCAGATCACTTTCCCGCGCATTCAACGCCACGTTGACAGCGCGAGCTGTAAGCGAACCCGGCTGAACACTTGGTTATACTCAATTTTCGGATAGCTTAAGTAAGCGCTCACTACGCCATACTCTAATAATATTGACTGATTCACTTTGATACAGGTATACGATGCGAAATGGCGAATGAATAAGCTCGCGAATAGCGTCATCGCCGAATTCAGGTACAACCCTGCCAATCTCTGGATGAGTAGCAAGCGTTTCAACATGTTCAACAATTGCAGCAACAAATCCTTGACCAATTTGAGGTACACCTTTCTCCAGGTAATACGCTTTAATATCATCAAGATCATCAATTGCTGACTTTGAAAATGAAATGCTCACAAACTAAAGACCCAACTGTTTTTTCACGGCGCTGATGTCGGTCGTTTCACCTTCCCGTATCTCCATTAAACCTTGGGCAATCGCCTTAACAAATTCCAGTTCTTCTTTGTTGTTTTCGTAATCATCAAGCCCTTGCACAACAGCAACACCGCGACCACGGCTAGTTACTAACACAGGCCTATGCGTGTCTTTTACGTGATTTACCACTTTACCCGGATTGACCTTTAGCTCAGAAAGCGGAATGACATCTTCAGAAAATTTTGTTTGCATGGTAACAAGTCCTCTATGAGACCTGTTTATAGCACCTATTAAAAGGTCTAGTCAAAGAGCATAACGCCTGCGCAAAGCCAGTCCCGATTAATGCGCCTGTTATAGCTCAGTGATGCGCGACGAAGTGTCAGGATGATCTCGTACCAATTTTAATGAGGTGACTGCCTGACCGTTTGGGGCACTACGCCCCGCTCCCAATTTTCTAGCGTTCTCGAAGATGTGTGCAGCAAACGAGCAAACACACCACGCGACCGATAAGCGCTACTTGTGCCTATCTACTTGAGAAGGCTCATATGTGTTAGCATTTACCCGCGACATGCTGCGGGCAAATACTCCTTATCCAGGTCAGTCTTGTTATCACCTACAGCTTGCATACCTGTTACAGGATCGTCATATCCACACAGCCATGCAATCGGGCTTTTGGGACTACCGGTAACAACTGCAGGCCTAAATGACAAAACCTTGCCTTTGAGCGGCTTTGATGCCTTATTTCCCATCGTGATATGAATTGCACCAGATTCAACTACAACGCCAGTAATACGGTTGCCAATCAAATAATTGGGTTGTGGAACACCTGCCTCCTCGTTATTCGAGGGGAAATCGAGCTTTTCCACATAGTAGTTTGTGACGTTCTCCCTAATTGTACTGGCCATACTCATAGCCGCCTTATCTCGTCACGCACAAATTCAAAACATCTACGAGTAATTTCTTCAGCCTTAGAAACCCCACCTGCAAGATCTCTTGCCTGTGCGAAAACCTCTGGTTTTTCCCAGTCTATATATTCTGAAGACGCTAAATACTTGTTCATATCCTCTAACTCGAAAGACGGCTAACGCCCGGCTTTGGGGCTGACTTGTAGCTGCGAAGCAGCGAAAGGCAGTCCCAGCCACGCAGTGGCGACAACAGCCGCTTGTTAGATTCACGCCTGCTGAATATTTGAAACAACATATCGCTTGACTGCCCCCCTTGCAGTTAAAGTACGTTGCGCGTTTATTAGGATCTTCCCTTCCCCTTCGTTTTCCTGCGCAAGGTGCATTGACCATGTAAGTAACTGCTTTTGGGTAGAGCTCACATCTTCCTCAACTTTAAAAGATACTGTTCGTTCAAGCTCATCATCATAAAACCGGCCATAACCGGATAGTATGTTGTAACGGGTAACATTACCCTTAATATTTTCAGTAACCTCTGATTCTGTTCGGAGCGATACACTTTGCAGAGTTTCCGAATCCAGCCGAACAACTTCACCGATTCTTTGCCTTTTTAGAGCAATGACCATTTCAGGGTTTTTCTTGATTGGGCGATGTGCTTGCTCAAGTGGGATCTCTAGAACCTCTTCCATTTCACCTAGGAATGGCTCTATACGCTCAGATAACTTTCGAACATGCGGTGTTTCAGGCTCATAGACCAAATCAAGGGTTTTAGACCACGTCCATTTTATTAAGTCGTAGAAAGCTGCTGCAGCGATGCTGGCTCCAATAGCTTCTTGGTTTGTAATAACAAATGTAACTATTTGCTCAAAACTACCCTTTCTAGAAGGGTTTATATACAGCTCACCACCTTGGATGCTATGTCCTTTTCTACGAATTTCCCCTTCATTCAATAGTGCATGTGCCGTTATAGATAGGGCTTTAGAGAAACCTTGGAATGAAACAGCCGCATCATACATATCCAAGCGGCCTTGCTCAGCATCTCCATAATGGTACTTAATAGCGAAAGTAATTTTAGTCAAAGTTCCCTCTCTGAATTGAAAGTAAATCTAACGCAGAGTTCACCGGCGAGTGGAACGAGTCCGGTGAAACGACTTGATACTTATTGAGCCTTCTCCCCAGCCACCACAATCGCGGTAAGATGGAAGGCAACCAAACCCAAAAAGGAGAAGACTCATGAATTTCTACAATACCACTCATCACTATTATTGTGGAATCGATTTACATGCACGCTCCCTGTA
>PDWJ01002544.1_pt1 | contig 19212 bp, 15 predicted proteins | sample 1430881 | NCBI WGS metagenome assembly PDWJ01 (sample SAMN01162460, study PRJNA174530) | Oral metagenome, whole genome shotgun sequencing project. | biome: Marine environment; feature: Marine mammal; material: Swab sample of the gingival sulcus; isolation source: swab sample of gingival sulcus...
AGGCCGCCATTCATGCCCTGTTTGCCGCCATCCCCTACCACAACTATACGGGCAATGATATTGCCCGTTATGAAGGGTTTTATGCCAGCGTCATCTTTGCCTGGCTCTCTTCTGTTCCTTTACAGCTTGTTGTGGAAGATTGCACCAACAAGGGCCGCATTGATATGAGTGTGGAGACGGACGACTTTCTTTACCTCATTGAATTCAAGGTGGATATGCCCAACGAAAAGGCCCTTGCCCAGATTAAGGCCAGAGATTACGCCGAAAAATACCTGGCCAAAGGTAAACAGATTGTACTGATTGGCATTGGCTTTTCCAGCAAAGAAAGAAATGTTACCGAATTTGTCTGGGAATAAGGCCCGGAATAAGAAGCGATCACGGGCACTTCATCGTTGCCCGAGCACTCTTTCCCGCATACTCTTGTACACGAAAGTCTCACTTCGCCTTGAAAACTCAGGGGACACAATATCCAATTCCCAAAAAAGAGGCCAGCCACCAACTAATAAAGAATAAACATCTTGCTTTTTGTCGCATTTATGCGACAAAAAGCCCGTGATCTACACGATTGAAAAACCGCCATCTTTGAGAAATGGATAAAGGGAGTCAAAAAACCAAAAGATAAAGCCCGGATTTTTACCAGAATCAAGCGGGCCGAACTTGGCAATTTAGGCGACTATAGGCAAGTAACCGAAAATCTGTTTGAAATGAGAACCTTTTTCGGGCCGGGTTATCGACTTTATTACACGATCCGGGATGGAAAAATAGTTCTCCTGCTTTGCGGCGGGAACAAATCAAGCCAGGCCAGGGATATTAAAAAAGCAAAAACGATCCTGGAGGAATTGAAATGGGAATAACAACAAGCAAATGGGACACAAGCGAATGTCTGGACAGTCCGAAAATGATCCGGGAATACCTGATAGCCGCCATCGGAGACGTGGCAAAATCTCAAGGCATGACGCAAATTGCCCAAAAAAACAAATCTAAGCCGTCAAAGCCTATATAGGGCACTGGCCGAAAAAAGTTCTCCTAAATTTGACACGGTTGTAAAAGTTTTGGCCGCTTTTGATATTAAACTTTCTTTTAAAGCCGCATGAATATTAAGTAATTTCGGCGAATTGCTTCATTTTGCGCCTGGTTTGTTTTCAAAAAAGAGGAAGGAAAAAAGACTGTCACCATGACAAAGCAGACAAAAGAAGCAACGACCAGAACACTGATATCCCTGGCCAAAGAATACCGCCGAAAAATGTTCACCCAAAATTAAAAGGCGGCCTGTAATTGATCACAGGCACTTCATCTTTGCACGATCACCATTTCCCGCATACTCTTGTATGGCGGGAAATGGTGCTTGTACAAATCTGAACCGCCAGTGATCAATTACCCTATGCTTCTATTTCATGCTCCACATCAATGGCAATCTTGTAGAGTATGGTCAAGATAAAAAAGCCGGCTGCCCAGATACCAGCAGTAATGACCAGTTCGTTAATGGTCGGATAGTATTCAACGATTTCTTCAAGAGGAGTCGGAACAAAGCCGCCAAGCACAAAGCCAATTCCTTTATCCAGCCAAAAGGACAGGAATATTGCCGCGCAGCCCAGACCGAGCCAGAGATCGTTTCCATCCTGCCTCGCCCTGGGGTGGCAAATGAAATACATGCCCACAAAGAACAGGATAATGAAAGTCCACATAAAGGGGACCAGATTATTATAGACATGACCGTGATGGTCAAGGCCAAAGAACAGGTATTGCAGGGTGTGCATATGCCCTGGAATATTAGAGTAAAATCCGACAAAAAATTCCAGGCCGACAAAGAACATATTGGCAATTGCCGCATAGGTTATAATGGTAATCATTTTGTTGATTGCTTCCCTTCCAGCATCAAAATGAGCGACTCTTTTGAGAATAAGAGCCATTACAACGATAAGTGCGGGACCTGCGGCAAATGCTGACGCCAAAAAGCGTGGAGCAATAATGGCAGAAAGCCAGAAATGTCTGCCTGGCAGACCGCAGTACAGCATAGCTGTTACAGTGTGAATCGAAAAGGCAAACGGGATGGAGATGTAGACAAAAATATAAATCCATTTTGGTGGTGCAACCTGTTTTCGTTCTGCGGTTAAAATGACCCATCCACAGAGGGCGTTGAGTGATAAATAACCTAGCAGCACACACATATCCCAGAAGAGCATTGAGTTCGGTGTTGGGTGCAGCATTACATTCAGACCGCGTAAAGGTTGCCCTAAGTCTGCCATAATAAACATCATGCACATCAACAGAGAGGCTATGGCCAGAAACTCTCCGAGTATTGTTATTCTTCCAAAAGCTTTGAAGTTATGAATGTAATAGGGAAGAACGAGCATTACGCCCCCTGCAGCCACCCCAACCAGAAAGGTAAACTGGGATATGTACAATCCCCATGATACATCCCTTGTCATCCCTGTAAGTCCCAGACCATAGAAGTACTGGCGCAGGTAACATATACCCCCTAAGGCGACTATACTTCCTAAAAAGGCGAGCCACATCCAGTAATTTTTGTTTCCTTTTAGTGCTTTCTCAAACATGGCAACCTCATATTATGTAAAAGACCGATGGATGGGTACCCAGGGCTGGTTTACGCTGAATGGTATAGTTTTCCTTCAGCACCTTTCTCACCTCAGATTGTGGATCGCTCAGATCTCCAAAGACCATGGCCTTGCTGGAGCCGCAGGCTTCAACACAGGCAGGCTCTTTACCGGCACCGACACGTTCAGCGCAGAAATTGCATTTTTCCACAACGCCTCGCATGCGTGCCGGAAAATCACGATTGATCTTCTTGATAAATGGACGAGGATTTCTCCAGTTGAAACTTCGCATGCCGTAAGGGCAGGCCGCCATGCAGAAACGGCAGCCAATACAACGGTGAAAGTCCATGACAACAATGCCGTCCTTGTTCTTGAAAGTAGCCTTGGTTGGACAGGCGCGAACGCAGGGAGGACTGTCACAATGATTACACATCACAGGTACCTGATGCGATTCTGTTGTTTCATCTTTAAAAAGGTGGCTCTTTTCGGGAAAACAATTTTCATAATTCGTCATCCACACCCATTTAATTTCGTCTCGTTTTTCAGGAAATTCAGGAACATTGTGCGCATTAATACAGGCACGCATTACTTTCTCGCCAAGAGATGGATCGTGTTGGAATTGACGAATATCGATGACCATTCCATAACGTTTTCCATCTGTTGCCGCTGGTACACCATGACCCTTTACTTCGGCATGTTTGGCTGGCGCATGCGCCTGTCCTTCTGAGGATGCGTTGGCCAGCCGCTCTACAGCGGCAGCTCCGCCCAGACAACCCAGCGTTGAAATGCCGGCTACCTTGAGGAAATCTCTTCTTTTCTTATCCATCAGTATATCTCCTTCTATGCCTTTTATTCTTCAGGAGCCAGATGGCAGTCCCAGCAATATGGCTTGACTGAAGCGTAATCATGGCAGGCATCACAGAATTTCTTTTTGCTTGTATGGCACTTCATGCAGGTCAACATCAAACTTTTCTTGTACGATTTGCCGTCAATTTCAAATGTGGATCTGTCCCCGTCGCGAAGCACTTCGTCTCTCCAGGTATTAAGCAGCTTCATATGGCCAGTGCGCATTTCTTCAGCGGGCAGCACACATTGCTTGGCATCCTTAGGCAGCTCAGGTTCGGGAGCTTTACCTGAACCTCCGAGGTTGTACCAGACTGGTATCGTGAAAATCAGGACAAATATGATCAGTCCCGGAATGATTTTACCACTGTCGAACATTGTTATTCCTCCATTTCAACCGGGATTTAGACCAAAGTTCTGAGACCTTCGTCGAGTTCCTGCCGTTGTTCACCTTCAATGACCAAGGCGTTGCCGACCAGTTCACTTAAGCCGGCAACCTGGACCTGAGGCACCCAGTAATCCATCAACGTTGTCAGGGTGGCACGATCAATGGCGCAGATACAGCCCAGCGTATTGATATCATGTTTTTCCTGCACATATTTAACAGCATTGGCTCTTGGCAAGCCGGAGCGCATCCTGAGCTCCATAATTTCGTCTGTATTCAGGGCCGTTCCAGAACCACAGCAAAAAGTTTTCTCGCGAATGGTGTTTTCCGGCATCTCAAACCATTCATCCACGACATGATCAAGTATATATCTCGGCTCCTCCAGGAGCCCCATGGCTCTGGCTGGATTACAGGAATCGTGGAAGGTGGCTCTGACATGAGCATTGCGGCTTTTATCAAGTTGAATCTTGCCGTGTTTGATCAGGTCGGCTGTGAATTCAGAAATATGAACCATCTTTGTGGATGCCGCATTTTTGAACACAGTCCCTGTTATTGGAGATTTAGGTATATCCAGAAAGTCTGCCGGGCCGTTCATGGTGTCCATATACTGATGAACAACCCGCCACATATGGCCGCATTCCCCTCCCAGAATCCACTTCACGCCCAGACGCTCAGCTTCTGCATACATCTTGGCGTTCAGTTTTTTCATGACTTCGTTGTTGGTAAACAGGCCAAAGTTGCCGCCTTCTGACGCATAGGTGGACCAGGTGTAATCAAGGCCAATTGCTTCAAAAAGAAGTAGATAGCCCATGCAGGTAAAAATACCGGGCTCGGCAAAGACGTCAGCAGAAGGCGTGATAAACAAGACCTCTGCTCCTTTTTTGTTAAAAGGAGGATTTACAGTGATTCCTGTGAGGTTTTCAATGTCTTCACAGAGGAAGTCCACGTTCCCTTTAAAGGCCTGTGGGGTGAGTCCCATGTGGTTACCGGTTCTGTTGGAGTTGGAAACCGGTTCCATGGCCCAGTTGATACCTATACCCAGAAGATGGAGTAATTCGCGGAGCATCATGGTGATCTCGGCGGTGTCTATGCCGTATGGACAAAACACCGAACAGCGCCGACATTCTGTACATTGATAGGCATACATAAACCACTCTTTAATGACGCCGACGGTTACTTCCCGGCCTCCTGCGAGCTTACCGAGTATCTTTCCTGCCAGGGTGAATTCCTGACGATAGACTGAGCGGAGCAGTTCCGCCCTGAGTACCGGCATGTTTTTGGGATCTCCTGTGCCAAGGAAGAAGTGGCACTTGTCAGCGCAGGCGCCGCAACGGACACAGCAGTCCATAAATATTTTCAGGCTGCGGAACCGATCCAGCCGTTCAGCTATGCCCTGAATAATGATATCCTTCCAGTTTTCAGGGAGCTTCCAGTCATCATCCTCAGCGTTCCACTCTCTGGCATTGGGGAAACTGATCCCCTGCTGGCTGTCGAGATATTCAAGTTTTTCAGGCTTGGTGGAGTATGCATAGTTGCCGGGCTTAAAAACAGCAGGGACGTCCATCCAGTCTTTGGTTGGAAAACCACCCGTCATCAGCGAGGGACCTTCGGCAACGCTTCTTGCCAATTTTTCTACCTTTACTACTGCCATTGCGTTATCCTTATCCTCTTAGTTTTATAAGCGTATTATAACGACCCGCATTGAATACAACTTTCTGTTTTTACTTGGTTTTGTCCTGCAACTGCTTTCAGGTTGCCCGGATTCGGGTAAGCGCGACTGGCAGCTATAGCCCCTCTGTGCGGTCAATCGTGATCGCCCAAAGATGGGTGACCTGAGAGCAGGTACAGCCTATTCTTCTTTTTCCGAAGGCTCTTCCGGTTTTGGCGGTAATTCTTTTTCCACGGGAATACCCTGTTCAACCATGTCTTCCCTGAATTCGTCTTCATAAGAAGCATAGGAATGCGGTTTGATATCTGGATTCCATGGGTTGACGTGACGCACCTTACGGGTGTCATTGGCCATATTTCTCGTGGGGCTCATGAAAACTCCGCCCATGTGCATGAGCTTACTGTAGGGGAAGTAGGCCAGGAGTGAGCAGACAAGAAAAAGGTGTGCATAAAAAATGGCGCTGATATCTGCGGTGATGGTTGGGTGGAAGGTAACCAGTCCTACCGCCAGCTGCTTGATGGCGTTGATATCCACATCTGTTCTCAAAAAAAACCGCATCAGTATACCCGTGCCTGCAATAGCAAGGAGCAGAAACAGGGGGAAGTAATCGTTGGCAAGCGAGAGGTATTTCACCTGCGGATTGATAAAACGTCTTCCCAGCAGAAACAGCAGGCCAAGCACGATGGTGATATCAGTAATATACATGGTGGGGGCGCCAATCTGCAAAAGAGAGTCCCCAGCCTCTGCGATGGTAACCAAGAAAGGTACCGGCTCGGTAAAAAGGCGGAGGTGACGAAAAATAATGATGAGAAAACTATAGTGAAACATGATGGCAAACAGCCAGAGCCACTTATTTGACTGATACGTCAATTTAGGGCCTTCATAGGCTGTGGCCTTGGTGTTACGCCAAAGAGAACGGAACAGGACAATCTCCAGAAACATGCGGCCAACAACATCAATCGTGTTGGTTGGGGCTTCAAGTTTGTCTGGCTTGATCCAGGGGAGAGATTCACCCTGACCACAGGTTGTTGGGATTTTAAAAGGAACAGGTGATTTTGCCCAGTTGATTACCCTGTAGCAAAACCCGCCAAGGAACAGGCCCATGGCCAGATATGGAACGAGCACCCCGAAGAGGTACTGCATTCCAGGTATCTGTACACCTATGAGCGCAATCAAAAACAAGGCAACCACTGCCGCTAGCGGGAAGGCGTATTTCATCGATCACTCCTTCACATTTCTAAGTCAATATTACAAAGACGTTATCAAAAAAGCCGAATATATATAGTTACATGCGACTGCGCAGTAACCATCCGGCTGGTAACTCGGTGTTCTGAACCCTAGGGAGTTTCCTTATCCAGCAATCTGGATGGACAGCCAGAATCGGTTAACACATGATTACCACTCTTGAGTTCATTTATCCTGCACTGGTAGAGCTGCTCCCGACAGGCAACATAAATATTGAACCCAGCCAGAGCCATTCGGTCAATGTCACAGTCAACCTGATCCAACTGCGACAATAGCGCCTTTGTTTCTTCTTGCCGGGAAAAGACCTGCTTGATAACCCATTTCAGCTCAAGAAGTGGAGCTACTGCCTGCGCCGGCGAAAATTCCTGTACCGCTCGAATACGGATCAACTGATCCAGTGGGGGCAGCATTGCCTCTGTTTCTGCATTGCTGACGAGTAAATCGTAGAGTGAATTCAGTGCCTGGCTAATATTCACACCGACAGGGTTGGCAAAGGGATTTTTTGCTTTTTTGAAAAAATCCGAGGAAGTATAAGTAGTTAGTGTTCGTTCAAGCCAGAGGGCCTGTATCTCTTTTTTCCCACTGCAAAGGGCCTCTGTTACTTCCATACTCTTTGTAGCCGCAACCTTTGGAAATGCCGGTTCAAGATTTTTTCTGTGGCAAAATGTCGTTTGCTTGACCAGTAAAACCAGACTGACAAGCCAGAAGCTGCAGGTCAGCGTTCAAAAACAGTCATTTCACCTATAAAAATGAATGATGATTCATGCTCGAAATGCTCTATCATGATTACACGCTGATTTCAAGTGAAAAATTAATGTAACTGCTCACAGGGCATGTACCACCCTGGTTTCACTTGCTTTAAGTTTGTACCTGCTCCGAGAACGCCCGAAGATGAGTGTTTTCGGAGCAGGGGAACCAATCACAGGGTCTGTGCTTCTGTGTTACTCTCTGCTTTTGACATGTAACTGGTCACGGGTGCAACAGAATTGGGCAAGCACTCTTTTCCGCTCTCCAAGAGTATGCGGGAAAGAGTGATCGGGCAAAGATGAAGTGCCCGTGATCAGTTACGGAGCAGGTACACGTTAATTTGCCTGGCTTTCCAGTAAATACCTGGAGACCAGAATGAAAGGGTCGTCTTTGAGCGTTTCAGCCAGAGGAGGAGGGGAGGCTTTATCCTTGTTATCAGCTTCCTGGTTGAGCAGACCAGCCTCTTCTGCCCGTTTTCTGGCCTCTTCAAGTTCCAGTCGCTCCTGTTTTGCTCCTTCAAGAGAAAGAGAAGCCCTGGTATTTTCACTTCTGACTTTTGCTTTGGCAGACTCGGCTTTTATCTGCTGAAATTGTTTGTTTTGGCTAACCCACTTACTGGCTTTTTTCTGGAGTGCGGCCACATTAAAAGCATCTCCCTGCCATTTTTTATAGCTAACATCATCAACATGATCCCAGGAAAGGGAATTGTCCAGATACTGTTCTCCTGTCTTGAGGTAATCAAGCATGGAAGGAACGATGATATCAGGTGTAACCCCTTTGAACTGGGTGGAACCGCCGTTTATCCGATAAAACTTCTGGATGGTCAGTTTAAGAGCTCCCAGATCATCAAATCTTTTCATTTGAAACAGGGGCAGGCTTCTGTTCATGTCCATTACAGCCTGAACAGTTCCTTTGCCATGGGTATGCTGGCCGCCGATTATCAGGGCGCGTCCATAATCCTGGAGTGCTGCCGCCAATATTTCTGAAGCAGATGCACTGAACTGGTTCACCAGGATAATCAGTGGGCCGTCATAAACGACCTTGACATCTTCGTCTTCCAGAACTCGGATCATACCACGGGAATCCTTTATCTGTACAATCGGCCCCCCTGGCAGAAACAGACCGGATATGGAAACCGCGTCTGTAAGTGCGCCTCCGCCATTATTACGCAGATCCAGGATAATTCCTTTTACGCCCTGCTCAATGAGTTTGTTCAATTCAGTCCTGGTATCATCGGTAACGTTTCTCCCTTTTCTTCCGTTGTCTGTGGCTTCAAAGTCCCTGTAGAAACTGGGCAGCCGGATATAACCATATTTCTCGCCGTCATCGCTGTCCAGGACAGCTGACTTAACATAGGTCTCCTCTATCTGGACAACATCGCGTACAATCGGGATGATCAACCTGGTGCCGTCTGGTCGCTGAACGGTCAGCCGCACCTCGGTTCCCTTGGGGCCGCGGATATAGCTTACCGCCCTGGTGATACGCATATCTGTTATTTCAACAGGCTCACCGTCTTTTTCCGAGACAGCCAGGATGGTGTCCTCTCCCTGCAGCTGTCCCTGCTTTTCTGCCGCGCTGCCTGGTATAATGCGCACTACCTTTATCAACCCGTCTTCTTCTCTTAACAGGGCGCCTATGCCTTCAAGAGAACCGCTCATGTGAATATTGAAATCCTCCTTGGTTAAGGGAGGCATATAACTTGTATGGGGATCAAATGAGCGGGCGACCGCGTCAAAGTATCTGTTATAGTGCTCCTGCCTTGTTTCCTGCAAAAGTCTTTGCAGGGCTCTGTGCGTTCGTTTTTTTACTTTCTGTTTTGCCTGGGCAATCTGTTGAGTGAATGTGGCGGCGTCACCCCTGGTCTTCCCTTTTTTCTCCTCTTTTTTCTGCTTGTCAACGGCGTTGTGGTAACTGTCCAGAATCTGCATTTTCAGGATTTTGCGCCAGCGATCTTTCAATGACGGGAGGTCAACAGCATAGCCCAGCTTTTTGGGATCTGTTTCCAGGTATTCATCTTTGTTGAAATCAAAATTGCTGCTCATGAGGGGATCAATAAAGTCCTGCACCTGGCGGATACGTTCATCAAGAAGCTGTTCTCCGGCGTCAGGAAGAACGATGCGGCCATGCCGGAGCTCTTCCCCAATATGACTGGCAAAGGCCTCGAGTTGCTCTACATCTGCCAGCAGTAAAAATCGTTTTCGTGGATCAAGCTGCCTTATATAAAGGGCAAAGGCCTCCTGTGACAGTGTATTGTCCAGGGGATCATGGGAAAAATGCTGCGCCGGGAGTTGACGGCTGAGAATATAGGCAATAACCTGATTTCTGCCAGGGTCGAACTCGACAGGAAAGGTTTTTGCCCAGGCAGCAGAGGCAGAAAAAAGAGTCAGCCAAATGAAAAGAGAGCAGATATGAGCGGTAAATTGCATGGGAGCCTGTGTTAAGGGTGAACGAATTATACAGGTGAGCGGCTTCATATACCGTAAATAGAATTATTACGCTCGTTGGGATGAGTCATGTGTAACTTCTGGATAACCGAGACAGATGGTACATGAAAAACCGCGCTAATGTGGGCTGATGACCTTATCAGCCATAACCATTGCGTTCATGATATCATACATGTTAGAGATAGTGCCAACCTTGATATCAGGTTTAAGCTTAAAAAAATCAAGACAGGTACCGCAGACAAGGATTTTAACATTCCTGTTCTGCAGTTCCACTAACGCTTCCAGAGCCCCTGATTGCTGCGTGACCAGCTTCACGCCTGAGTTGTAAAAAAGAATTTTTTCAGGCATTGGAGAAACGTCCTTTATTGTCTGGATAAAGGTCTGCAGCAGTGCCCAGCCCAACTCATCATTGCTGCGGCCCATGGTGTCTGCGGAGATAACATAGATTATCTGTTTCTGTCCGGGGGCCGGGCACGGGTACTGCTCAACATCATCGTTGAGCAGGTCTTCTTCTGAGGCAGTAAGAAAAAGATGAAAGGTGCCGTCATCCTGTTCCAGGGTAACTACTTCACACCCTTGACTCCCGCCAAAACGGGCTACATTGTTTTTAGCTGCGTCGTTATCAACGATAACAATAATTTTTTTTGCTCCGTTTTCCAGAGCATCCTTGGTTTTGAGAACCGGTTTCGGGCAGGGCAATTGTTTACAGTCAATTGTTATGACGTCCATATTAAGGTAACCTTTATTTTCACAGAATAAGCTGCTGTTTCTCCTTTGCAAAAAATATTTCTATGTTTTCAGCTTTCTCACTGGTGCAGTAAGTCTCGGTCATTTGGTCAAGCTGCTCGTCGCTGCGTTCAGGATCATGATGAAACAGGGCAAGCTTTTTTACTCCGGCCCGTTTTGCGGCATCAATGGCATCTTCTATAGGGGTGTGCCCCCAGCCAATTTTGCCGCTCAGGTATTCTTCACGGGTATACTGAGCATCATGGATAAGAAGATCTGCGTCTTTGAAAAATGATTCAATTACCTTGTTTTGCTCCCTGGCTACCAGCTCTCCTTCATGTGCCATCAGTTCATCATACTTCGGATCTTTTGGGTCAGTAATGAACAGGTTGCGAAAGGGTTCAGTGTCATAAGCAGTGCATACCACTGAATCCCTGAAAGTGAAACGATACCCAAGCGCTGTGACAGGGTGATTAATAATAGCTGTTGACAGGGTGATGCCATCGCCAATATCAATCAGCGGTTCTTCTTTCAGGCGAAAGTATTCAATGTTTCCGGCCAGTTCTCCCATGTTTACCGGAAAGTACCGGTATTTCATCTGTCCGCCGACCACAGATTCAAGCGGATCGTCTTCGTAGGTTACCGGCCCGTAAACCTTTACAGACGTTCCGGGGATGTATACCGGCACAAAAAACGGAAAACCCATGATATGATCCCAGTGTGTGTGTGAAAGGTAAATTTCGGTGGATATCGGGCCGTTGGGAAGATCATGTTTCAACATGTAGCTGGCCAGTTCCCTGATGCCTGAACCTGCATCAATGATGACATGGCGGTTTACCTCCGGAAATCTCAGCTCAATGCATGCTGTATTCCCGCCATACTTCATGGTATTCGGCCCCGGGCAGGGAATAGAACCGCGGACACCCCAAAAGGTAACCTGTATCATGTTGCGCTCCTAAAAAATCATACCTGGAGGTAACTCCTCACAGATCACCCCTCTTGGAACGATCACGACCCGCCGCATAGAGGGGCTATAGCTGCCAATCGTGCTTGTTCAAATATGGGCAACCTGAGAGCAGTTACACGTTTGAGGTATGTAAAATCAGAGAGTTACACACCCAGTGAATAGTTACACCTGGAGAAATATTTCAGCCCTAATTATTTCCTGTTTCACCGCCTCAGACAGGGCGGCTACGGTTTCCCACTGTAAACCGGTCTCTTCAAGCAGATCAGGCAGCTGTTCTTCATCAGGGTAGTGGTTTCCTGCATTGCCGATATCAAACAGGCAGACATAAAAATCCGCCAGTGCTACCGTGGCAACGAGATTTTTATTTTTCGGCTGCGCATCTTGTGGTGTATGGTGATGACAGATGGTGTCTGTTATTGCCTGGTTCAGTTTCCACTTTTCGGAAATCAGTCTGCCCACATCTTCGTGGTCTATTCCCATAAGCTTACGTTCGGCGTTGATAAGCGCTTCCTGACTCTGACGGGTCGCTTTAATTACATCGGTGTATTCGTCTCCAAAAGGTATTTTGCCAAGATCGTGAAGCAGGCCGGCAACAAAATACTCTTCTCGCTCGCTAAGTTCAATGCCCTGTTCTGCGGCAAGAAGTTTGGACATAACACCCACGCCGATGGAATGAGCCCAGAAATGTTTTATGGGCAGGGCCTTTGATTTTTTTATCTGGCCAACGCTTCGAATGATAGCTGTCGACAGGGCCAGGTTTTTGACGGTATTTATCCCCAGCATAATGATTGCTCTGGTGAGGGAGGTAACCCTGTCTACCAGGGAATAATATGCTGAATTAATCAACTTAAGCACCTGGCCGGTTAAAACAGGGTCAAGTGAAATCACCTTGTTCAGATCATTGGGTGAAACATCCTGCCGGCTGCAAACCTCCATGACCTTGCTCACGGTGTTAGACAGACTCGGCATTTTATTGACAACTTTTTGAATTTTTTTGAGTTTTTGATCCCGATCGTTCATAGGTGACACTATCTATAGGTATAGGGAAAAGCAGTTTCCTTCAGGCGCAGAGACTCGAAAAGCGTAACACTTCAAATGGGATAACTCCCCATATCTGTTATTATATACGGTAGAACAGAGTACTGGTCAAGCAAACCGTAACTGATCACGGGGTTTGTGCTTCTTCATTTTTCGTAACTACTCACTGGGTGTGTACCTCTCTGGTTTTACCTACCTCAAACGTGTAACTGCTCTCAGGTTGCCCCTATTTGGACAAGCACGATTGGCAGCTATAGTCCCTCTATGCGGCGGGTCGTGATCGTTCAAAGAGGGGTGACCTGTGAGTAGTTACCATTTTTCTCTGCTTCTGACTCCATATCTCTCCACCATATCCTGATAACGTAATCCTGAACCACCAAAAATATCCAGGGCGGAGCCAACGGTGAAATCCAGAACACCTCTGCCTGCCCCAAAAAGAGTGTTAAGGTCACTATTTGTTGCAATGCCGCCGGCATAGGTGATCGGGGCCGGGGGATCAAGAGCAAGCAGGGCAATTAATTCGGCGTCCAGGCCCATACTTTTCCCTTCCACGTCAACGGCATGGATAAGGAATTCGTCACAGTAATCTGATAGGTTATGGAGCACAGCCGGAGTCACATCCAGTGAGGTAAACCGTTGCCATCTGTCTGTAACCACATAATATCGCCTATCTTTTTTTCGGCAGCTGAGGTCAAGTACCAGCCGTTTGGCACCAACACTTTTTACCAGGTGCTGTAATCTTTGCTGATCAAGCCTGCCATTATGAAAGACCCAGGAGGTGACGATGACATGCGTTGCTCCCTGTTCCAGCCAATATGCTGCGTTATCAGCAGTGATCCCCCCGCCAACCTGCAGCCCGCCAGGCCAGGCAAGCAGAGCATTGCCCGCAGCTTCTTCGCTTCCGGGCCCCAGCATAATGACATGACCTCCGGTCAGGTTGTCCTGACGATACATGGAAGCGTAAAAGGAGGGAGGGTGCTCTGAGGAAAAATTGATCTGAAGAGCGGAATCAGAATTATCTGAAAGGGTTGAGCCGACTATTTGTTTGACTTTGCCGTTATGCAGGTCAATACAGGGGCGAAATCGCATGGCAAAAACGGTGGGCAAGGCGGTTGAGTTTTGTCCGCCTTGCGGTTACAGGTTTTTCAAGCTTTTATGACCAGCATGGTGGTTGGGTCCAGCCGCAGGTCCATGTCGTAATCAACCTCTTCACCACTGTTACGGATGACTTCCAGCTGTATGGTAGCATCTGACTCCGGTTTAAGGAGGATGATTGAGTCAAAAAAGTCGTCTATTTCGTGACAGGGCGCTGGTACACCGGTTGGAGAAAAGCGGTCGTCATCTCTGTGGCTGATGGCCGAAAACCAGGACTGCAAACTCATCTGTTCGGTAAATTCCTTCATGTCTTCAATGATGCTGCGGTCAGCGTTGACAAAATCAAACCCGTCAACAACCAGGCAGTTTGGCTTGAAGATATTTTGCAGAACAAGGTCATTTAACCGTTCTTCAAGACGCGGTCTACTAAAAGCAGATTCCTTGAAAGTCATGATCATCCTGTTTTGATTCACCAGGTCCAGAAGTTCGCTGGTTGTGTCTTGTCCTTCAGTAATAACCTGGATAATATCTTCATACCGTAATCTGGTTTTTTCTATTGATTCTCCAATGCTTACATGAATTACTTTATTGCCCTGAAGAATAGAGTTCAGTGCTATCTGCACTAAAATTGCGGTTTTTCCCAGTCCAGCACGGGCCATGACAAGACCCAGCTGATTTTTTTCACTACCCGTATTGAACATCTGCACAGGATTCTGGTTTACCAGGTGTTTATATCCCATATTATTACCTCTTTGTAACTGCTCACAAGGCGTATACTGCCCTGGTTTCACTTGCTTTACGTCTGTAGCTGCTTCCATCTCGCCCGAAGAAGAGTGACCTGGGAGCAGGTACACCTCTTCAAGGGTAAAAATGATTTAAGTCCAGCTTACCTGATGATTATGATAAAAAAACAAAATATTCAAGGAGGCGGCACCATTTTTACCCTGTTATCCTTCTTTTTTCTGCGCCTCGTATTCTTTTACCAGCTCGTCGCTGATGCTTTTGGGCACCTGTTTATAGGTGGAAAACTCCATGGTGAATTCAGCTTTTCCTTGAGTAAGGGAGCGTAAGGTTGTGGAGTATCCAAACATTTCCGAGAGAGGGACCTCTGCTTCAACTACTGTGTAGGTGCCTTCTTCCTGGGTACCAATTATGATCCCGCGTCGTTGGTTCAGGCTTCCCATAACAGCACCTTGAAACTCGGAAGGGCCTTCGATGGCAACCTTCATGATTGGCTCCATAATGACTGCATTTGCTTTGGCATAACCCTGTCTGAATGCGCCGATTGCTGCCTGCTGGAACGCGACGTCAGAGGAGTCAACGGCATGGTAATTGCCATCATTGATAACGACCTTTATGCCTGTAATAGGTGAGCCGGTCATGGTTCCCTTTGCCAGTGACTTCTGGAAGCCCTTGTCGCATGAACTGATGAATTCACGAGGAATAACCCCGCCGACGATTTCATCGATAAATTCATATTCACCTTCTTCCGCTGGCTCCATATATCCGGCCACCCGGCCAAACTGGCCTGCCCCTCCGGTCTGTTTCTTGTGGGTGTAATCAAATTCAGCCCGATGCAGGATTGTTTCACGATAAGCGACCTGGGGGGCACCTATTTCTACCTCGGCATTGTACTCCCGCCTCATTCGCTCAATATATACCTCCAGGTGGAGTTCACCCATCCCTGAGATAATGGTTTCATTGGTTTCATGATCGACATATGTCTTGAAGGTTGGATCTTCCTTGGTGAAGCGGTTCAGGGCCTTTGACATATTTACTTGAGCCTTGTTGTCTGCCGGAGTAACCGCCAGCGATATAACAGGCTCGGGCACATGCATGGAACTCATGGACCAATTAAGCCCTTCATGACAGAAAGTGTCTCCTGATGCACAGTCAATACCAAACAGGGCAACAATATCTCCTGACCCTGCACTTTCTATTTCCTCCATCTCGTCCGCGTGCATACGAACCAGACGACCAACCTTGACCTTTTTACCGGTACGTGTGTTAATCATGGTGTCGCCTTTATTAATCATGCCCTGGTAGGTACGGATATAGGTCAACTGACCGTAGCGACCGTCTTCCAGCTTGAAGGCAAGGGCTACCAGCTTGTCTTCTGGATCGTTGGAGACCGGGATCTCTTCTTCATTTTTGTCCAGATCCAGCGCAATGTTTTCCACGTCTGTCGGACAGGGAAGGTAGGCGTTGACGGCATCAAGCAGTGGCTGTACCCCTTTATTTTTATACGCAGAGCCAAGTAATACCGGCGTAAGCTCAAGGCTTAATGTCCCCTTGCGGACTGCATCGTAGATCATGTCTTCCGGGATGTCTCTTTCCTCCAGCATCGCCTCCATCAGCTCATCGGAAAACATAGATACCGCATCAAGCATTTCTTCTCTTTTTTCCTCTGCCTCATCTTTCAGATTGGCCGGTATCTCCTCAAAGCGAATGTTTTCACCGTTGTCACCGTCAAAATATACCGCCTTCATGGTAATCAGGTCGATGACGCCGGCAAGCTCACTTTCCAGGCCTATGGGCAACTGGATCATAACCGCATTCAGATCAAGCTTGTCCCGCAGCTGCCGGGTTACCCTCGCCGGGTTTGCTCCGGTGCGGTCACACTTGTTGATAAAGGCAATTCGTGGAACATTGTAACGGGTCATCTGACGGTTAACGGTAATGGACTGTGACTGAACACCGCCAACTGAGCAGAGTATGAGGATGGCTCCATCGAGCACACGCAGTGCACGCTCAACCTCAACAGTGAAGTCAACGTGCCCTGGTGTATCAATAATATTAATGTCTCGGTTTTTCCAGTTGCAGAAGGTTGCTGCGGACTGAATGGTGATTCCTCTCTCCCGTTCCAGTTCCATGGAATCCATCTTGGCGCCGACGCCATCTTTTCCTTTTACATCATGAATCGCATGAATACGTTGCGTGTAAAACAGGATTCGTTCGGTCAGTGTTGTTTTTCCTGAGTCAATATGGGCACTGATCCCTATGTTTCGGACATTCTGCAGATCTTTTTTCATCACGCTTTCCTCGGTTGCTTCATTGCGGCCGCTTTGCTTTCAGGTGCGGTCAAACCATCGAAAAAATAAAAAAGGAGTCACGGTGCTCTGTAACTCCCTGTTTCTTCTTTTTTTTGATAGGCAGAACATGGCGTCCTGCAACTGGGATATACTCTCATATGGAGTATCTTAATATTATATAAAATGTTAAAAATATATAATATAGTGCATTTTTGTAAATATGTAAAGAGTTTTTTGTGGGTGCCGCTGCAAAAAAACTACCGACCCCAGGGTCTCTTCTGGCCATGACCTTGTCTTTTCTTGTAATCAGCGGCGAAGCAATCAGCCAAAATCACCGGATAAGAGCCAGCCACAAATGCGACAAGACGCACCTAGTGTCCTGTCAACGCTGCTCTGTCGTATCCTGCTTGTCTTTTTCAGCCCTTATGCAACCTTGCCCTGTGTCACATAGCACTACTATGCAATACAGGACAAGGCTGCATAAGGACAAGAAAAATCCGGCGCAATATACTGACATTTCATCGTTGACATGACACTAGACGTCTCGGAAAAATCAAGGGACAATTTTACCGCTATACAAGAGTATGCGGGAAAGAGTGATCGTACAAAGATGAAGTGCCTGTGATCAGTTACATCAAACCCTTTTGTGCTAATTCTCTGCAAACTACCGGTGCTTTTACGTCCGGACATTCGGCAACCATTTCCTCTGTCATTACGTTCGGCTTACATTCCAAAAGAGGAAATGGGCATAATTAACTGATAATAAAAGATAATTTAATTGCGCGGCCCCATTTGCTTGCAAGCATAATCGAAAATGTACTACGGTAGCGCAAAGTTAGTTTTAAAAAATAAAGGAGCAAGCTATCAGAAATCAGTCGTGTCCGGTTAAGGACTTGCATCTAATGCGGAAAAAACCCGCAACCCAAGAGGCATTACTCCTCAAATAATTTCTTGTTTTTTATGACAGGAAATGAAGAGTAAGGTACTAATGGTTCAGGAATTTTCAAATTAAGATTGTTAGGGTCAGGGCAGAGGCTTTCTCCTGTGCTTCTCTGGTTTCGTTTAAAATTTGAGTTCAATTCCCTGACTCGTTTTATTGAAACAGGCTCATCATGCTGCTCATGGCAGTAAATGGCAAGCAGAAGATACGTGGTCAAGCCAGGTATATTTGTCCCATTAGCCCATGTTTGCTACGTGCAACAAGATGATAAACACGGAGGTGACGTTTCCACCAAGCAAAAAACTTTTCTATTTTCCAGGGAAGGTTATGTCCCCATCGTTTTTGACCGCTACCATATCATGGCAATAATCAACCGCCAAATTGATGCTCTGCGTCGAGAGCAACAAAACAAGCTGACTGCCGTAGGCAAACACACCTTGAAAGGAAGCAGGTATTTACTTCTGCGCAATTATCACAGCCTGAGTAATTCACTAACGGATTACTTGAAGGGCTCAATAGCAAAATCAAAACAATGAAACGGTAAGCGTAGGGCTTCAGAGATATAGATTATTTCAAACTCAGAATCTACGAGCTCCACGAGTCAAAGTATGCGTTTACCGGATGAACCAAAAAATCACCTCGACTTTCGTTTTTTTTGTAAATAATTTAAAATGGTTAATGCAAATTTCTAACCAGACACCACTGAGTTCATTTAGTTTGTGTACTTCAACTGGGTCAATCAATGCAAGTATTCTGGTAAAAATGTTTCACATTATCAACAGTTAACAAGAGAGCCTGTTTAAATGAATAAATATTTTATGTTAATTTCAGTGTTGATTACTTTAACTGGATTAATATTAGAGGCGGAGCCTTCTTGGGGTGCCAATGAGCTGCCAAAAAATTCTTTTGGTAAAAAATATGAACACTTAATTCCAGAGGATGCCACGCTTGTTGAATATGACCCTCATCGCTTTGCTTTAATCTCGGGAGCAGTTATTTCCGAAGACGGAGTCGAGTTGGCTGGAGTAAGTGTGACCATCTTGAACAAGCCTGAATATGGATCAGTATTAACGAATGATGATGGAAAATATCTGCTCCCTGTAGAAGGTGGTGGGAGCCTGACGGTTGCTTTTGAAAAGGATGGTTTTACCACAGTTCATCGTCATATAAGTGTACACTGGAATGACATTGCAGTTGCTGACCTGGTTAGAATGCTGGAGTTCCGAGAACCTTCCCGTGTAATGAAAAAAGCTCAGGCTTTATCAAAGTCAGGCAGGTTCAGTGGTGACAATATTATCACTTACAGGAGTCAGGAGACAAATGATAAAACTGGCTCCAGAGCATGTACCGTTGTAATGAAAGGAAGTACCAACACCTATGCCGGTAGCAAAGGGCGAATGACAAAGGTAGCTACCCAAACACCACAGATCAGTGCAGTTGAATATACCACACCGGAATCCATGCCAGCCCAACTACCACCAAATTCGGCCTTTACCTATTGTGTAGATTTGTCTGTTAACGGCGAG
>PDWJ01002545.1_pt1 | contig 19210 bp, 11 predicted proteins | sample 1430881 | NCBI WGS metagenome assembly PDWJ01 (sample SAMN01162460, study PRJNA174530) | Oral metagenome, whole genome shotgun sequencing project. | biome: Marine environment; feature: Marine mammal; material: Swab sample of the gingival sulcus; isolation source: swab sample of gingival sulcus...
GTTCGTTGTGAAGCGTTGTGTATTTTTCTATCATTTCGGCAAGGAAATCATCAGCTACTTTCAAGCTCTTTTGTTTTTCGTCCACTTCATATTTTTCTGTTTCCAGTTGTTGCAGCTGATAGTCAAACTCCGATTGGACTTTTCCGCTAAGGTCTTTTGCGCGATTTAGTAATTCTTCTTCAAGTCCGATTTTTCGGGCTATCTCGAAGGCAAAAGAACTGCCGGGTTTTCCAATTCTTAATTTGTACAAGGGGCGTATCTTTTTTGTGTCGAAAAGCATTGCGCCATTGACAATTCCATTGTCGGAATTTGCCATCAGTTTGAGGTTTGCATAGTGTGTTGTAACAACGCCGTAAGCTCCCGAAGTACTGATTCGTTCGAGCGAAGCTTCCGCAATTGCACCTCCAAGTTGAGGCTCTGTACCTGTTCCAAATTCATCAATTAAGAACAAGGATTTTTGGTCAGCCATCGAAATAAAATTCTTAATATTCAGAAGATGAGAGCTATAGGTGCTGAGGTCGTTTTCCAATGATTGTTCATCGCCGATGTCGATTAAGATATTTTTGAAAATACCAAATTCCGAATTTTCTTTTACGGGAACCAATAGTCCGCATTGAAACATGTATTGCAACAAGCCTACGGATTTTAAGCAAACAGATTTTCCTCCGGCATTAGGTCCTGAAATGATTATGATGCGTTGCTTTTTGTTCAAGGTTATGTCCAAGGGGATTATTTCCTTGTTTTGCGCTTTGTGTGTTAAGTATAAAATTGGGTGGACTGCACTTCGCCAGTGTGCATAAGGTTTATTTACAATCAGTGGTTTTACGCCGTTTAGCTCAATCGCCAGTTTGGCTTTAGCACGGATAAAATCAATCAAGCCAAGAAACAAGTAGTTTCTGATCAGCTCCGAAATGTAAGGACGAAGAAAATCACTGAATGTTTTGAGGATTTTAATAATTTCACGCTTTTCGGCATATTCGAGCTCTCGAATTTCATTATTCAGTTCAAAAACTTCGGCAGGCTCAATATATACGGTTTGTCCACTAGCCGATTCATCTTGAATAAAACCTTTAATCTGTCTTTTGTTTGAATGTGGTACAGGAATTACGGATCGCCCGTTTCTGATTGTGATTTGGGCATCGTCTTTCAGCAAACCCTGAGCGAGTGCATGCTTGTAGGCTTCTTGAATTTTTCCGCCAAGGCGCGATTCCTTGGATGCAATTTCCTTGCGTATTTTCTTTAAGCTCTCGGAGGCTGTACTTCTAACTTCGCCTTTGTCGTCAATAATACGATCAATTTCTTTTAGAATTTCCTGTTCCAGATAGTAGTTGGATGCTAACTTTTGAAGATTCGGGTAGTTTTCGCCGTGTTTTTTAAAGAATAGCAATACCTTTTCAATGGTTTCTAACGACATTTGAAGGCGCATTAGTGCATCTTCTTCAATGTAACTCCCTTCAATTTTTAGGTGTTGAAGCTCACCAATCATGTCGATGTAATCTTTTGACGGGAAATGTTCTTCATAAAGAAGGATGGTCTTAAATTCGTCTGTTTGATCAATTAATAGTTTGATCTTATTGTAACTGTGTATAAAACCGATTTTTTCGAGATAGGATTGTCCAAGAGTGCTGATACATTTTTTGTGTAAAAGCTCTCGGATAATGCTAAAACCAATTTTTTCTTCAAAAGTCTTTGGATAAATCACGTAGTCAAATTTTTTGCAAAAATATTGATAATACTGAACGAAATGTGCTTTTTGGTTTTGCTTTTAAAATAAAAAGCTGCCCTTTTCGAGCAGCTTTTTGTAAATGTTTCAGAAGGTGTTCTTATTTATCCCACCATACTCTGTCAACAATAGACACTCCTGATGGTGTGTTTGGATTGTATGTAACCGCATCTGTTGCGTAAGGGAATCTTCTTGGGATTTCATTTTCTTGTCCATTTGCATTTACAGGAATCTCAAGAATGTTGTTTGATCTTCTAAAATCGTTGAATGCTTCTGTTTGATACGTTAGTGCGATGTATTTCTGCTTAAAGATTTCTTTAAGTACGTCTGCACCATTGATATCATTGTTCACTTTTGCAGTGTAAGTGTCGAACCAAGTTTGATCGAATACACCGTAATAATTCAGTGAAGCTTCAACAGCATTTAATAAATCCTGTTTTGCGTCATTACCTTTTTGGAAATTTGCTTCTGCTCTCATAAATAAACCTTCGGTATATGTTATGAAAGGTACAGGTGTTGTAGCACCGGCAATTGCCGATCCCGGAGTTGAGGCGTTCTCATTTGCCGATCCGGTTACAGAGCCTTCGTAATAAGTAGAATCCTCAACTGTAACTGTGTTTGCAAGTACTGCCAATCGAGGGTCTTGAGCATCAAGGAGCATGTTTATCAAGAATGCGTTCATGCGAACATCACCACGGTCTCTCATAAACTGATAGAAAGGGTTTGCACCTGTAGGGCTATCATTAAATTGCATTAAAGCATCTTCGCCGGAAGAGGTAAAACCAAGATCTAAATTTGCAAGAACAGCATCCCAATCAGGAGCAACCTTCGAAAGATGAATGGTGTAACGTGCTTTTAGCATGTATGCAAACTTTACCCAAGCGTCAGCATCACCGCCAAAGAGGTAATCACCTTCAATAGGGAAAATACCCGGATCTTTTTTAAGTTCAGTAATGGCTTCGCTAAGAAGCTTTTGTGCGCTTTCGTAAAGCTCTTTCTGAGTGTCAAATTTAGGTGTCCAGTTTTCATTGCCTTGATATGCTTCCGAATAAGGCATGCTACCCCAAATTGCAGAGCTTTGTGCAATATTCATAGCCATAAGAACCTTTGCTGCTCCAAGAAAATGAGGGGCTTTGTGTTCTTGAGCTAATTTTAGTAATTGATAGATGTCCATGCCTTGATCGTTGTAGGTGGTGTTCCATATGTTGTTTACATCACCTTCGCGGAATGCATAATTTGTTTCGGATTGTGCTTGGCGTGCAATGCCGTCAATTTGCTGTATCCACTGCGCTTGAACACGAACCATATCGTTACCACCCATTGTGGTAAAAGCCATGTTCGCTTCAATACCCGGAAGAAGCGTTGTCATTGAGACTTCACTCGGGCTGTCAGGATCGTCATTAATTGTAGGGTCGATAAACTTTTTACAAGCTCCAAGACCAAGAACTAAGGCGATCAAGACTGCTATATTTATAAATTTTGATGTTTTCATATTTATTAATTTTCTTAATGTTTAAATCTATGATTAATCTGTTTTAGTTCTTGATTAGAAGCTAGCTTTTAATCCGAATAAATAAGATCTTGTACCAGGCATGTTGAAATAATCCATCCCCTGTGCATTGGAAGCACCCATTAGTGATGTTTCAGGATCGATACCTGTGTATGGAGTGCTTAACCATAGGTTTTTACCTGTTGCATAAACGCTAAGTGCTTTTACAAACTTACCTTTAAATAATTTTGCCGGAAGTGTGTAAGAAAGTGTTAGGTGACGAAGACGTACCCAACTGGTTTCTTCAATAAAGTCAACAGTTGGTCCTGTGAAACCTGAACCTTCACCTAAGATGTACCAGTTCATATCTTTAACAACTTCAATGTTGTTTGGCTTTCCTGTTGATTCAAGAACACCGTCAAATACAAATAAATCGTCCGGTTCACGAGTTTCGGTATCAGCATGTGCACCAAAATAATAAAGTGCTCCTCGTGTACCATTCCACATCATACCACCTTGCTTAATGTCAACTAAGAATGACAAGGAAACACCTCTGTATGAAAATTCGTTGGTAATACCCATTGTCCAGTCAGGGTTTACATCACCAAGAGCCTTCATTGTGTAATCACCGCGAGGGAATCCATAGCTGCTGCTATTCACATCGTCATCTATAATTACATTGCCATTATCGTCTCTTAACCAGTCGTAACCGAAAATAGAACGGTAAGGAAGGTCTTCAACGGCACGAATCTGAGGATCAACGAAACCACCTAAGAATATGTTGTCTACGTTGTCAGCAAGACTTATAACATTGTTGTTTATCTTGGTGAAGTTAACGGTTACGTCCCATTTGAAGTCTTTTGTCTTAACAGGTTGACCGTAAACCAATAGCTCGATACCGTTGTTGGACATTGAACCTGCGTTTAAGAAAAACTCGTTGTAACCCGTAGATGGAGCTACAGATACAGGCATCAACAGGTCTTCACTTAGAGAGTTGAAGTATGCCAAGTCGAATCCAATACGGTTGTTGAGGAATTTCATATCCAAACCAACTTCCCATGTTGTTGTTCTCTCAGGCTTTAGTTCATTGTTACCCAAAGTGTTTGATAAGGTAAATGCTGTAAGTCCGTTGAATGGGAACTGGATACCTGAAGGAGAAACCCAACCATCGCTAATAAACTGCTTTCCATAATATGTTGTAGTTCTGTAAGCCGGAGCATCAGCAGCAATCTGTGCGTAAGAAGCACGAACCTTACCGTAAGAAATAATATGTTTGATATCTTCAAGTGCATTAAGTTCCGTAAAAATGAAACTTCCACTTACAGAAGGGTAGAAGAACGAATTGTGTTCTTTCGGAAGCGTTGTTGACCAGTCGTTACGTCCTGTAACATTTAAGTATAGCATGTTTTTGTAAGCAAGTTCAGCTTCGCCAAAGAAACCTGCACGGCGCACATGGTATGTACCGTTATTTGTTGCAACATTGTTGGTGTTGCTCAAATGGTAAAAATCAGGAAGCTCAATACCGTCTGCCTGACCGCTTACAAAATAAGAGTAACGATCTTGCATATTGTTACCAATTAAGCCTTTGAAATGAAGGTCGTCATTGATGTCATGCTTGAAAGTAATGATCAAGTCAGAGTTTATATCACGACTGGTAGTGTTTGATGTAAATACCTGTCCTGAAGAGAATGTTCTTGAACCTTTTGCAAGGTAAGAGTTTACGGAACGGCTGTATACATCAATACCCAAGCGGTAGCTAACGTTTACCCAATCAGCAGGTGTGTACAAGAAACCGGTATTACCTACAAGACGGTTAACATCATCCTGATAGAGGTTTTTGTTTGCAGTCCAGTATGGGTTGTCATAACCACCACCGGCACGATAGTTTCGTTGTGTTCCATCTTCAAAAACGTAACCTGCCGCATTATTGAAAGAAGGAGGTGTACGTAACAAACCAAGCATTACACCTGATGTGTTTGAACCCTGCTGGATTCTGTCTCCTCGTGTGCTCATGTAGTTTGCACTACCTGATACTTTGAATGATTTTGAAAGGTTTGCTTCACCTTTGATAAGGAAGGTGTTTTTGTTGATAATGTTGTTCGGAACAATACCTTCTTGACGCATATCAGATACGGAAGCATAATAATTCGCATTGCTGCCACCTCCGGCAAAGCTCAAAGAGTTATTAAGCGTCATACCTGTTTGGAAGAAATCGTATTGGTCGTACGGAGTTACAGGAGTTCCGTTGGAACCTGCTTGTCCCGGACCTACGAGTATACCGTCAACATCAAAGATGTGGTTAGGGTCTTGGTTAGGATCCGGAATCCAATAAGATGTGTCCAGACGAGGACCCCAAGAAGCAAAGTTTCCTGATGACCAGTTGCCAAATAAACCTTGACCGTATTTTGTGTTCAATTTTGGAACTTGTGAAATGTAGTCGAATGAAACGGAAGAATTTAAATTAACGGTAATTTTTTCTCCATTTGCCGAAGAACCGTCCTTGGTTGTGATAAGGATTGCTCCATTGGCTGCACGTATACCATAAAGTGCGGTAGCAGCACCACCTTTTAGTACAGATACAGAAGCAATATCATCAGGGTTAATGTCGAAAGCACGGTTTGAAAGTGCAACACCGTCAACACCACCTTCACCACCACTGTTGTCAATAGGTACACCATCAACAATGAATAGTGGTTGGTTATTACCAATAATGGAAGCAGCACCACGGATGGTTACATAAGAAGAACCTCCGGCAGCACCTGATGAACTGTTAATTTGTACTCCGGCAACTTTTCCGCTAAGCGCGTTTACGACGTTGTTGTCGTTACCTTTCATAATTTCTTCGGCATCAACACTCTGCATGGAATAACCCAATGCTTTTGCCTCTCGCTTGATACCTATCGCTGTTACAACAACTCCTTCAATGTTTAGAACATCGGGATCAAGAGTTACGTTCATGGTTGATGAGGAAATTTGAACCTCCTTTGAAACCATACCAACAAACCTAAATAGTAGATATTTAGCATTGTCATTAACAGTGAGTGAATACTTACCGTTAAGGTCGGTAGTTGTACCTAAGGTAGTCCCCTTCACTAGAATGGATGCACCCGGAATCGGATGACCATCTTCTGAACTGGTTACTACACCAGTTATTGTTCTTTGAGCCATTACAGATAAACCTGTAAACAACATAAGAACAAGAAAAACTGAAAGTTTTCTCATGGTTAATTAAATTTAGTTAGAATTGAGTTTATAGATAACTTATATAAGTTAGCAATTTGATTACTTTGAATCGGATTGTTTCCTACATAATCTCTTGCAAGGTAATAATAATTAACATTTTTTAAGTGTTCTTGTTTCTCTAAAATCGAAATAGACCTGTTTTTAGGTGTTTTTTGAAATCTTAAAGATTTAATAACCAGAGATAAATGTTGAATGTTAAAAAGCAACACTTTTTCTTGTTTGTATTGAATATAAATAACAAAATAATAAAAAAATAGTATTTAGCTATCTATTTGTTGGTTTTTCGTTTTTTTTAAGTTCTTGTTTTAGGGGTTCAAGAAATGAGTTAACTGCGATTATGTTGATAATTGTATTTGTTTATGCGTTAACTTTCTGTTTATTTTGTTTTGTTGATGTGATGTGAGGAAGGAGTTGGTAAACCAAAAACTAAAATAGAAAGATGAAGGAAGATATTAATGAAATAAAGCGTTTTGTAGAAAGTAACACTGCCGTGATGTTGTATTTTTATAATGACAATTGTGCGCCGTGTGTCAGCCTGCGCCCTCGGGTTGAGAAATTGGTAGCGGAAGAGTTTCCTGAAATTAAGTTGAAGTTGATTAATGGTGAATTGAATCCTGAAATTACGGCTGAATATGGAATATTTAGTAACCCGACATTGTTGGTTTTCTTTGAAGGGAGTGAGTTTCGACGTGAAAGTAAGTACATCAGTATAAGTCAGCTCTATGAAAGTATTGAAAGACCTTACGGTTTATTGTTTTGCAAAAAATAAGGCTGTCCGATTTTTTCGAACAGCCTTAAAACTTTAAACACACTGAGCGTTTGCGTGTGTTGAATTTTTCGGAACAGTTTTTAATGCTTTAGTTCCGGCAATTCATTTCTCATTGCGAATAGGAAATCAACCGATTTTTGAATTTCGGTATACATTACTCGGTCATCAGAAACAAACGTAACATCTTCGCGGTATTTTGCCACAAAGTTCTCAATAAGCTCAGACGACTTGGCAGGGCGGCGGAACTCAAGAGCTTGTGTTGCGTTAAACAATTCTATTGCGAGGATGCGTTCTACGTTGCGAGCCACTCGATAAGCTTTTGTCGCAGCATTAGCACCCATTGATACGTGGTCTTCTTGCCCTTGCGATGATTCGATACTGTCAACCGAAGCCGGAGTACACAATTGTTTGTTTTGACTTACAATTGAGGCTGCGGTGTATTGAGGAATCATAAATCCTGAGTTCAGTCCGGGGTTTGCAACAAGGAAGTGCGGCAGGTCGCGTTTACCTGCAAGCAATTGATAGGTTCTTCGTTCGGAGATGTTACCGAGTTCTGCCATTGCCATTGCAAGATAGTCGGCCGTTAATGCCAAAGGTTGTCCGTGGAAGTTTCCTGCCGAAACCACTAAATCCTCGTCAGGGAATACTGTCGGGTTATCCGTTACGGCATTAATTTCGTTTAAAAGTACGGAGGCAACATAGTTAATCGCATCTTTGGATGCTCCATGAACCTGAGGGATACATCTGAATGAATAAGGGTCTTGAACGTGTTCCTTATGGCGTGTGATGAGTTCGCTGCCTTCGGTCAATAATCTGAAGTTTGTTGCAGTATTGATCTGTCCTGCATGGTTTCTGATTTGATGAACTTGATCGAAGAAAGGCTCAATTCTACCGTCAAAAGCTTCTAAGGAAACAGCTCCAATCACATCGGCAATACGGCTTAGACGCTGTGCACTCAGTAAGTTGTGAACACCGTAAGCACTCATAAACTGTGTGCCGTTGAGCAGCGCAAGACCTTCTTTAGATTGCAGAGATATTGCTTTCCAACCGAATTTTTCATTGATTTCGGCAGCAGGAACTTTTTTTCCTTCAAAGTTTACTTCGCCAAGTTCCAATAGCGGTAAGGACATGTGTGCCAAAGGTGCTAAATCGCCCGATGCACCAAGAGAACCTAATTGATACACAACGGGATATACCCCTTCATTAAAGAATTGGATTAATCGCTCAACCGTTTGCAATTGAACCCCTGAGTGTCCGTAGCTTAACGACTGTATTTTTAGCAACAACATGAGCTTCACCACTTCCTGAGGTACTTCATCGCCGGTGCCGCAAGCATGAGACATGACAAGGTTTTTTTGCAATGTACCCAGCTCTTCGGGGGAAATGGAAATATTGCATAAAGAACCAAAACCGGTAGTGATACCATAAATCGGTTCTTTCTGCTCTTTCATTTTCTTGTCGAGGTATTCTCGACATTTTACGATTCTTGCTTTTGCATCATCCGATAATGCAAGTTTGTAACCTTCTTCAATAATTGTATTGATTCGTTCAAAGTTAAGTTCTTCTACGCTGATATAATGTGTATTCATCTTTTATCAATATTTTTACCCTATTAAAACTTCTTTTAAGGCTTCAAATGTAACAGTTTTTTGTTCACCTGAGTCCATATCTTTTAATGTGAAAACATTATCTTTCATTTCATTATCACCAACCATTATGACATAAGGAATGTTATTTTTGTTGGCGTAGTTCATTTGCTTTTTCATTTTTACGCTATCCGGAAAAATCTGAGACTTAACACCTAAGCTTCTCAATTTTGCAAGATAAGGCAAGCAAAAGTTTTGTTCTTTTTCGCCAAAGTTTATGAATAAAACCTTGGTTGTGTTGCTTGTATCTTCGGGATAAAGATTTTTTTCGGATAGGAGGTCGTAAATTCTTTCTGCTCCAAAGCTCATCCCGACTCCGGAAACGTTTTTTAGTCCGAATATTCCGGTAAGGTCATCATAGCGACCGCCTCCGCAGATACTTCCCATTTCAGAGTCTTTGGCAACCACTTCAATGATCGCGCCGGTGTAGTAGTCAAGACCTCGGGCTAATTTAGGGTCAAACTCTACATCACATTTTATGTTACAGATGTCGAGACCGTTGAATACGTAGGAGAGTTCGTCAAGACCTTTCAGACCTGTTTCGGAGTCTTTTAAGAGTGTTTTCAGAACTTCCATTTTTTCTTTTGTACTGCCTTCGAGCAGGAGAATTGGTTGCAGTTTGTCGATGGCTTCTTTGCTAATGCCTTTGGCTTCGAGTTCGGCAATTACATTTTCAAGTGTGGTTTTGTCGAGTTTATCGATTGCCACGGTCATATCCATCATTTTGTCCGGAAAGCCAATGTATTCCGCAATTCCGGAAAGGATTTTTCTGTTGTTCAGTTTCACACGAACGGGAAGCTTAAATCTGGAGAACACTTCATCGATTATCTGAACAAGTTCAATTTCATTTAGCAAAGAATCAGAACCGATAACATCGGCATCGCACTGGTAAAACTCGCGATATCGCCCTTTTTGCGGACGGTCGGAACGCCACACATTTTGAATTTGGTATCTTTTGAAAGGAAATGAGATTTCGTTTTGATGTTGCACAACATAGCGAGCAAAGGGAACGGTAAGGTCGTAGCGCAGTCCTTTTTCGGAAATTCTATTTGAAAGTTTCGTTGCATTTTTTTCTGACCATTCTTCGTCTTTCACTTTTGCGGTAAAGTCGCCCGAATTCAGAATTCTGAATAATAATTTATCGCCTTCCTCACCGTATTTTCCTGTGAGTGTGGAAAGGTTTTCCATTGCCGGAGTTTCGATCGGCAAATAGCCAAACAATTGATACACCTCTTTGATGGTGTCAAATATATAGTTTCGGCGAAGCATTTCGCCGGGACCGAAATCTCTCGTTCCTTTAGGTATTCCGGGTTTTTGTGCCATATTTTTTCTTTTTATAAATACTTTTAAAGTTCAATACCAATTTTTTTCAAGACATTATCTATAAATGCTTGACAGTCTGAATCGCCTTCGGCAGGAGCCCATGAAGCGAAGTTTTTATCAGTTTGCGGGTCGTAAGGTCCGTCTTTTACTTCATACGCTACTGACCCGGGTTCTAAGCTGATCACATTGTGCCAAACACGAGGTGCTATTTCTGCTCCAAATTGACCTTTTGAAGCATCCAGCACCATGTGATCTGTAATTTTTCCATCTTCGCTATACTCAACCACCACCATGCGCCCTCGCAGTATGAAGAAAGCTTCCACTTTGTCGGGATTTTCATGCTTGTGGGGTCGGACGTAGGTGCCGGGTTCCATCGCATTTAACATCCGTTGTAAGGTGGCGGCGGCTTCTTTGTGAAAATTATAGTTCATTCTCTTTCGAGCAGAAACTTTGGCTTTTTCACTTGTTTCTCCAATAAAAGCGTCATTAACCTTAATCATATTTAATCTGCTTTTAGCTTCTTATATCTAATTCGTTTTGGCGTGCTATCGCCCAAACGTTTTTTCTTATTGATTTCATATTCCGAATAAGAACCTTCGAAGAAGTATACTTGCGATTCACCTTCAAATGCTAAGATGTGTGTTGCGATTCTGTCTAAGAACCATCTGTCGTGTGAAATAACGACAGCACTTCCTGCAAAGTTTTCCAATCCTTCTTCCAAAGCGCGGAGTGTGTTTACGTCAATGTCGTTGGTAGGTTCATCCAGAAGCAATACATTTGCCTCTGATTTTAAGGTCAGTGCCAAGTGCATTCTATTTCTTTCCCCTCCGGACAAGACTCCTGCTTTTTTGCTTTGATCCGTTCCCGAAAAGTTGAAACGACTTACGTAAGCACGGCTGTTAATGAGTTTCCCTCCGATGTTCATTTGTTCATTTCCTTCCGAGATAACTTGCCACACCGATTCTTCGGGGTTTATCTTTTCATGCGTTTGGTCGATGTAGCCTACCTTCACGGTCGTCCCCACTTTGAAGCTGCCGCTGTCGGGAGTTTCCATTCCCATAATCATTCTGAACAAAGTGGTTTTTCCGGCTCCGTTCGGACCGATCACCCCAACAATAGAGCCGGGAGGAATGGTGAAGTTGAGCTTGTCGAAAAGCAGTTTTTCGCCAAACGACTTCGACACATTCTGTACTTCAATAACATTGTCGCCCAAACGAGGTCCGTTGGGAATGAAAATTTCAAGGTTTTCTTCCTTCTGACGTTCGTCTTCATTCAGCATTTTCTCGTAGGCATTCAGTCGAGCTTTCGATTTGGCATGTCTGGCTTTGGGTGCCATGCGTACCCATTCGAGCTCACGCTCTAGTGTTTTGCGTCGCTTTGATGCAGTTTTCTCTTCCTGTTCAAGTCTTTTTGCTTTTTGATCCAACCACGAAGAATAATTTCCCTTCCACGGAATGCCTTCTCCACGGTCTAATTCAAGAATCCATCCTGCAACGTTATCTAAGAAATATCTATCGTGCGTTACGGCAATTACAGTTCCTTTATATTGTTGGAGATGATGCTCCAACCATTCTACTGACTCAGCATCAAGGTGGTTGGTCGGCTCATCAAGTAACAGAATATCCGGTTCAGATAATAATAATCGACAGAGGGCTACTCGGCGGCGTTCACCTCCCGAAAGTACTTCGATTTTTTCGTCAGGAGCAGGGCAGCGCAGAGCGTCCATAGCTCTTTCAAGTTTGGAATCTAAGTCCCAAGCTCCGTGTTGGTCAAGCATCTCAGTAAGCTTTCCCTGACGATCAATCAAATTATTCATCTCGTCATCAGACATTGGCTCTGCAAACTTATTATTAATCTCTTCATACTCTTTGAGTAAGTCTACCACTTCCCGGACACCTTCCTCTACGGTTTCTTTCACGGTTTTGTTGCTGTCGAGCTTTGGTTCTTGCTCCAATAATCCAATGCTGTACCCTTGCGAGAATACAACTTCTCCGTTATAATTTTTGTCGATACCCGCAATGATTTTTAGTAGGGAAGATTTACCGGATCCGTTGAGCCCGAGTACACCAATTTTTGCTCCATAATAAAATGAGAGGTAAATATCTTTCAGTACTTGTTTGTTGGGAGGGAATATTTTGCTTACTCCCACCATGGAAAATATAATTTTCTTATCTTCTGACATATACAAATTTTAGCTAATAATTATCAAAGCCCCAAAGGTCGGAATAATTTTGAAGGGAATGAAGGGGGAAAAGATAAAAGTTTCAGATTTGAGGGTTTCGAGTTTGAGGATTTGCGGATTTAATTATTGAATTTATTCATTAATGGAAGGGTGACACTCTCCCAGTCAAAGTTCTTTTTGACAAAAATATGTCCATTGGAAGAGATTTTCTCATACACATCTTTTTTGTTTAACAGGGTAATTATGTGCTTGGAATATTCCTCCGGTTTATTTCCCAGTAAAATGTTTTCGTTATGTTTTGCTCCTAAGGCATTGTTCGCCAGCTTGGAAGTTATGCAGGGCAGCTGCATCGACATTGCTTCAAGAAGTTTGTTTTGCAAACCCGTTCCTATTTGCATTGGTGCTAAAAATATTTTTCCTTCTGCATAAGCATCGCGAATATCATCAAGCCAACCGCTAACAATAACATTGTCAGATGCTAATGCTTGTACCTTAGGGTGTGGAGATGCACCTGCAATTAGTAGCTTGATGTTTGGAAAATGTTTACGAACAAGAGGTAGAATATGCTTCGCAATATAAACCACCGCATCAATATTTGGAGGGTAAGCCATGTTGCCTGTAAAAACCAGATCGTATTTTTTCTCTTTTTTTCTCGGTGAGAAAAAGTCAAAATCAACACCATTCCGAATTATATCAATTTCTTTCTTCTTCGGGTGTTGTATCAAGTCTCGATCTTGTTCGCTAATTATAACTTTGTGGTTGAATTTATCGAACACAAAAGCTTCATAATCAACAAGTCTTTTGTGTTCAAGTTTAAAGAAAGCTTTAAGATAAAAAGGCGCTTTTTTTATTCGCCGTTCAATCCCTTTTGAAAACACATCTTGATAGTCGATGGTTTTTGGTATAGCACTGTTGATTGCGTACTCGGCACTGCGAAGCAATTGGCAAAAAATATGATCGGGTTTTAGTTCTTTGATGAGTTCTGTGGTTTTTCTGTGTGCCGCGGATTTGTAGAAATACCCGACTTGCATCGGTTTTCCTCGCAGTAAGGCACTGAGGATGTTAATGCCCTTTGATAATAATGTTAATTTATGAATATGTATTGACTTGCAATAAGGTTGAAGTTTTGTGATTGCATCGGGGTGAATCTTTCCATCGCTGAGGGCTACCAAATGTACTTCGTACATGTTTGCAAATTGTTTCAGTTGGTAGTAGGCACGAAGCTTGTCTCCCTTTTCGATAGGATATGGAACACGAGGCAATATAACGAGTAACTTCTTCAAATTTTATTTTTAAGTGAGGCGCAAATTTAAGAAACTTATTCAAGGTGGGAAGCTTGTCGTTAAGAAAAAAAAACGCCTCACAGGAGGCGTTTTTCTATGAATTATTTTTGAATGTTTGGTAAATCCAAACCGTATCCTTTTTTCTTGTCGACACTCTTCAGTAGGAAAGCAAAGAACAATGCCAACACACCACAGCTAACCATTAACATCATGGCATACGTGTAGTCTAAAGAGCCTGTGTTTCCTTTGTTTGTAGCATCTAAAACAAATCCTAACAATGCAGGGAATGCCATCAAACCAACGTTTTGAATCATAAATATCATCGCATAAGCAGAACCTAAACGACTTTCAGGAATAATTTTCGGTACAGAAGGCCACATTGCAGCAGGAACGAATGAAAAAGCAAAGCCTAAGATTACCATTGCTAAAATGGCAAAGAACTTCATATCAGGACCAAATGCAAAGATACTGTGTACTACGATTAATAATATAGAACCAACGATCATTACAGTAGCTCCTTTACCTTTGTTGTCAAGGAAAGAACCAAATAGTGGTGTTAAAATCATTGTTCCGATAGGAAGCAAACTCACCATTTTTCCAGCCCAATAATCATCGAATAAATACTTTTGAGCCATCAAGTCCGGCGCAAATTTTGAGAAAGGAAATACTGCCGAATAGAACAATACACAAAGTAGTGCAATGTAAATAAATCCCGGGTTTTTGAATAATAAAAAGATGTCGGATACTTTGAACTCCTCTTCGTGCGAAGTTTCTTCTTTTGCTTCTTCACCAAGCTCAACATCCAATTTTTTATCAAGCATTGCATGAATTAAGAATGCAACGAAACCAATAACAAGGAGAATAACACCAAAAGCAAGAGGGCGAGAAATTACTTTTCCTACACCAAATTCGGTCATCCACGGAGATGCCGCAAATGCAAGCAACATACCTCCACGAGCAGTAGCCATCTCAAGACCCATCGCCAATGCAAGCTCTTTGCCCTTAAACCATTTTACGAGAATACGAGAAACTGTAATACCTGCAATTTCAACACCAACACCAAACAATGAGTAACCAACCATTGCCAACTTTAGAGATGGTGAATAGTCCGTGAGAAATGAATTTAGAAAATCATAACCTAAACCACCGTTACGGAAAGTCTCGGTCATTGCATAATAATTAAAGAATGAACCAAGAATCATCACGCCGATGAACAAAGAACCTGTAAATCGAATGCCTAATTTGTCAAGAATTACCCCTCCAAAAATTAACATTAACGCAAAAACATTCAGGAATGAATAGGAACCTGCAAACATTCCATATTCTGTATTCGTCCAACCTACCTGATCTCTTAAAAGCCCTTGTAGCGGCGATAAAATATCAGTGAAAAAATACCCTGTAAGCATCAAGAATGACACTGTAATCAAAACAAACCATCGGGCTGTTTTTGAATCTTTTAAACTTTGTTTTACTTGAGTTGCCATATTTTAATTTTTAATTAGAAATCTTTTAAATGATCAGCTAAAATATAATTTTCATCCAATCATCACTCATCGAAAAGCAGTCTTTAAAAACAATCTTCGTTATTTAGATTTATTATAAATAATAAACACTTATAATCAATAGGATATGTGAGAATGTTATTTTTTTGTTGTTTTTTTGGGGAGCAGTGAATTGGGTATTTCTCAGCCTTGATATTTATTTTTGGAGGGTATTAATAATCAAAAATTACTTTCTTCGTTGGTTTATTAATTGGCGGATTTCATGTTTTAAGAAATCAAAATCCTGCTTTTGAGGGATGAATGCTGTTAATTTTGTTTGGGTTATTTTGGTGAAGATTATTACTTGATAAATTAATGCTGTTGTGTACGCCAGTGATGTTGTGATGCCTGCGCCTACGAATCCATATTTTGGAATAAGCATAAAGGACAGGAAAATGGTGAATGTTGCTCCGATTCCGGTTGCCCACATGTTGTAGTGTGGTTTTCCGATGCCTGAAAAATAGTGACTGAAAATCATTGATGCCGCCAAAGACAAAACGCCGATGCTCAAACTGAGAATAATTGGTTTTACACCTACAAAGTCATTGCCGAGTATCCAAGTGAAGGTGTGCTCCGGAATGATGATGATGCAAAAAAGTGCCAAAGCTGTTGTGATTACCGTAAACTTTAGCAGTTGTATGGATAAGCGGCAGGCATATTCTTTGTCGTCGGTGTTGCTGATTCGTGAAAATTGTACCATCGAAATACTGATTCCGATCAAGCGCAGCCCTTCGGTTAATTGCACGCCGCTTGAATAAATTCCCAAAGATCCAACACCCAACAATTTACCAATGATAATGTGATTGAGTCGCTTATTGGTCAGTTGTATGGCGTTTGCTCCTTGTCCGTAAAAACCAAAGGCGATGATATGCTTAATGTCTGAGAGGATGTGTATGGGTTTTTGGAAATCTACCATTGGCAGCATGTAATACAGGCTTACCAAGAAAGAAATGCCGTACGCAGAATAAACAGCACCCAGATATGCGTAAGCGGTTTTTTCTTTGATCACAAATAGGAAAAAACTTAGAAAAACAACAACACTTATTATGTGGATGGTAAAGCTGATATTGAACTCTTTGATTTTCTCTTTTCCCATCAGAATATTGAAATTAATATAATTGATGCCATTGAGAAAAGTAAAAATAAGAATTTGAATTTCAAATCCTTCGGGGATAAAGAACGCTTTGAAGTTTGGAGTGAAGTTCAACAAATAGCCTATTCCGATGAAAAATAATAAGGTTAAAATAAGCCAGACATAGGACGTGGCGAGTAGCGAAACAATATTTCTTCGCGATGTGAAATAAATAAGTCCGCTTCCTGCCACCAAATCCACGAAAAGCATGATTAATGACATGGAAAGCACCAACAAAGTGTAAATGCCAAAACCATCAGCTCCAATATTGTTGGTTAGCATAATCATGATGACAAAAGTCAATCCTGCATGTAAAACTCTGGTTCCTGCCGTGCCAAGTATTTTTTTTATCATTACGCCTTATTTGGTGAATTGATTGAAAAAATTTGCCCATTTGAAGCAAAACTTCTTTCCATCGATTACGGTGTATTCCTCATTGCCATTCAAGGTGTGAATACCTTGATTGTAGTCAAAACGCTCGTTGGGATTAATTATTTTGAAGAGCTCTTCTTTGTAACTGTTTGTGCTTAATTCCGTAATTTTTTGAATAAACATTGATGCTCCGTAATGGTGTTCACAATTCTGCACCGGTCGGTAGATGTTTCCGTCTTTATGAATAAAAGCTCCTCCCGGTCGGGCATTCCGAATGTCTGATTTTACCGGATTGTTGGCGTGTGGCTTAAATTCGGAGTCCGGGCTGTCAGCATAATAAATGTAAAGATGTACACTCGGCAAATGCTGTTTTGTGAAAAATATCCAGTACTTCCCATTGTAGTAAAGCATGGTGGGGTCGACCGCCGCAACATCGGGAAGCAAGGTTCTGTAATGGTTAAACTTTAATGTTTCTTTATTCAGCTTGTAAAGCTCAATGCCGTTGCTTGAGAATGATTCGGGAATGCAGTAAAGCTCCTTGTTTAGTTCATAAATGCCCGGATATGACAAGTGCTTGCCACTATCGAGACTGACTCCAAACACTTTTCTTTCAGTGTCGTAGTGGGCTATGTGTCCGTATTTTTTTTTGTAGTCGTAGGATTCCATAAACAGGATGTTCCTATTGTCAACTTTATGAATAAATGGGTCGGCGTAGAAGTGTTCCTTGTGTTTGTTTGGAATTTCAATAATCTCGGACTCGGCGAGGTGTTTTTCAGGATTTTCAACGAAGGTATTGACAGGTGTTTTCAGAAGATATGTTTTCCAATCTTCGGCTTTGAAAAAACGATTGTAGTGGAAAGCGATCTTGTTGATAAAGATTTTTAGCATGAAAACTAAAAATTGAAAATTGTTCGGACTTTTATATATTTTTCCGAGCGAGGAACTTCGTGTTTCGTTAAAATGACCGTTTACGATGTCTCTGCATGATTGCAGCGGCATCTTGGAAGTTTCAAAAAGCAAACGATTCAGATGGAAGCTCCAAGAATGGTTTATGGTCTTAAACCACGATTTTTGTATAATTTTTCCGGCGTCAAGTTTGTCGGATATTATTTGTAAAATGGAGGCATTTGCATTTTCATTGTTGTAGATTTCCCAAAACCCGGGAGGAGCACCGCGGTAGTTTTCTTCGTCTCCGTGGTGGTAAGACCAAACACCGTATTCCGGAATATCAAGAATTTCACCTTTTAAAATCCCAAAGCCAAAGCGTAAAATAAAGTGAGGCTTTAATGCTTTTATTGTTTCAAGATCTTCTTGTTTTAGGTGATTGCTTATGCCTTTGCTTTCGGGAATGAACGTTTTTTTTTCAAAATCCGATACCAATTTCGATGCGTCAACGAGTTGCTTGGCGTTGGGTTTGAAGAAAAATCTGTGATACAAACGAAACAAAAGATTCTTCCACGGGTAGTTTGTGATTTTATTCATAAATGAAGGAGGGAGGCTGTTGTTTTTTTGTCCTTGAAGAACAATGAGTTGAGGTGAGAATCCTGCCTTGATAAGAATCTCCAAACTTTCAAACTGCCATTTTTCTATTCTTAAACTGTTTAAAAGAACGATGTAGCGGATGTCTTTTTTTGATTTCATAGTTCATTTGTCGCGTGCAAAATTAAGAAATTTCATTTGTGATTTTTTATTTGAGTTACTAAATACCGGACAAACGCCAGGGCAAACGCATCTAAAATAAATTACAATTGGTTGTCAGTACTTTAGATTTTTTGTGTTCTGAAAAATAACAATTATTAGAAAGCTAACTAATTGAACAATAGGTGTGAAAAATTTAGATGTGTTTGTCTTGAGAAACCCGAAAGATGTCACTATGAATATTGAAAATTATATTACTTTTAGATTTAGAAAATTTATTAGTAATGAATAAAACAAAATTGAATGTTAATGATTTGGAAATAGTTCTTTATAAACAAAATGAAGAAGAATACATCTCATTGACAGATATGGCAAGGTTTCGGGATTCTGAAAGAACAAATTATATCATCCAAAACTGGATGAGAACAAGAAGTACAATTGAATTTCTTGGACTTTGGGAACAGTTGAGAAACCCCAATTTTAAAAGCATCGAATTCGATGCCTTTAGAAATGAATCAGGCTCGAACAGCTTCACTCTCACCCCAAAACGATGGATAGAATCAACTAATTCAATTGGAATAATTTCAAAATCAGGTAGGTATGGTGGAACTTATGCTCATAAAGATATTGCGTTTGAATTTGCATCTTGGATTAGCCCTACATTTAAACTTTACTTGATAACCGAATATCAGAGACTTAAGGAAATAGAAACCAATCAATATAATCTTGAATGGAATGTAAAAAGGATTTTGAGTAAAACAAATTATCACCTTCATACAGATGCAGTTAAAAACTATATTCTTCTTGAAAAAAATTACGAAAAAGACAAGGAATGGTTAGCTTATGCAGAAGAAGCAGATTTGTTAAAT
>PDWJ01002547.1_pt1 | contig 19204 bp, 14 predicted proteins | sample 1430881 | NCBI WGS metagenome assembly PDWJ01 (sample SAMN01162460, study PRJNA174530) | Oral metagenome, whole genome shotgun sequencing project. | biome: Marine environment; feature: Marine mammal; material: Swab sample of the gingival sulcus; isolation source: swab sample of gingival sulcus...
TTCGTTACACGAAGTTCAGCAGCTACTCTTCCTGTTTCATTCCAGGTTGCAAATGAAGACTTAAAGATTAACGAAAATCTTTCTTCATTCTCATTGCCATTAGGTGCAACAATTAACATGGACGGTGTTTGTGTTCACTTGCCAATGTTCGCAGTTTTGGCTGCAAATATGTTCGGTGCAGATATCGGATTCACAGCATTGTTACTTCTTGTTGTTACAACTGTTCTTGCTTCTGTTGGTGCAGGTGGTGTTCCAGGTGGAAGTTTGATGCTCTTGTTCATCATTCTACAAAACATGAACTTAGATCCGGGTCAGATTGCAATTATCGTAGGTTTGGCTCTTGGTATCAATCCTATCTTGGATATGTTCGAAACAATGAACAATGTAACAGGTGATATCGTTTGTACTTATTGTGTCGGCGAAATGTCTGACATGATCGATAACGACTAAGTTTTAAATAATTCAGTTGTAGATAATGCTTTAGATAATATAGATATAATTCTATAATTATTTGCATATAAAAAAAGCACCGAGATTTAAGTTTCGGTGCTTTTTTTGCTCTTTTAAAATTATGAGCTTTTCCGTCTTAGTTTAATATGAAAAATCACTGTTACCAATGAATTCTCTTAATATTGACTGTCCATGTACGAAGTGACCGGGTAGTGGCAGGAAGTTCCATAAGAATGTAAGAAGTCGCGATGCTTCATTATATTCTTTTTCGTTTGGTTTTACTGCTTTTAAAATTGGTTCAGCATATACTTTGAGAACAGCAAGTTCATAATCCAGTGCTGTATTGAACATTGCATCGGCATTTCCCTGGAATGGGAATATATACTTTGATTCTCCTTCCCGAACATCCTTCCACATGCTTATTGTTCTTGAAGCAGGACTACCTCTAAACTGAGCATCTCTAACAATTCTTCGGATAAGACGATTGTCGGAAGTTGGAATTCGGTTATGGTCGTCTAAGTTAAGTTGAGTTAATGCGGATAGATAAATCTTGAATTTTAGTGAGTCATCAATTTTTGGAGTTAGCTTTGGGTTTAAAGCATGTATACCTTCAAGTATAACTACTGAATTTTTTTGTAGTTTTAATGGTTTTGTTTCTTCTCTTCTGGCACTTACTTTAAAATCGTATATAGGCATATCAACTGTTTCGCCATTAAAGAGTCTTAAAAGAACATCGTTTAATAGTTCAATATCTAAGGCTTCTACACATTCAAAGTTAGGGCTTCCGTCCGGATTTTTTGGTGTTTTTGCAACGCCGAGATAAAAATCATCTAAGCTTATAACCTTTGGTTGTAGACCGTTGACTTGGAGTTGCATTGATAGCTTTTTAGCTGAGGTAGTTTTTCCTGAGCTTGAAGGTCCTGCTATAAGAATAACCTTTGTGCTTTTCTTAGAAGCTATTTTTTGAGCAATTTCAGCAAGTTTGTTGTTTTGTAGAATCTCAGTAATTTCTACATAGTCTTTTATTTTTCTGGAAGCTATTAAATCATTTAATTGACCAACTGATGAAACTCCAACTGATTTACCCCAAGTTTTATACTCTTTGTAGATATGGAAGAGCTTAGGTATGTCTTCAAATGGTGTTAGTTTTTTTGGATTTGAAGTTTTTGGGAATCTAAGTAGAAACCCGTCTTGATATTCAATCAAGTCAAAAACCTTTAAAGCTCCAATTCTATCCATGACAGGATAAAAATAAATATCTTCATAAGCTCCCAGTCTATTTACTAATATTTGTGGCTTGCTTGTATAATTTAAAAGATTTCTAGTGTCAGGCTGATTTGAGTTTTCAAATTTTTCCAGAGCTTCTTCATAAGATACCCAGTGTGTTTCTATTGGCATATCATTGGCTACCATTTCTGTCATTTTGTCTTTAATGGCTTTTACATCTACTTTTTTGGGCTTTGTTCCTTCCAAAGTGTAATAGTAGCTTGAGCCTAAACTGTGTCCAACTAAAAGTCTTAAGTTAGGATATATCTCTTTTGCTGCGGCGGCTAAAACAAGGCAGAGTGTTCTTCTATATATGTTTGCACCTTCTCTGTTTGCAAGTGTAATTGCTTCAACTTTTGCTCTTACATCAATTGTTTTGTGTAGTGGAACTACTAAATTATTTATTTTTGCCCCTACAATTGTTTCATCATCTTTTCCGAAATACTGAATAAGTTCTCTTGGTGTAACCGGGTTAACAAATTCTTTTTTACTTCCGTCGGGAAATTCAATTTTAAATGAGCTCATTAATTTCTCCTAATTTTATATTGTGTTATCTTCTATTATACAATAACTTAATTCAAAATGCAATGCTAAAATTTTTCATTTTTTGTAAAAAAAAAGGAGTCGGACTCTTTTTAAGCCCGACTCCTTTAAATAGGAGGTTTTACCAACTTTCTTGTCGTAAAATATAGTCGTTATATCCGTTCTTTTTTAGAACACTTTTTACTTTTTCTAAGTCATAAGGTCGTATTCCGTATAATACAACTCTGATGTAAGCATCACCTTTTTCGAATGCAGGTTCAAATTGAATCTTTCTAAGTTCAACTACTAAACGCATTGCATTTTCTTGTCTTTTGAATGCTCCAAGTTGAATTCTCCATAATGGACCCGGTGTTTCTATTGATGTAGTAGGTATGTATACCAACTTTTTTACAGGAAGCTGTTCCCTTGCAGGAATAACTTGTTGAACAGGCTTTTGCTTTTGTGGCACATACTGTTGTCTAGGCTGTACCGGTGTCTGTTGTGGTACATACTGCTGAGTAGGCTGTGCCGGCGTTTGTTGCGGTACATACTGTTGAGTAGGTTGTACCTGTGTTTGTTGCGGTACATACTGCTGAGTAGGCTGTACCTGTGCTTGCTGTGGCACATATTGTTGTGTAGGCTGTGCCGGTGTTTGCTGTGGTACATATTGCTGTGTAGCTTGTGGTTTTACTTCTTGCTGTCTTTGCTTAACTGCTTCTTGCTGATAAACTTGCTTAGCTTTTGATTCTTGCTGAGCTAAAGCCTGAGCCGGCTTAGTTTGTTTAGGAATTCCTAAAGCTGTCTTGTTGCTTGGATCAATTTTCTTTAAAGAAACTCTTGTTACTCCTCTTGAAAGCATATCCAATGCAGCTGCGGCTGCTTTTGAAACATCAATATCACGATTTCCTACAAATGGACCTCTATCATTAATTCTAACTACAACTTTTTTTCCGTTTTCTAAATTCGTAACCTCAAGTATTGTTCCGAATGGTAAAGTTCTGTGTGCAGCTGTATAAGCATTCATATCAAATATTTCACCATTGGCTGTCATTTTTCCATGGAATGCCTCTGCATAATAAGATGCGTAAGTTTCAGGGCTAATTATTTCCCCTTGCGCAAAAATAAGTCCTACAAAAGATAAACTTAAAACAATTACTAACATAGTTTTCTTCATTGTAATCCTCCCTAAATCATTGTTTATACATTAAATATCGGAATAATAAAAAAAAATCTTAGTCGAAAATATAAAAATACCTTTTCAAAACAGTAAATTTTTGATAAAATAATGCTTGTAATTAAGAAATTTTTCGTTGATTTGATTAAAAATCGTAGAAAAGTTTTTATGGAGGTATTTATGGAATTTAGACCGGCTACTATTGAAGATATTCAGGGTGTGAGTGAGTTACAGAAGAAATATCATGTTTCTACAGTCAGTGAAGAAGATAAAAAAGATGGTTTTGTTACAACTTTGTTTACAGAAGAGCAATTTAAGGAGATTATTGAGAAAGAAAATGGTTTGACAATTGCTTGTGATAACGGGAAAGTTGTTGCTTATGCAATGGCAGCTTCTTGGGATTTTTGGTCCGCATGGCCAATGTTCCAGGCTATGATAAAGGATCTGCCAAATGTACAATATAAAGGAAAACAGCTTACAGTGGAGAATTCCTTTCAGTATGGACCTGTTTCTATAGATAAGGCTTATAGAGGAAAGAATATGGTTCGGGATTTGTTTGAAACTTCTCGTAAGGAGATGAGCAAACGATTTGAGGTAATGGTTACCTTTATTAATACAGCTAATCCCAGATCTTTTGCCGCTCATACAAGAAAAGTTGGTTTTGAAGTTGTACAGGAATTCGATTATAACAATAATCATTATTATGAATTATGTTATGACATGAACAAACCTGTAGAAGGTGCAAATGTTTAAAGAAAATGAGACTATTGGTGTTGATCAGTTTCTGACTATATTGAAAGAAAATGACAACATCGATAGTTTGAATCTAGCTAATCTTGAATTTGATGGAGTAGATTTTTCTAACAAGAAATTTACGGCATGTAATTTTTCTAATTCAAAGTTTAAGAATTGTAATTGCAATAATTTACAGCTTAGAATGTGTTTTTTTGACTTCACAGAGATTATAGATTCTTCTTTTGAAAATTCTGATATACAATTTACTTCTTTTGGTGGTGCTTCAATTTCAAATACAAGTTTTAAAAATTCGGAGCTGATACAGAATAATTTTAATGGGTTAAAAGCTTTCAAGGTTAATTTTAACGATTCAGATTTATATAATTCAAGATTCATGCACTCTATTTTGGATAGTGTTTATTTTGAAAACTGCAATCTAAAAAAGACAATCTTCTTTATAACTACAGAGCATAAGGTATCTTACAAAGCTTCAAATACAGGCTTGGCAATTATGCTTGATGATAGAACTGTAGGAAAAAGACTTCATAAAAAGGCAGGTTTTATCTAGATGAAAATATACTTGCATTTTACTCCTTCAACATTTGCCAATAGTTATCTTATAGGAAACGAAGAAACAAAAGAAGCTATAATCATTGATCCTTGTAAGATTACAGAACGACTAATACAACAAATAGAAGATAATTCCTTTAAGCTTGTTAGCGTTTTTATAACACGAAATCATGCAAGTTCCAAACCAACAGGTATTAAGACTATTCTAAAAATATATTCTCCTGAAGTTTATGCATTTGATAGAAACATTGATGATATCGAAACAAATGTCTTGCGTGGGGATGGGGTGTTAGAGGTCGCCGGCTTTAATTTTGAATATTTTTCTATACCGGGACACGCTCCTGATTCTTATATGTTTAAAATTGAAAATACAGTTTTTATCGGTGCATCTTTATCTGCCGGTTTAATGGGAAAAACTCAAAATATTTATGCTTCGAAGAATTTACAAATGAACCTTCAAAACAAGTTAATGTCATTTCCGGACGAAACTGTTATAATGCCTGCTTACGGACCTCCTACAAGAGTTGCTTTAGAGCGTAAGTTTAATGAGGGCTTATACAGAGAGTTGAAATTTAATAAAGGTTTGAGATGATCGATTCTTATCTTTTTTTACCTGATAATCTAATGACTGTTTTATATGAAGAGCAAAAATTAATTCAGTCTTTATTGGATTTTCCTTTTAAAACAGCATTTCCTATGTTTAAAACAGTCAAAACATTTTCCAGTCTTATTGTTCATCCGCTTGTTTCTGTAGATGGATTGATTATTCGTCCTTGCTCAGAAAGTTCTGAGCCTAAAGATTTTAGAGATGCTTTTATTTTAGGTGATGCAAAAAATCTTGCTGAAGAAGTATTATTAAAACTGGATGAATTAAAGCAGACCGAGTTAAAGATGCACAGTAAGAGGCTTCTATTTAGTACTTTAAAATCTAAAGCCTGGTATTACGCTGAAATTGATTTTACAGAAGATGCTGATAGAAATTTTTATGAATGGCAAATATTAAATAAAACTTGGGTTAAGGCCAATAAGTCTAATAATGCGAATTAGTTTTAGTGTTTTTTGTTCTGATTAAAATAAGATGGTATTATAGTAGAAAGCCTTGCAAAATACACTTTTAAAATCTTAAAGTTGTTTTGCAAGGCTTTTTATTTTAATAAGATACTTTTGCAGATATGCTGAAATAGTGGTTAAATTGCTTGCCTCTAGCAAGTTTTTTCCATTCCGATAGTTGTCTATTTCTTTCTGCAATGATTTTCTCAGCACCTATGCTGTCTACACTTTTATTTATCCAAGCCTCACAAGCCTGGTTTTTCTTGTACATGTTTTGGTTTGCACCGGGATTTATGTCTGCTTCAAATAAGTATTTTATTTCGAACTGCATACTTCCGCCACTTTTTAATATAGGCATGTTTAGGTTTACACCCAGTTCTAATTGGTTAATATATTCAATTGTTTCTTGTTTTAAAAAAGGTGTTGAATAAAGATAAGCATGGTCTATATTGCTAGTTTCTCCTACACTATTTTTTCTTGTTATTGTTGCATGGTTAAATACTGATCCATCTGTTGTATATTCCTTAGCAAAATAATCTCTGAGTATTAATAAGTCGTCCAAGCCTTCATTAACATTTGCATGTCTTATAAAAGCATTTTTCAAAAATACAGATAAACCTTGTAAAGGTACAAATTCAGTTTCGATATAAAATCTATCAGAGTTATGCGGTAAATTACTTCCTAAACTTCTTCCATTGTGTGTATAATTTTGATAATTTTTAGCTTCTATATTATAGCTTTCAACATGGGTATAAGTGTAAGGTAATACGAATGTGTAGTTAAAATCAACTAGTTTGAACCAATGCGTTTTTGGCATTGTGTAAGATATTCCAAATTGTCCTGACATTCTGCATTTTGCATCTTTTTTGAATTTTACAATTTCATTAAAACCTATGTCATCCGTATATAAGAGGCCATCTAATCTCATACCTTTTATTGGCTTTATTGTGAACATACCTCCAATTAAGCTGTTGTCGGGAAAACCAAATAAACCTTCGCTTATAAAATATGCAGAGAAGGGGATTAAATATATGGGATCAAATCTATTTCCATATACTATGCTATCTACTAAGCCAAAGGATAACCACGGTAAGGGGCGATAATCAAATGAATGTATGGTCAAAAATTTATTTGGACCTCGGTTCTCTCTTTTGTCATTTGTTGCTGTAAGTGCTAATAAGCTTTGACAGTATGTCCACTTTGGTTTATTTACAACAAAATTAAACTGTCCTTGATGCATTGCCTGTGAACCTACAAGAATATTGTTGTTTGGAAAGGGTCCGTAGTTTGTTCTTGCAATTCCTATTGTAAGATAATATTCAGGTGAGCCTATTGCAATTCCTGAATTAAATACAGGTAGTAAATACATGGAGCCTAGATATACAGAGTCTTGGGCTAGATCATGTTTAGAGTATTGGAATCGTGGTAATGGGGATTGATCAGGCATCTTATTTGTTAAATATGCACTTACAGTTGCTGATGCTGTAAAGTATTTTGCAATTTTATAGTTCATTTCTATAAGAGGTGCAAATATATATTCTAGATTTTTTTCAGGAGATTTGAGATTCAATTCTGTTTTTCCTCCGAAGTGAAATACTCTTAGGAAAAGTCTATTGTAATGATTTTGGGCTATCTTTTGTTGCCCTTCATCGCCTTCTTCTTTTACGATATTTAGTATTCGTTCTATTTCTTGTAGTGGGAGTGGGCGTAACATTGGGGCGTCATTTATTATGCCCATATTTTCCCAAGTTTTTAAATCTTTATAGAATGGATCAAAAACATCAACAGCAGTTTGTCCAAAAATACATATACTTATTAATACAAAAAAAAGACAAAAATATTTTTTCTTCATGTTTAAAATTCCTTATATGATAATTAATATATAAAAATTTAGTTTTATACAAAACTAGCGAATAGAATAGCTTATTGCAGTACTAAAGTCAATAGACTTGCCGCTTATTTTTCCGCTTGCAATTGTGCAAGATAGTTTTGCTTTTATATCAAGACCTTTCCATACATTATATTTACCCGATAATCCTATGGTGTTAAAATATATTGCATTTTTTGATGGTGTTTTATATCTTGCCATTTTAAGTGATTCTTCTCGGCTTAGGGTCGTTTTTGCTTGCTTTTCTTCAGAAGGATAGTAGTATACATTTTCTCTTGCTTTTTCAAAAAAGATTTTTTCATTTTCTCCCTTTGCCAAAAATCTATATAAAAGTTCTATATTGTATTTTCTTTGTTTAATAAATTCTATCTTAAACAGACCTGCTATGCTGTCAGGCCCATGAGGATTTGCTAACCACAAGTCAATTCGTGAAGCTTCGTAGCTCTCTGACGCGAAAACATTTTCTTTTCGATAATAAAAAAAGCTAGCCTGATGTCCTCCCAATCCTATGTAGAGCCAAGGATCGGCGTATTCAAATTCTCCGCTGAGTATTAAATGCCCGTCCAGAACAGGGAATATGTACTCTATACCTGCAATTCCTCCCATGCTATTAGGTATAGTATTTGCTCCGCCCCTTATTTCTGAAGGTGTTTGGAATTGGTTCATTCCGAATTGTCCATATATTCTTAGATTTTTTATAGGTACAATGTTGATATCAAGTCCCAATTGGCATCCTATGGAATTTTCATCATATTCATGTCCTACATAAGCTTTTTTCCATGGAGCATAGTTATGAAAAATCATGAATGGATTTAAGAATTTAGGATCAAAAACAGAATCAAGCATAATTCCTTCGTGGAATGTCATTGAGAACTGTTTAACGGGTCTTATGCTTAGCTCATGGCTTATAAAAAAGCTTGTTGGTGCAAGTTCTGCAACGCTTATATCCATTTTTACAAAGTCAAAGAAGGCAGATATATTGAAAAAGTCTAATCTATCGGCAAGGTCGGCAATTAACATGCTACCACTTAAAGTTTTGCCTACATTTAGACTGCCTCGTCCTATTTGTGCATTAAAAAAACTATTTCCGACACTTAGTCCTGTTTGTTTTGGGAAGTGAAAATCAAGTGCTTTTTGTTCAAGTGGTAAATTAGTATAGGGGTAAGATAAATTAAATCCACTGTAGTTTTTTTCGATAAGTGGCACAAAATAGCTATATGCGTATTTAGACAGGTAAAATTCTAAAGGAATTTTTATAGGAGCTTGACTTTTGTTATATCTGTATATTTTGTCAATATTTGGTTCACTTTTAGGATTATGTAAGTATCTGGCTTCAATTGCCATGTCGACATTATAATCTAAGGCAAATCTACCCTTAGAAAAAGCCGGTTTTTTGTTATAGAAAAGTTTGGACAGTTCATTGTAGGCTATACTTCCTTGCTTTGATAAGTTGTTTGAATCTATCCAATTATAATTTACAAATAATTCTGCTACAGATATGGGTTTTCTATAAGATAATAGGGCTATTCCATCTTCCATACACGAAAGGTATATTTCATTGTAGTAATGGCTATCGTGTTGGTATATAACTTTTGAATATGAAAATATATCTTGTGAAAAAGTATTTTCCGAAAATAAGCTGATTGATACACTTAAAAAAAAGAATATGACTATTTTTTTTTTCATATATAACTCCTAGTTTTTTTCTAGCTATTTAAATTCATAGATAAATTGTGCAATATCATTTATACCATTTTTTATTTGTAATGTATTTATTTTTTCTTCTATTTGGATAAGTTTTTTATTGTCTGAAAAAAGCTCTTTTACTTTTTTGATTATATTTTTGGATTTAGGTAAATACCATCCTATGTTATTTTGTGTAACATATACAACATTACCGAATTCTTGTCCCCTTACAAAGTTTGCAATTATTATAGGTTTGTTTATTATAAGTGCTTCAAATAAAGTAGCAGGACCTCCCTTTGTAATGATACAATCTGCTATATTCATTAAGTCATGCATAAATGATACAAAGCCGAATATTTTAATGTTTTCCTTTTTATAAATTTTTGTTAAATTTTCAAGTCCGTATTTTAGCTGTTTGTTTTTGCCACATACAACCATTAAATAAATATCTAAGTCTTCCTTAATGAAGTTATTAACTATTGAATATGCTTCTTTTAAGCCTTCTCCTCCACCGGCAACTAGAACAACTTTTTTATCTAAAGGAATGTTAAATTTGTTTTTAATTTCGTCTTTTTTTTCTTTACTGTATTTTTCAGTAAATTTTTCTGATATCATTATAGGATATTGCCGTACTCTGTTTGGATTAAAATTATATTTTTCAATGGCTTCTTTTTTTAATTTTTTTGAAAAAACTATTAGTTCAGTATTTTTTTCGTAGAACCATATTGGGTGAGCTGTGAATGGATCCATTAATACTGTGATCAAGTCTATTGAAGGATCTACTCTATCTATTGCAATTCTTGCACAGTGTATTAATATTTCATGTACGCATACTATTTTTTCTATTTTGTTTGTTTTAATGAATTTAATTATTTTAGGTACAATGAAAGGTGCTAATATCTTTTTTATTATATCAATAACTTTTTTTGATTTTGTAAGCTGATAGAAGGCGACATATCCTACTAAGAAGTAGTTTACTGTAAAGAAGTAACCCTTTTCAAAGAATATTTTAGAAAATTTAAGTCCGTTTCCGAATACATCATATAGTTTGCAATCAACTTTATCTCCGTATAGCTCTGTAAGCTTATTTGATAAAGCCTTTGCTCCAAAAAGATGCCCGGCACCTGTCCTCAAATATAAAAAGCCTATTTTCTGTCTCATATTTTGACTATACTTGAAAAAGCATAAATATTCAAGCAATCCATAAGATCTAAGATAAGAATGATTGTTAAGTATAAATTTAAGATTATGTATTATGGACTTTTTAAGCAGAAATTATTATACTATTACTTGTGTCCGAAAAGATAGAGAAAAAAACAAAACTAGAAGAACTCCATGAATTTGCCCTGAAAGCGCCAAAGACGAATGGTGTGTATCTTTGGAAAGATAAGCAGGAAAGCGTTATTTATGTGGGTAAGGCCAAGTCTCTGAAAAATCGACTTAGCTCTTATTTCTCTTCTAAAACCGACATAAAGACTCGTATTTTAATTTCGAATGCTAATTCAATTGAATACATTCAGACTGAAAATGAATACGAGGCCTTGTTGCTTGAAAATAACCTAATCAAAAAATACAAGCCTAAGTATAACATCAATTTAAAAGACGGAAAAACTTATCCTGTTTTAAAACTCACAAATGAAAAATATCCGCGCATTTATAGAACGAGAAATATAAAAAGTGATGGTGCAAAATATTTTGGCCCCTTCCCGAATGTGTCTGCGGTTGATTCTTTTCTAACTTTGGTCAAGCAAAATTACAAACTCAGAGAATGTAAGATTTTGCGAAAGCGGACTTCGCCCTGCCTTTATTTTCATATTGGAAAGTGTGATGCTCCTTGTTGCAAAAAAATTGACGATAGCAAATATCAACAAGATGTAGACGAAATTGCTCTTTTGCTTGACGGCGACTTTGAAGCCTCATTGGAAAGCTTAAAGGTGAAAATGAAGGAGGCTGCAGCCAAGCAAGAGTTTGAAAAAGCCGCTAGGCTTAGAGACGGAATAAGTGCTGTTTACAATTTGCGTGGGCAGAACATCGTGCAGGATTTCGACCCTGAAAGTCGCGATTATATCGCTTGGGCTTTTGAAGGAGCGATGGTTAGCTTTGCGGTCTTACGAATGAGAAACGGTAAGCTGATTGGGCGAGACTTGTACCGCTCACATAGTTTGAAAGATGAAAAAGAAATCCTGTCTGAATTTTTGTCAGCTTATTACACTGATGCAAGCGAAGTGCCTCCGCGTATTTTTATTCCGTTTTCGGCAGGGAATGAGCTTGCGGAAAAATGGCTTAGTTCCGAGCTTGGTGCTAAAACTGAAATTAGCATAATCCCTCTCGAAGAAAATTTTGAACTTAGAGAGAAAAATAAAAGCTTTGAACTTGCAAACGCTGAACTTGCAGCCGAGCCACAAGCAATGTATGTAAAAGATTATTCTGCTAGTAATGCTAGTAAGTCCGGTCTAAATATCAGCAAGAAAGAATATGCTCATCACAAGGCGGCTCTTAGAATGGCTCGTTTTAACGCGAAGGAAGATGCTCTTCGTAGATTGAAAGAGCAAGGTGACTTTGTTGCTGTTGAAGATTTACAGAAGCGATTAAACTTGCCTGTCTTGCCTCAGCGAATTGAGGGATATGACATTGCTCACTTGGGCGGAACTTATACGGTCGCATCTTTGATTTCTTTCAAAGACGGCAACCCTGACAAAAAGAATTATCGTATTTTTAAGCTGAAAACGACCGAGGGCCATATCGATGACTATTCTTCAATGAAGGAAGTTATTGCTCGGCGCTACACTCGTCTTTTGAATGAGGGTGCGGATTTGCCCGACCTGATTATGGTTGACGGCGGAAAGGGGCAGGTTAATGCGGCTTATTCAGTTTTATCTGCGTTGGATTTGGATATTCCGGTGGTCGGGCTTGCCAAACGAAACGAGGAAGTTTTCTTTCCGCATAAGTCAGAGCCGGTCATTATGCCACGCCGAAGTGATGCCTTACGGCTTTTGCAACGGGTTAGAGATGAAACTCACAGGTTTGCAAATACAAGAAACAGCAAATTCAGAAGAAAGGGCAAGCTGAAAACTGAGTTTGAAAACTTGCCAAACATCGGAGAAAAACGCGCTCATCTTCTGCTTGAACAATTTGGAACTATTGAAGACTTGAAAAACGCTGACAAAAAAGTAATAGCTTCTGTTGCGAAAATTTCCGAATCTCAAGCAGAAGCTATCTTAAATGCTTTAGAATAAAAAGTTAAAGCTTAAGGATTATAATTTAAAATTTTCTAATTTAAAATGTTCTAATTCCCATTACCAGACTTTTTCTTTCCGGATTTTTTATTCTTTGAGTCATTGTCAATATCTTGCTTTTTCTTTACTTCAATTTTGACATTCTGTGGGTTTGCATCTATTCTTTCAAACTTACCTGGGATTATAGCTTGTACTGGTAAGTTGTATGTTCCCTCTTTGCTGATATCTTCACACTGAACACGAAGAACATTTCTAGGAGGTTTCCAATCTTCTAATATTATTTTTGAACCTCGTACGCTTATCATTCCTTTTGGACTTTCTGATACTATTTCAAATTCATTACTTAGATTTTCAAAGAAGAGAGGGAGGTCTTTGTATTCTTTAATTTGAACTTCTCCTCTAATCATAACTGAATAGCTGAATTGTGAAGAACCTAAAGAGATCATGGTGTTTGCATTGAATATATCTACATAACCTGTGAAACTGGATTTTCTATTATCAATGGAAACCGGGTTTGTAAATAGTTCTTCAATTTTTGATACCTCAGAATATGGTCCGGAAATTTCTACACTTTCAGGATGTATTTCTGATTGATAGACTTCATAATTTTCTAATGGTGTACCTTGTAAAGATAATTTGATTGGGACAATTTTAGACAGACCTTTTTCAAGTTTAATTTTCAATTCTCCGGGATGGACGCCTATTTCAATTGAATCTGAGTCTTCTGTTGTGCCTTTTATTTTTGTTTTTATTGGAATGCTGTATTCGCCTTCAGTTTTAATTGAAGATATATCTACAAATGCAATAATGTCATCTTCTTTTATGGGGGCAAGGTCTAGTGTGTTTCCCCAAACAGAAACTTTTACAATTCTAGGGATGTTTGATGCAGGAACTAAGTAGCCATTATTTTCTAATACCAACGGCACAGAAAAATATCTTTTTTCTAAAAGACTGCTTTTATAAAATTGTACAAGAATAATGGCGAATGCAAAGCTTAGAATTTTTGCAGGCCAGTTGTCTATTGCCTTGTTGAATATTTTTTTAAATTTCATCTTGAAGAGCCTCCTCAAAATTATTAACTTTCTCTTCTCTGAAGTGTGCTTTCAGTTCGAGTAGTTGCTCCAATTGTCTTACTACTTCTGCGGTGCTTAGGTCATAGTAAAGTTTTGAATCATACGCCAAGCTTAAAGCTCCGCTTTCTTCTGAAACGATTAAAACTACGGCATCAGTTTCTTCTGTCATTCCTAAGGCTGCTCGGTGTCTTGTTCCAAAGCTCTTTTTTATATCATATTGTTCAGATAGTGGTAAGAAACATCCGGCGGAAACTATCATTCCATCTTGTGCAACTACAGCTCCATCATGCAAGGGGGTGTCATGACCAAAGATTGTTACAAGCAAGCTTGCACTTAGTGTGGCATTTATAACTGTTCCTGTGTCTACAATGTCTTTTAGGCTATTTTTTCGCATAAAGACTATCAGCATACCTCTTCTTTTTTCGGAGAGGATTTCTGCTGCAGTAACAACTGAGTCAATATTACTGTGTCTTGATCGTTTTCCTGTTCTAAGCCAGTTGGTTTGTCCTATTTTCAAGAATATTTTTCTTAATTCAGGCTGGAAAACAATTGCAACACCAATTACAAGCCCCGGAGCTAATGCGTTTAAAAGCCAGAGTAGGGTATTCAATTTAAAAATAAATGCAATTGCGTATATTATTAAAATAGAAAGGGCGCCTTTTATAAGTTGAATGGCTTGTGTTTTTAGTAAGATTTTATATGACTTGTAAATCAAAAATGATAGAACAAGTACATCTAATACAGGTCTTAGGTAATAAGAGTAAAAAGCCGCTATGTTTTTAATTATTTCCATAAGTTAAATATTCTCCATCAGTTTTAAAACTATTTTTTTTCATGTTTATTATATTTTCGGCAGATTTCTTTTTACTTGCAAGTTTTTTTAGCTCTTGCGCTATGTGTTCTGCAGAAAGACCTGCGGCTTCAAAAAGTTCGGCGCGAGTTCCATGTGGTAAGAACATGTCATCAAATGCCATAATTTTAGTTTTTGCGTTTTGTTCTTGAATGATTAGCGAGTTTAAGTACTCGGCAATGCCACCGATTTTTGAGCCTTCTTCCATCAGAATAATATTTTCGTAATTTTCTGTTATGCTTAAAAAGTAATTTGTATCGATTGGTTTTACAAAACGAAGATTGTATATGTCACTAAAGACTTCTTTGTGAGCCAAAATACTGCAAGCTTCTTTAACTTCATTGTACATGCCACCCGTACAAACAATAAGTGAATTGCTCTTTTCAGACTTGCGAACTAAGACACCTCTTCCTGTTTTAATTTCATTTGCAAATTCTTTTTCTTCTTTTGGGCAAGCAGTTTTTGGATAACGAATTGCTATTGGGGTGTCTTGTTTGAAAGCCCAATCAAGCATAAGTTCCATTTCTTTTTCTGAAGCAGGACAAAGCATGCTCATATTTGGTATTGCACGTAAAATGGAAATATCAAATAAGCCTTGATGAGTTTCGCCATCATTTGGAACGGCTCCTGCTCTGTCAAGTGCAAAAATAACCGGCAAGTTTTGCAAGCAAACATCGTGTATAACTTGGTCTATAGCTCTTTGTATAAATGTGCTGTAAATTGCAACTATCGGACGCATTCCTACGCTTGCAAGACCTGCTGCGAAAGTTACTGCATGTTCTTCAGCTATTCCAACATCATAGAATCTGTCTTTGAATTGTGCGTGGAATGGTGATAATCCTGTGCCTGTTTCCATTGCTGCAGTAATAGCAACAATCTTCTCGTCTTGCTCGGCAAGTTCTATTAGCGAATTACTGAAAGCCTGCGTAAATGAAGTTGCAGAGCTTTTTTCAACTTTTCCGTCTGCTATATTAAATGGACCAACACCATGGAATGCTGCGGGATTGTGTTCTGCAAGAGGATAGCCTAAGCCCTTTGTTGTTTCTACAAGCATAACGACGGGGCTTTTGATTTTTTTTACATTCTTCAAAACTTTTTCAAGTTCGCGAACATTATGACCTCTTAGCGGACCTACATATTCGAAGCCTAAGTCAACAAAGATGTTATTTTTATAGAATATACCCTTCATTCCTCGCTTTAGTCGCCAGATAAAGGCATTGATTTTTGGCCCAATGAAAGGGATTGCTCCTATGCTTGTATCGAATAAGTATTTAAAGCGTTGATAGCCTGCGTGCATTGTTAGTCGGCTAAGATATTCTGACAAGGCTCCTGTGTTTTTGCTGATAGACATTTTATTATCGTTTAAAATTACGATTAAGTCTTTTTTGAGTTCTCCTGCGTTGCAGAGAGCTTCAAATGCCATTCCGCCTGTTAAAGCTCCATCGCCGATTACGGCTATAACCTTTCCGTCATCGCCTTTTAAGCGTTTTGCTTCAAGTATGCCCAAAGCAGCTGAAATTGAAGTTGAGGCATGTCCTGTGTTAAAGGCATCATGCTCGCTTTCTTCTCTTTTGGGAAAGCCGGAAAGACCGTCCCACTTTCGTATGGTATGGAACTTTTTATATCTTCCTGTGATTAATTTGTGAGTGTATGCTTGATGTCCTACATCCCAGACTATGGCGTCTTTTGGGCTGTCAAAGACTCTGTGAAGAGCAAGAGTAAGTTCGATAACACCGAGATTACTTGCTAAATGACCACCGTTTTTACCTACGACAGTTAAAATTTCTTTTCTTATTTCTGATATAAGCTGAGTAAGTTCTTTTTTTGAGAGCTTTTTTATATCATTTGGGCAAGTAATGTTTTCCAGTAATTTTTCCATTTTGGTGTTCTTTTTTTCATTTGTATACAAAAAAAGGGGCGAAAAAGCCCCCTTTCCATCCAACTACAGTTACTAGTACTAGCCTATAACCGTACAAATAAAGAATAGTTCGAATTATTTCTTGTTCTTGTGTCTATTCTTTCTAAGCTTCTTTTTTCGCTTGTGTGTAGACATCTTTTTTCTCTTTCGTTTTTTTCCGCAAGGCATTAAGCTACTCCTTTAAATAAGATAAATGTTTTATACAAGATTAAAATAAAAGCAAGATTTTGTCAATAGCATAAAAGAAAAAGATTGAAAATTTAGCCGATTATTATTAAATTTTTGGCTGTGTACCATATATGTCGGTATCTATACAAATTCGGAATTCAATTCCGAAAATGTATAAATATTATAGGCTAGGATAGGAATTTCTCAAGCGACTTAGTTCTCTTGCAGATTATCAAGCTCTTCTATCAGCCGGCTTGCAGTTAGGCTGTAGCTGGTTTTGACCCTTCTTCCTGCTAAGCTGTGAGCCAAGCTTGCTGTTTTCGCTGAATCTAGCGTGCTGTAGCCTTGTGCTAGTAATGCGACGATTAAGCCACTTAGTACATCGCCTGAGCCTGCTTTTGAGAGAGCTGATGTTCCCAAGTTGTTGATATAGACTTCTTCGCCCTTGCCGATTAGCGTATTTGCTCCTTTCAAAAGCAGAACAAGATTCGGATATTTCTTGCAGAATTTGCTGAGCAATTCAAAGCGGTTTTTCTGTATTTCGGAAACACTGTATTCGCCGATTTCGCAGATTTTCAAAAGCGAGGAAAACTCCTTTGGGTGAGGTGTTAAAACTGAACTTTTCAGCTTTGGGAGAATTTCTTTTAGCTCATCATAATAGAAAACATCAGCATCAAGAATCATAGGTGTTGAGTGATTTTTTTCTTCAAGTAGAATGCTGAAGTCAGCAATTTTGTTCTCGCTGTCTGCTTTGTTTGTGTTCTTAGCTGAATCAGCCTTTCTGCCCAACCCTGAACCAATGGCAATGGCGGTAAATTCTTCTTGTAGAATTTGGGGTGAATACATAAAGTCGTATTGCATGTTTTCAGGACTTTTTCCGCAAATACTGACCAAACCGGCTCCAAACTTCAAAGCGCTAGTAGCCGAAAGCAGACCTGCACCGGGCTTTTCTCCACAGACTATTCCGCAATGCCCAAAGCTTTTCTTGTGAGTGTTTTGCTTATTTCTAATCGGCAAGTGCATATTAGTTTTTTCAAGCAGATGAACGCTAGTTTCAGTTTCATAAATACTTCGGGGCAGTCCCAAATCGACAACTTCAATCTTACCGACAAGGTCTTTTGCCTCATCAGTGAAAAATGCTGTTTTCAAAGCTCCCATGGAAATAGTCAAATCAGCATTGACTGCAACTGGAACAGCCTGACCTTTTTCATTCAGTCCACTTGGAATATCAATAGCAATTTTATATGCCTTTATGCTATTTATTTTTTCTATGCGTTTAATGTCTTCATCTCGCAAGTAGCCTTTCAAACCTGTACCCAAAAAAGCGTCGACCAAAATATCGCAATTAGTAATAATTTCATTTGTAGTTTTTATACCAAGAGCATCGAGCCGTTCCTTTTGCTTTTTGCACATCTCCGACTTCGGCTCTTTCAAGCAGACAACATTGACATCAAAGTAATCAGCCAACTGTCTAGCCATAACCAGTCCGTCCCCACCGTTATCGCCCGAGCCACAAAGAATCTGCAAAGATAGTTTTTTCTCTTTGGCGCTTTTACTTTCCTCGTTGCTAAAACGACGCTTAATTATTTCAGATGCACCGGCTCCTGCATTCTCCATAAGAACTGTGTTTGGTAATGAAAATTCATCTCTAGCTCGCTGATCTAATTCACGCAGTGAATGAAAAACTTTTTGCACTTTTACGCCTCTTGGTTTACAGTCCACTTATCTATCGTACGTTTCTCTTCATCGAAACTTGCACCAATTAGAACGAGTTTTTTTCCGCTTGCTTTGTATTTGTCGGCATAGCCTTTGTCTTTTATTTGCTGTATTGCATCTTCGGCTGAGCCGTTTTGAGTCAGTTTAAATTCAAAAATGTAGATGGCATTTTGAGTTTCTACTTCACAATCACTTCGCCCTGTGGAGCAATGTACTTCTGTTCTAACGAATTGTCCCATTAAAGCAAAAATAAGATATATAGCTGCTTGATAATTTTGTTCTCGAAGTTTCAAGTCTTTCTCACTAAAATTATCGTAAGGAATGTTTGAGATTATCGACTGCAGTCTTTGCATAAATTCATCAACTCGACCTGCTTTCATATCTTTTGTAAATTCTACAATGGAAAAGTTTGAATCTTTTTCAGGTATTCCTGTGTAGCTTGGTAATAAATTTTCTAAAAATCCGTAGCGAACTTCATCATTGGGGTAGGCTAATTGATAAAGTCTGTATTCATTGTCATAATTTTTTATGGTCAAATAGCCTGCCTGAAATAAAACTGGTAAGGGGTTTTCCCCCTCAGCTTTATATGTTGACAAGCCTTCTCTGTTTAAAAACACACTTCCGTCTAAATTAGGAATGTTATGATGCCCCTCTTTTAAATACTCAACCAAAAATGTCGGTGTGCCTGTTGCAAACCAATAATGCTCAAAGTCTCTGAAAGAAAGTGCATTTAGCAAGCTAAATGGATTGTAAATGTTTTTGCAGACTTTAGAAAATTTATACCCGTCGTATTTCTTCTTTAACATTTTTAAAGCTTCGTCATATTTTAAATTATTTTCTTTGGCAAGAATTCCGATTTCAGTTTCAAAATTTTCTTCTAATTCCTGCTGTGTAATTCCGCA
>PDWJ01002548.1_pt1 | contig 19204 bp, 12 predicted proteins | sample 1430881 | NCBI WGS metagenome assembly PDWJ01 (sample SAMN01162460, study PRJNA174530) | Oral metagenome, whole genome shotgun sequencing project. | biome: Marine environment; feature: Marine mammal; material: Swab sample of the gingival sulcus; isolation source: swab sample of gingival sulcus...
AAAAGGAGTTCATGAAGCGATCAGAATATTATCGCAATGTGTATGATGCTGGAAGTGGATATATGCGTCCGCGACTAGCGAATGGCGAGTTTCGTTCAAATTTCGATCCGATGGATACACACGGGCAGGGATTCATAGAAGGAAATGCATGGAATTATGGATTGTATGTGCCACAAAACATCAATGAGATGGTGAAGTTGATGGGCGGCAAAGTGCGATTTATGGAGCATTTGGATTCTTTGTTTACAATGGGCATCGATGAAAAGTACATTGCGAAACATGAGGACATCACGCGAGATGGGATTATTGGGAGTTATGTGCATGGAAATGAGCTAGGGCATCACATTCCTTACTTGTACAATTGGACAGGACATCCAGAGAAAACACAAGAACGCGTTCGTATGATCATGGAGACAATGTATGCACCAACGGTAAATGGTTTGTGTGGGAACGATGATGCGGGACAAATGAGCGCATGGTATGTTTTTAGTGCTCTCGGTTTTTATCCTGTTACGCCAGGATCACCGAACTATGCATTGGGAAGTCCGCTCGTTAGAGAAGCGAAGATTCATTTGAATAATGGAAAAACACTCACCATTAAAGCGAGTAATCAAAGCGCGAAAAATGTCTACGTAAAAAGTGTTTCCGTGAATGGGAAAAAACGAGTTGGAAATACTATTTCTCACGATGACATCATGAATGGAGGAGTCATTGAGTTTGAAATGACAAGCTCGCTTGCGAGGTAGTTTTAAAGTGAAGAAGGTTTTCACCATGCGAAAGGTCTGCATGTAAACCACTTCTTTTCGAAGGATTTAATTTGAAATTTGAGTCGCTTATCCCTTTGCAGAAGCCGCGTTGCCAAATCCTAGGAAATGGAAAATTAAACCAAAAAAAACTCAAAGATCATTGCCCCATCGTCTTCGAAAAGAAAACACGGTTCGGATCAATTTGCGCCTCAAGTACTTTTAGAAATTCCTCGCGTTCTTCATCTTGAATACAATCCGTAGGGAAGGACAACTGCAACCCTTTGATGTAATCAAAATAAGTCGTTTGCTGATGAGCACTGATTTTGCGTAAACCGGAGTAATACAATAAAATCACCTCACGATCGGCAACAATTACTGCTTTAGAAGAAACGCCAACGCGGTAACGACCATTTCGTCCCGCTATGGCAAAAACAATATTATCCAAAGAGCCAATTAAAAACGCAATGCACGGAGCCAAAGCGTCGTCACAGACCGCATAAAGTGCAAGACCAACAGAAGTCATTACCATCGCCTCCAAAAGAAGGTAGACACGCACCCGCGATTTTCGTTCCTTACTGACTTCAGCGTTCCATTTGAATTTTTTGACTTGATTCACGATGCGCATTCCCATCCATCTACGAATGGAACGACGCAAAATCACAATCATGATCAAGAGCCCAAGTCCCAAGAAAACATACTCCTTGTGCGGCATGTTGTTTCCTGAAATTTTGAACATTTCAATCGGAAGGTCGAACCCTACGAAAATGGCAAGTGCCATTGTTGGTAACAACAAAAGGCCGAGCGCTATGTTAATGGATTTATTCATTCGGAATCATCTTCATTTTCTTGCGAAGTGACAAAATTTTGTCTTGTGCGCGCTTCACCTTTTTCTCAACGTCTTTTTTCAAGGCATCAGCACCCTTGCTATTCGCAAAAAAGCCAAGGTTGTTTTCCAGTTGGTGAATTTCTTTTTGGAGATTGTCAATTTCCTTGCGGATATCCATCTTGGCATCACGAAGCAAACGAGATGAATTCGGACTCGCTTTTAACGTGTCAAGTTTTGCTTCAAAGAGTACTTTTTCTTTTTCCGCTCCTTCCATCTTCAGTTTTCCGTAATGCTCATCCATGGCAGATTTAAACGCTTTGTAAGTGGCGTCTTTATCTTTCATAGGTACTTTACCGATGGAATTAAACTCAGTAGAGAAGTTCTTCAAATCTGTGAGCGCCGTTGATTTATCTTCAGCAAGCGTATACGCCTTGATTTTCTCTAACAAAGCATTTTTCAAGGCCAAATTACCTTCGAATTCGGCATCTTTTTCCGCAAAGTGCTTTTCACGTGCATTGAAGAACGTGTCACAAGCAGCACGGAAGTTTTTCCAAAGCTTTTGCTCGTTTCTACGTCCAGCATGCCCAAGTTTCTTCCAATCTTTCTGAAGTCCCACTAATTTGTGTGCCGTTTCCTTCCAGTCAGTTGAATCTTTCAACTCATTGGCACGATCAATCAAAGCTTGCTTCTTCTGTGCAACAGCATCAAACTTACTATTGAGCACATCATAAAATGCCTGTTTTGCATCGAAGAAAATATCGCATTCTTTTCTGAACGCTTTCCAGATTTGCTCGTTTTCCTTTCGAGAACCAGCCCCAATCGTTTTCCAAGTTTTCTGAACTTCAAGAATTTTAGCCGTGCGATTTTCCCAGTCTTTTCGCTCAGTTAAGCTCTCTAAATCTTGTACAAGCGGCTTCACTTCTTCGATGAGCGCTTGCTTTTGCTCCATGTTTAAGCGTTGCTCCTCACGGCGATCTTCGTAATGACGATTAATGCGGTTGTAAAGCGATCGAACCTCAGTCCAATAAGATTCTTTCAACGTTTCCCACTCTTCATTCGGAACAGGTCCAATCCCGTCCCATTCATTTTGGATACGTTTTAAGTTCGTTTCAATTTCCTTAATCGATTCTTCTTTCTGAAGTGCCTTTAATTGCTCGATAACTTCCTGCTTCATCTGGTGATTGCGGTGGAAGTCGTGATCCTTAAGTTGCTTGTAAATGTTAATGTTGTAGAAGAAATCCTCTAACAATTTCGAGTATTCTTTCTGTACATCTGAACGTTTATCTCTTGGAATATCTCCAATCACGTTCCATTTCTCCTGAATCTCTTTGAATGAGGCGAAGGCTGCTCCAATATTCTCTTCGGAAGTGACCACTTTCTGAAGACGTGTAATTAACTCACGTTTCTGACGGAGGTTTTCAGATTCAATTGCATTTCGAGCATCGATGGCCGCTTTTTTTCGCGTTTTGTAGGCGTCGTACAGTTGGTAGAAAGCCTCTTTTCCGAAGTCTCCTTCCATTTCTGGAACCGCCTCACCACGCTCCTCAGCTTCTAACTGAGAAACTTGAAACTTGCGTTCTTCCTCTAGGATGTAGTCGTCAAATTTTCCACGCAATTCATTTACGTCACGACTTACTGCCAACACATCTTCGTGTGCTGATAACTCCTCCAATTGTGCAATGAAATCTGTATTCTCCATCTTCAATAATTTAGCTGATCACCTGAGTGATTTCGAAATTTGCTAAAGAAACAAACTGCGCAATACGCGCGTCCAAATCTTCTTGAGTAATGTTTTCTAATTGTTCTGTTCCAAATTTCTCAACGCAGAAAGAAGCCAATGCTGATCCGTGAATCATGGCACGCTTCATGTTTTCAAATGAATGATCGTCTGTGCTTGAAATGTACCCCATAAATCCTCCTGCGAAGGTGTCTCCTGCTCCTGTTGGATCAAATACTTCTTCCAAAGGAAGTGCTGGCGAGAAGAATACATTTTCTCCATGGAACAACAACGCTCCGTGTTCACCTTTTTTGATGATGAGGTATTTTGGACCCATTGCGCGGATCACTTTTGAAGCTTTCACCAATGAATATTCTCCTGAAAGTTGACGAGCCTCTTCATCGTTGATGATCAAAATGTCAATCATTGAAATTGTTTCTTTCAAATCATCCATTGCGATATCCATCCAGAAGTTCATGGTATCCATCGCGATCAATTTTGGACGTTTTGTCAAACGCTCAATCACTGTTTTTTGAACTTGAGGAGTCAAGTTTCCTAACATCACGTAATCTACTCCTTGGTACGCATCAGGAATAATTGGATCGAAGTGCTCCAACACATTCAACTCTGTTACGAGCGTGTCACGAGAGTTCATGTCGTTGTGGTATTTACCTGACCAGAAGAATGATTTCTCTCCTTCTTTGATCTGCAAACCTTCAACGTCAACTCCGCGTGAACTCAATTGATCGATCATTTCCTGCGGGAAATCGTCTCCAACAACGGCAACGATTTTTTGATCTTTATTGTAAAATGAAGCTGCCAAAGCGATGTATGTACCTGCACCTCCAATAATTTTGTCTGTCTTTCCAAATGGTGTTTCAATTGCATCAAAAGCAACGGAACCAACTGTTAATAAACTCATGTGTCCTTTTTAAGATTGCCCCAAAGATATTAAAAACGGGAGGTTGAAACACAAAAGAGGCAAATTGAGTTTTCAACGGTTCCTCCATAGTTTGGGATAAAACGATTTTCTTGAGAGATTTTAACATTCTGTAGCGCTAATTCAGTAACGAAACCCAACAAAAATGCGTTAATAAGTATAGTGCGTTCGGTCAATTTGCGTCTGCGCTTCTCCTAACTTTGTAATATGTGGAAAAAAAGGCTTCTTCGATTTAGTAAATGGTTCTTCGGAATCTTACTGGGTCTAGTACTTTTTATTTCACTCATCCTCTACATGTACAAGGATGAAATCTGTAATGTGGTCATCTCAAAAGCAAATACCTACCTCAAAGCAGAAGTGCATGTTTCGAAGGTTGACCTTACTTTTTGGAGTACATTCCCCAACCTTTCGGTGGATTTCAATGATGTGTTTATCCAAGATCCATTCGAAGGAGCGACCGAACGGGATACACTCTTCGCAAGCGAGATGGTGCGCTTCAAATTCAATCCTTTTGATATCTGGCGCGAAAACTATACGGTTAAATCGGTGGAGGTAAGTCCTGGAACTTTGCAGTTGAAGGTGAATGAAGAGGGAGAGGAAAATTACAATATTCTCAAGGAACAAGAAGAAGACACTACAGCATCAACTCCGGTAGATGTGAATTTAGAATCCATTGAGCTGAACAATTTCCGTGTGTCATATGACAACCGTGCTACTGATCAGTTGTATCGAACGTTTATGAAGGAAACGACACTTTCAGGAGCGTTGAGTCAATCTGTTTTTACAACGAGTGCAACGACCAAGATGCAAATTTTGGAGGCGCGAAGCGGAAAGGTGACGCTACTCAAAAACCAACCTGCGCAACTATCGATCCGCGTAAATGTCAATAGCGATTCAAGTACGGTTGAAATTCCACCATCGACAATCTACATTTCTCAATTGCCATTTGCCTTCAACGGAAAAGTGGATAGCTTGGGATATCAATTCAATGTAAATGCAGAAAAGATTGCCATTGCTGATGCCGCTTCACGTTTTTCAGTGGACCAATCGGCTCAGGTGAAAAAATTGGAAGGGAGCGGTTACCTTTTGTTCGATTTGGATGTGGAAGGGAAAAACAAAAGTACTTCACCCGCAACCATTCAGTGCAAATTTGGTGTCGATAATGGGTTTTTGAAAGATCCAGTCTCGCAGTTATCGCTTCAGAAACTCTACCTTGAAGGTGAATATTCCAATTTAGGCGGCAAGAAGAAGGAGTTTTTAGCCCTTCAAAATATTTCATTCAATACCAAAGGTGGACCGTTTCAGGGAAATGTAAAACTGACGCACTTCGACGCACCACATTTTGATGGGAGCGCCGATGGAACCATCGACTTGACGATTTTACACGCCATTTTTCATGTTCCCATGGTTGAGGAACTCAAAGGATCGTTGAAGGTCCATTCTGATTTTATTGTGAACGGTCTTCCTCGCGAAGATGAATCAGTGGAATATACCATCCAGAAGTGCGAGGGCGAGGTCGATTTATTCGATGTGAATGTAAAATTGGAGGACGACCAACGGGCTTTTGCAGACATCAACGGACGAGTGTACCTCAGAAATAATGAAGCAGGATTGCAGAACATTACGCTGAATTTAGGGAAATCAGACTTTGAAGTGAATGGAGAATTCAAGGATGTGGTCAATTATTTTAAAGGAGATGGAAACCTCATTTCCGATGTAGATATTCACAGTAAACGAATCAGCATTTCCGACCTTGGTAGTACATCCAAAGAGGAAAAGGAAGAGCTGCAGCGCATGTTCATGATTCCTGATAATATCGAGGGAACGGCGTATTTGGATGTAGGAAGAATGGATTACGAGGGACACGTGTTCTCTGAATTGAAAGGAGATATGACCATTCGTGAACGTGTGATTGACTTCCCTCGGATTTCTGTCAACAATGGAGAAGCGGATATCGTAGGCTCACTAAATATTGAAGAGCGCAGACCCGAATATTTTTACATCAAAAGCAATTTGGCTTCGAAAAACATGCGTTTCAAGCCCTTGTTCAAGGAGTGGAACGATTTCCAGCAGGATGTCATTACGAGCTCGAACATCGATGGAGTAGCACAAGTGACCTTGAAGTTTGAAGCGCCGTTTGATTTAAGAGGTGGAATTATTCTCTCTGGAATTCAGGCCACAATCGGGCTGCAAATCGATGAAGGAAGACTAAGAAATGTCTCGGCATTTAAGTCAATTACCGAAAGTCTAAGAACGTCAAGTGCCAAAATGGTGATTGGTAAAAACAACATCAATTCTTTCGAAAAGAAATTACTCGATTTGAAGTTTGAGCAATTAACCAATACCATTATCATCAAAAACGGAATAATTACCATTCCGCAGATGTCCATTGAGTCTTCAGCGTTGGACATGGAAGTATCGGGGCAGCATACGTTCGAGAACGTAATTGATTACCGTTTTGGTTTCCGCTTGCGCGATATCAAAGAAGAGAAATCGAGCGAATTCGGTGAAATTGTAGACGACGGCACTGGACTCCGTGTATTCATGCGGATGTATGGAACCTTGGACAAACCCATCATTGAATGGGACAGTGCTTCGAAGAAAGAACAAGCAAAGAAAAATCGAGAAGAAGAGAAAGAAACAGTGCGGTCGATGTTCAAATCTGAGTTCGGGATATTCAAGAATGACGCAACCGTGCAAGAATTCATCCCACAAAAACTTCCGAAAGAAGAATTGTTCATTGAAACCAATGACACGATTGAAGAAGTATTCGAAGAAAACGAACGACTGTTTAACCGCAAGAAAAAGGAACGCCCACTTCTGAAGAAATGGGAGGAGGAGAAAAAGAAGAAGGAAGAAGAAGAATTTGAGTTTTTCTGATAGGATTTTCTTTTTTTTGCAAGAAACTCATCCAATGCACGATATTCGCTTTTCAGCACTATTTCTGACACTTTTTTTAATAAACAGCAATTCCTTCTCACAGATTAGTGAACCTGATGATAAGTCATTTTCCGTTGGTAGCTCTATAAGTTTAAGAAAAGAAGAAAGTTACCCTACTGATGTAATTCACACCGAGGAGACGACATATTTAATAGCCTCAAGAAAAAGTAAGTATGCAGGTGGTAAGCCAAATCTTTGGATTTTCAACCCATCGAGTTTGCAGATGGAAGAGAAAGTTGAACCTAATTTAGAGGTGGATGGAGAAAAAAACTTTTACCTAACGCACTTCGAGTTGTCGGGAAACCTCTACCTTGTATCTGGTAATAATGACCGAAAACAGGGAGTAAGAAAAATCTACAGTCATAAGCTTGATAAAGAGGGTAAAATTGAATCCTCCAAACTAATTGCAGAAATAGGCCTAGGAGGTGTGAAGAATATATACGGAAAGCGTGGAAGAGCGCTGATTATTGCTAGGGAATTATCCTTTCATGTGCTGAAGTCACCGGATCAAAAGAGTATTGGGTTCTTTTTCCCGAATGATTTTAAAGACGGGAACAATACCTGGAGTTTACGAGTGTACGATTCGACTTTTCAATTAACAAAGTCTGAGGAGTTTGCCATTCAAGAGGAAGGTGTTCATTTGAAAGATGCCGTACTAACTAATGATCACGATGTTTTTGCTTTGGGATTATGTGACTTCTCTCTGCTAAAGCATGACATTGCTTTATTGAGCTCTTCTCCGTTTGAGAGTTTATACCCTGTAGGAAGCAGTTACATTTTATATCATTTTAATTCGGAGTTAAAAAGTACAAATAGCACTGACCTTATGCTTACGGAAAATGATGTACTATGCTCTAAACTAGCGATAATAGATGACGAAGTCCTTTGCTATGGATACGCAGGTGAGGTAAAATCAGGTCTTCTCAATGCTAATGTTAATATTCGTGCTCGGGGTTGCTTTTTCGTAAAATCTAACTTGCAAGGCGAGGTTGAATTCAATCAATACTATGATTTCAACGAGGGGTGGTATAAATATACATTCCATCCTGAAAATGTGGTTTTGAAAAAGTCTGATCTTAATAGAAGAAGAGAGGACTTTCTTCTCGGAGATGTCTTTAAGAATGATCAAGGAGACTATATGATCTTGGCTGAAAAGTATCAATATTTATATATACATTCGAGTTCTTCAGCAATGGGAGGTAGAGCAACCGTAGACAATTCGTCGGAAAATTTCATTTATGGTGATATTGCTGTAATTAGCCTATCGAATGATGGTGATTTAAACTGGATGAGACGTTTCAATAAACACGAAAGTTATGGAAAGGAAACCAGTTTTGTTTCCTCTTATCATGCTAGCTTGACAGATAATAAGTTGAGTTTATTCATAAATGATTTCCTGTATTGGACGGACAAGGATAAATTTGATAGTTTGGGAAAGTCTGAGGTAGAAGAAGCAAGTAAACAAAGTGTTCTTTCAGAGATAATTATTGATGAAAAAGGCGAGTCACAAAGAAATGCGGTAATTACTTTTGGAGATAATCAAGAAGAAAGAGTATCCTGCAAATCGTTGAGGGTTTCTGAAGATGGTGATCTTTTGTTCTTCACTCGTTTTCTTGGAGGGAGTAAACTTGCACTAAGACATCACTATATTCGAATGGGTAAGAAGGTGTATTGAAAGGAATAGAGTCAGTAAACGACATTAAATTGGATAACCCTATCGTTGAAAACAAGAGAGAAGATGATTTTAGCTTCCCGATCCGTTTAGTTTTCCCTTAACCTTCGCTTTTCTTTGGATTACCTCGAAACTTTTGATTGAGGGAATGTGCGATGGATTTTATGCGCTTAAACTGAAATTCTTCTTCGTAAGGACGTAGGAAGAGTAGAAGTGCACCAAACATGGCAAAGTAAAAACTAACGAGTCCAAATACGAAAAGAATTAAAAGGTGAAACGTCACTCCAGATTTGAGAAGCAAGCCTCGATTCTTTTTATTCATGAAGAGTCCAGCAAATAGCAATACTTCAAATGCAATTGTTAACCAAGAAAGAATCGGTAACAGTATGGGACTGGATGTGATGCCATTCAGTAGTGGTTTCAGAAAACCAAAATGTCCAATTAACGGATTGTTTACCCAATAGTACATGGCTGTTCCGTCTGCCCATTCTTCCACTTTTAGTTTAGAGACACCCGCCTGAAAGTAGAGCAATGCAACCTGTACGCGAATAACAAAAAAGGTGCTTAAGGCAATAAGTCGTTTCGAGCGATCAAAAATTCCTGTGGGTTCTCTTTTTTGCGGATACCAATGGTTGATTCGATTGTCGGTGATACAAATCGGAATCAGAAAAAGGGTTAAGACTGCCGTAATTTGATCGCCTCCATCAACGACCATCGCCGAGTTCGTCAGGCTAAATGCCACCCACCAATGTAAGATGCCTGTTATCTGCGGAAGAAACCCAGAAATAACCGAGAGAAGGATGAAAATACTGATCCATTTAGCGACGTCCAGGTTTTCAATGAGGCAAAAGATGCCATACTGAGGAGACCCTACACAAATGGGACACGTTGGAATTCCGGCTCCTTCTCGGAATAGAACATTCATGTCGTTAAAGAGTAAGGTAATTAATGTGCCGATGGCTAAAACCGTACGTGCTACACCATAAACATTTGTCCATGGATTTGAATTGCTCAATTTCAGAGCATTTTCGCCAAATCGTTTAAATATCATTTGATGTTGAGTTTCAGAAGCTTTGTTGGCATTGCCAGTTTTGTAGGAATATTGGTTGCTTTTTCATGAGAAGCGCTCCACGCCCAAGGAATAGGTTCTTGAGTGACCACGATCACCTCTCCAGTTAGAAGCGGCTGCTTGTAGGGATTTTTTACCGTAATGGTGGGAACTGTGTCGGATTGAGCAAGTGCTAAAATCTCTTTCGGATCGCATTCCAGCCAATCTTGTTCTCGTAGGTTTTGCGTGAGTAAACCGAATTCAACACCAATTGCTCGGCCATTCCGTTTTGCACCAAATAGGTTATGAGCATTTGAATTAGGTAAATTACCATACGGGGCGAGCTTATCATCTGTCACGGTTAGCAAGAATACATAAGGATCTCTCGGGCTTTTTGTAAAGAAACTCCATCCTTCGGGAAGTATTCGCTGAAAACGCAACTTTGTTGCCTTGTCCATTTCGAGTGAACTGTAGGGCATGGCTGTAAGGAATAGGATTAGGGCAAGTGTTCCCCAAAACAGGACGAGTAGCCAGTAAACGGAGCCCAAAATAATTCGTTTTTTCATCAAGTAGTGTTGAAATGTGGTTGTGCCAGACTAAAAATAAGGCTGGGACGTTTTACTTTCCCAGCCTCTCTAAAATTGGTTTGATCCCTAATTGACGTACTTCAAATTCGTCGCAATTGAATTGATGATCATCTCTTTTTTCAACACAGAATCCTCATTCGGTGCAGCGATAGATGAGAACCACCAAGCCATATCAACAACTACTGCCACTTCAACAGCAGCAACGGCAACTACAGCTACCAAAACAATCCATACTGGACTGAGTTGTGCACCACCATTTCCACCAGCTAATTGCAATTCTTGCATTTGTGATACCTGATTGGTTAATTGTGATGAGTTGGCCTGAGCACTGTAAATATCGCCCTCAACAGTTGATCCAGCGGTTAAGCCTGTCTTTGTTTTGATTGCATTTGCAAGTGCTTCGTCGTAATCGGTCGTAGCATCCACATATTGTTGTGCTTTACACAAGTAATGCGCTAACTTTTGTGCGGCATCCTGCATAGTCGATTCAATAACGAAATGATCTCCACTCTGGATTCTAGACTTAAAAGTGGAAAAGAACTGTGGGTGATTGCTCTGAATCATGTTAACTGTTTCCGAAATAATCGAATTGAATTCGTTTTTCTCTTCAGCTGACATTGGCCCTGCCTGGTCAAAGACATTTTTCAACTCAGGAATGGCTTGTGTCACTTGTCCCTCACCAAAGAAAATTCCTTTGAAAAGTTCTTCACCAGATGTTGCATTGAAATTTGTGCTCGCTTTGAGTTGTGGAGCAGGGGTGTCTTCAGACACTGTTGGGGTGATGTTTTCCTTCCCACAACCGGTGAATAATAAAACTCCTGCAAACAAAGTTGCAGAAAAATAACCTTGAATTAGTTTCATAAAATAAATAATTAGATAAGTGCTTACTCTTTCTTTTTGTTAGCTATAACAAATACATTTTCAGCTTTCTGTAAATGAATAACGGTTGCTGTAATGATAGGGAATTAAATTCGTTAAAACAAGGGGATCTACATGTTTAATGTTGATTAATAATATGTTATAAACGAATTGGCGTCTAAAAACCTCGAAGAGTTTAGGGTTAACTAGTTGTAGGTTAGTTGTTTGTCGGTTGGTTTGTTTTATGTTGAGAGTTCAAAAAAAAGTACGCATTTCGCGATTACGCTTAACGTTTGTATTTTTTTGAATTGGATCGAATAATTAGATAGGGAATGCCTACCACAATGGCCAAAAGACACGCAGAAATTTCGATTTCACTGTTGTTAAAGATGATTGTTCCGAGCGCTCCAAGTAACATCACGAGTGCCATTCCCCAGGTAACATTTCGGAAAAGAGTCGCAATGCCATCGATATCTACTTTTGACTTTTCAGACTCTGACATAGTGTTGTAGCCAGCTATTAAGAAGTAAAGTTTTCCATATTTGATGGCAGCTCCAAGAAAAATTAAAATGATTGCAGCGATAATCATGATCGAGACGATATACGTGAATAATTGTTGACCCAGAGTAAGGTACAAAAAGTTTATGTATTTGATGAATAGCGACGGGTAAAGTGAATAGAGTTCGAGGTTTCGATCGTTCTTGGCGCAAGAAGTCACAGGGTAGATTTTCGCTTAGATCAAATGATTATCGGATAGGTATGCGTAGCTGTTTACAGTGGTACATGAACAAATCGTTTAAATTATCCTCGGTTCTACCTTATTTAGCACACGTTTTTTCTCCTTAGAACGTTGTACATTCGTAACAATGTTGAATTTTCTGCGAAAAGCAATACTACTTTGTGCGGTCATTTTTCCGTTTTTCGGTTTGGCGCAGTATTCGGGACTCCGAACACTCAGGGTAGCTCACGCAGATACTATTCAACTTGATTCGCTTTCGATTTACCCCAATTCCTTTGAAATCATATGTGGAGAAACAACGTTCTCTTCCGAAAACTATGAACTTGACTATGCGAAATCGCAGTTGTTACTTCGGGAAAAATGTGACGATTCACTTCAAATTACTTTTCGTGTTTTACCTTTCGATTTAAGTTCTCCCGTGTACGCGCGCGACACCAGTGTGATTTATTCTCAGGAAAAAGGTATGCGCGAGCGTTTCATGATTACCTCGAATCAGGCAAATGCAGATATTTTTGGAGGAGCAGGTTTGAACAAACAAGGAAGTATTTCGCGTGGTGTTTCCTTCGGGAATAATCAAGATTTGGGCGTTAACTCTACTTTGAACCTTGAACTTTCAGGACAAATTGCGCCCAACTTAAAACTTCTGGCGTCTGTTTCCGACGATAATTTGCCCATTCAAGCTGATGGAAACACCAATAAACTGCAAGAGTTCGATCAAGTATTTATTCAAGTGTACAATGATCAATTGAAGCTGATTGCTGGGGATTTCTGGTTGTACAAACCAAAAGGATACTTCTTGACGTACAAGAAACGCGCTCAAGGACTCACGATTAACTACAATTGGTCTCCTCAAAAAGGAAAGGTTTGGAAAACGCAGGCGAGTGGAGCGCTTTCGAGAGGGAAATTCCAACGCCAAATCATTCAAGGAGTGGAAGGAAACCAAGGCCCGTACCGTTTGCGTGGAGCTCAAAATGAACCCTTTATCATTGTGTTAGCAGGAACCGAAAAGGTGTTTATTGACGGAAAACAATTGGAGCGTGGTCAATCATTTGATTATGTGATCGATTACAATACTGCCGAGATGACGTTTACCGCTCGAAATCAAATCACAAAGGATTCGCGTATTGTTGTCGAGTTTCAATATTCCGATCAGAACTATGCACGCAGTCTGTTTCAATCCTCTACTTCCTACAAAACTGACCGTTTTGAGTTCTGGATCAATGGGTATTCGGAACAAGATGCCCGAAATCAAACCTTGCAGCAGGAGTTAACGACTTCACAGAAACAGCTTTTGTCAAATATTGGCGATACCTTGAGTTTGGCGCGCGCTTCGAGCATCGATTCCGTCGGATACTTTGAAAATCAAAACCTGTACAAAATGGTTTCGATGGCTGGTTACGATTCCGTATTGGTCTATTCGGTGAACCCAGACTCTGCATTTTATCGGGCTACTTTTCAGCAAGTGGGACAGGGAAATGGAGATTATGTCTTCAGTAACTACAACGCGCTTGGAAAAGTCTTCAAATGGGTTGAGCCAATTGCGGGAGTATCGCAAGGAGATTATGCACCTTCTAGAACGATAATTACACCGAAGCAACGTCAAATGGTTACTTCTGGAATTGCGCTGAAAATCACAGATCGACTTAAATTTGAAACGGAATTGGCCTATTCCAAGTTTGATCAAAACACGTTCTCCCGCCTCGATAGCAAAGATGATCAGAGTTTTGGAGCACTTTCGCGTTTAACGGGAGATATTCCACTTTCTCGCGACAGTGTGCCCGATTGGTTGTTGCGCACAACGGTGGAGATTGAAGCACGCGATCGAAATTTTAGTCCAATTGAACAATACCGAAGTGTGGAGTTTGATCGCGATTGGAATACACGAAACAAAGGTTACGAAGGAAATCAATTGGCTTCCAAGCTCGGTGCGAATTTCATGAATCGGAATTACGGGAATATCAATATTCAGGGACAGCAATTTTTGATTGGAACGGATTACAGCGGTTTCCGAGGGTTCACCAACGGAAAATGGAAGCAAAAAGGATTTTCAGCCACGTGGGATGGAAGTTATTTGTCAAGTGCTACCACAGAACTGAATGAGTTTGTGCGTCACCGCGCGGATATTTCGCAATCGCTGGGTTGGTTTAAGGTTGGATTCAAAGATGATCATGAATTGAACCGCTTCAAAACGGACATTTTGCAACCGGCGAGTTATCAATTTTTCGACTATCAATTCTACATTGCCAATAGCGATTCCATCAAAAACAACTACCGAATTTTTTACCGCGAGCGGATCGATGATCGATCGGATAGTACACAACTTCAACGTGCAGCGAAGGCAAGGTCAATTGGAGCAGAGGTGAATTTTACGCAGTGGAAAAATCAATCGCTCAATGTTGTGACGAGCTATCGAGAGCTAGTGGTGACCAATTCGGATTTGATCAACTCAACTCCTGAAAACACCGTGCTGGGTCGAATAGATTATCAGCTCAAAGCTTTCAAAAGTGCAGTCACCTTAAACACCTTCTACGAAGTAGGTTCGGGGCTTGAGTTGAAGCGCGAATTCTTGTACATCAAGGTGAATGATGGACAGGGTGTTTACACGTGGATTGATTACAACGGTGATGGTATCAAAGACCTGAATGAATTCGAGATTGCGCAATTTGCCGATCAGGCGAGCTACATTCGTGTATTTACGCCGAGTAATGAGTACGTGAAAACCTATTCGAATGAATTGAATCAATCCTTGTACATTCGCCCCGATCGCGTTTGGGCAAGAAAGAAAGGAGTATTGAAGACGATTTCACGTTTTTCCAATCAGACACGTGTTCGAATTCGTCGGAAAACGAACGTATTCAATGGAAACGCAGCATTTAATCCCTTCTTTTCCGATATCTCGGATACTTCATTGATTTCCACCACATCCAATTTGAGAAATACCTTGTACTTCAATCGCACCTCGAGTGTTTTTGGTGCGCAATACATCTATCAGGATATTTCAAGCAAAACGCTTTTGGCAAGTGGTTTCGACTCGCGCTCGCTAAAATCGCATGAATTTTCCGTGCGCTGGAACATCAAAAAGCAATTTACATTGGAAACGAAATCATCCGTAGGAAGTAAAACTTCTGCGGCCGATTACACATCAGGACGCGATTACAATTTGTCTTTTTACACCATTGAACCAAGCTTCATTTATCAGCCGTCCACCACGTTTCGAATTACTTTGGATGGACGTCTAGCGAAAAAAACAAATGCACCAGTTTTTGGTGGAGAAGTAGCGAATGTGCAAGAAGTGGGGAGCACATTTAAGTACAATCAAGCTGAAAAAGGCAGTTTATTGGGAGGCATCAAAACTGTGATTATCGAATATGACGGAGATGTAAATTCGGCATTAGGATTTGAGATGTTGGAGGCACTTCGACCAGGGGTGAATTACACATGGAATCTTGGTTACCAGCGATCCATATCACGAAATCTTCAACTGTCTATTCAATACAACGGTCGAAAGTCGGAAGGAAACAGAGTGATCCACTCGGGTGGTATGGAGGTTCGTGCATTTTTCTAGTTGATTTTTCATAATTTTGCCGATGATTAGGTTTAACGGATGAAAAACGGGTTACTTTTATTTCTTCTGATCTCTTTTTTGAGCTTCGGACAAGATCAATTAGTTATTGATTCAGAAGGTTCGCTATTTGGTAAGCCCGTCACTGAGGGGATGCATTACTATGAAGACGTAAATGCTCAAATTTCTCCATCGAACTTTTTGGTGAAAAAGCCGTTTTTGAAGAAATTCCGAATGACTTCCAAGGTGGTCAATCTTGATTTCACACAATCTGCCTACTTCGTTCATTTTTCCATCCAAAATAAAAGTGATTTTGATCAGTCAATCGTATTGGAAACAGCACGTCCGTTTACCAATCAGGTTGAATTGTTGTGCATTACGAATGGAGTGAAGGAATATTCAGGGGATGCGATTCCCTTTTCTAAGAAAAGTATTCCCACCAATGTAAGTGCATTACCACTTTCCATTCCGAAAGGTGAAACCTACGAATACGTGCTACGCGTTGCGAGTGAAGGCGAAAACTTGGGATTCTCAATGACCTTTTACGACAAGGACACATTCATTTCTATTGATTCCAATCAGAAGTTGTTTATAGGTGTTTTTCTTGGGATTTTCATTTTCGTGATCATCATCTACATAGCGTTCTACTTGATGCTTCGTGAGCGCTTGTTCTTGATATACGTCTTGTATGCGCTCTTTTCTGGAATGATGCAATTCGCAATTGATGGACACATGCATGAGTTTGTGTTTCAGTCGGGCGGATACTTTACGCAGCATTGCGTCATTGTGATAGCAGGACTTGCCGTAATACTCGGAATGCAATACGCTACGCGTTACCTCGCTTTGGAAGGTTTTTGGAAGCGCGTGGGTCAGGTTATCATTGCCATGGTTTTGATCACAATGGTTCTTTCCTTGATTCCACAAGTGCGTTTCGAAATTCCGTACAGGCTCGTCAATAATTTTTCCATGTTCGGATTGATCTTCATGATCGTAACGGGCTTGGTACAACGGAGGAAGCGACGAGTCAATAACCTATTTTTGATAGGACTTTCATTTTTGGTGCTCGGCGGATTTGTATTTATTCTTGGAAATCTCGGTGTAGTAGACGCGCCATTTATCACGCAAAATGCTTTGAAGTTAGGAACGCTGTTGGAGATGATTTCTCTAGCGATTTTAATGGCAGGACGTTACAAACGATTACAGGAAGAACGAGAGGTAGCCCAAAAGGCGCTATTGATTGAGTTGGAGGAGAAAAACCGCATCACGAAAGAAGCAAAGGAACTTTTGGAGATTGAGGTGAAGGAACGAACAAAGGAAATTGAGGCACAACGTCTAGAATTAAAAGAGAAAAATGAAGATTTCATCGCGAGTGTGACCTATGCCGAACGAATTCAAAGTGCGGTATTGTCAAATGAGGAGAAGTTTCAGAACCTGTTACCGAATTCGTTCGTATTTCTTCAACCAAAAGATGTGGTTAGCGGCGACTTTTACTGGATTGATGAACTGAATTCGAGTGATAGTGATGGAGGAATGGTTAGCTATGTAACGGCGGATTGTACGGGACATGGAGTGCCAGGAGCGTTGGTAAGTATCATTGGTAATCACTTGCTGGATGCAGGAAAAGCGTCGAATAGTTTATTGAATCCAGGGAAGGCATTGGATGAATTGAGTTTGGGCATGAATGCTGCTTTGAACTCAAGGTATGTGAGTGAGCAGATCCGCGACGGAATGGATTTAACACTTTGCCTAATTGACAAAACAAAGCGCGTTTTACATTTCTCGGGTGCCCGAAATTCGGCGTATATCGTTCGAAATGGTGAGTTAACAGAGTTGAAGGGGGATCGAAAATCAATTGGATTCAACCCGCTTGAGGAATCGCATGAGTTCGAGACACAGACCTTCCAACTCGAAAAAGGCGATATGATTTACACGTGCTCGGATGGTTATGCTGATCAGTTTGGCGGTCCGAAAGGGAAGAAGTTCATGTCGAAGCGTTTAAAATCGCTCTTTGTTCAAATTAGTGATTTGCCATTTTCGGAACAGCGATCTATCTTGGTTCAAACCTTGAACGATTGGAAAGGAAAGCTTGAGCAGCTTGATGATATTTTGGTAATTGGTGTACGAATTACAGATTAACTTTTCTGTTTTCGTTTCGAATGCTTAAGGTGCATGCTGTAGATCATTCCATCCGATAGACCAATTTTTGGGACAATAATTTCATCGCATACCAACTCTTTCATGATGTACAAATAGATGTCGAGTGCAGGTACGATAACATCAGCACGGTCTGGTCGCAATTGGAATTTTGTCATGCGCTGAACCATTGAGAGTTCATCGAGCTCGTTACGAAGTGTATTCATCTTTTCGAAAGAAATCGGCTCCATGTGCCCTGCTCCAAGCAATTTATGCACTTTGTTAATGTTACCACCTGTGGCGTAAATCTGTCGGACCGTTTCCAAGTCGATGTGCTTGGCAACCCAATTGTTGATTTGCGACCAAATGTCTTTGGATACTTTTCCTTTCAATAAACGGATCGTCCCAATTTTAAATGATTTTGAAGCGGTTCGAACACCATTTTCAAATACACTTACTTCGGTGCTTCCTCCTCCAACGTCAATTACGATAAATGGAGTGGCTTTGTCGACCCCCATGAGAAAGAAGGTGGATAATATGAGCTTTGCTTCTTCTGATCCTGCAATGATTTCAACATCTACTCCTGTTTCCTCACGTAGCATTTTCTGAACTTCTTGACCATTTTTTGCTTCACGCATGGCAGATGTAGCACAGGCACGGAGTTCTTTAACATCAAATAGCTCCGAAATTAGCTTGAAGGCCTGCATGCTTTTTCGAAATTCGCTTTGCTTTTTCTCTGGGATAATACCATCCTCAAAAACACTCTCCCCGAGCCGTAGTGGGATTCGAGTATAGGATAGTTTTTTCACAAAAGAAGTTCCTTCTATTTCGGTGACTTCACCAATGAGTAGTCGCGCTGCGTTGGTTCCAATGTCGATAGCTGCATATTGCATGCAAACAAAATTAAAAGAATATGCTGATGAATTGAAGGATGGGTTAGGAACTTATTAACAGGGTTGGTTTATGAGTGGATTGTTTTGTTGGGGTGGTGATTTTGGGGTTTGTTTGCATTTCCTAGGATTTGGCAAAGCTGATACTGTTGGTAGCAGATATACTCTTCTTTGGTGAGTTGGGTCGTGTTTATCGTTTGATAGATGGAAAGGAGTGATGAGGGTGGTTATGGAAATTTCGTTTTATTTGGTAGTTATTGGTATTTCCTAGGATTTGGCAAAACGTGGCTTGATCGAATTTTTTGTCCATTGTTGGGGTGAAGAGGAAACTCTATAGATTTCAGTATTATTTGAAGTGAAATTACGGTTACTTAGCCTTGCGTCGAAAGGGATTCAATAATAATCTGCTTATTATCAATATTCCAAGATCCCATGTATAATGAAGGGCTGAGCTTATCCAAAATTTTGTGTTTCTATCCTGAAAATTCCCTCATTTATTTTGCAGGTGTAACCCGATTTTCAAAGTTAATATACAATTGATTATAG
>PDWJ01003678.1_pt1 | contig 19193 bp, 20 predicted proteins | sample 1430881 | NCBI WGS metagenome assembly PDWJ01 (sample SAMN01162460, study PRJNA174530) | Oral metagenome, whole genome shotgun sequencing project. | biome: Marine environment; feature: Marine mammal; material: Swab sample of the gingival sulcus; isolation source: swab sample of gingival sulcus...
CAGTTTTGGCTTCTCTCCAAGAAGTATCCAAACTTAAAACTTCATCAATAATGGTTTCTGCATTAAAATTTCTTTTTTTTAAACGCTCAATAATATCGTTTTTCTCTTCTTTAATTCTGCTAATCTCCAACATAAATTAAATTGCTATTTCAAATTTTCTCAATCCGAAAATAGACTTTATTTTTTTAATAAATTATCAAATAGTATAAACACAAAAACCCCATACGTCAAGTGACGAATGGAGTTTTTGACAATTAGTTTTATAAAGCTTATGCCTCAGTTTCGAAAGGAACTACAGATACGTAAGATTTATTATCTCTTTTTTTTCTGAATTCAACAACGCCATCAACTAATGCAAATAAAGTATGATCTTTACCCATACCAACATTATTTCCTGGACGGTGTTTTGTTCCTCTTTGTCTAACAATAATATTTCCTGAAATAGCAGCTTGTCCACCAAAAATCTTAACTCCTAATCGTTTCGATTCTGATTCTCTACCATTTTTCGAACTACCTACACCTTTCTTATGTGCCATTTTATTCTAATTTTTTAAAATTAATATCTTATTTACTTAAAGCTTCAATTAACTCAGCTTTTTTCATTGAAGTATATCCGGTCATCCCTTTTTCTTTTGCTAAAGCTTTTAATTCAGCAACAGTCATTCCAGATAAATCAGCTGATGATTCTTCAACTTTTTTAGCCTCAACCTTTGGCGCTTCTGTTTTTACTTCTTCTTTAACAGCAGCTTTTTTTGCAGCCGGCTTAGCACCACTTGCAACAACTGAATCAATTTTGATTTCAGTTAAATATTGTCTGTGACCATTTTTCTTTTTGTATCCTTTTCTTCTTTTCTTTTTGAAAACGATTACTTTATCACCTTTTAAGTGTCTTAACACTGAAGCAGAAACTTGAGCTCCGCTAATAACTGGGGCGCCAACAGTTACACTTCCGTTATCATCAATTAAATATACATCATCAAATTTGATATTATCTCCTTCTTTAGCATCTAATCTATGAACGAAAACTTGCTGGTCTTTCTCAACTTTAAATTGTTGCCCTGCTATCTCTACAATTGCGTACATACAAATTATTTTTTTTATTATTAAAAAATTTTGGACTGCAAAGATAGAAATTTATTTTTTAACAATACGCATTTAATTACTTTTTTTTCCCATAAGGTAAACCCCTGCAAACACTAAGGCAATCCAAAAGTAATTGATTGGGTTGAAAATTTCGCCATCTAAAACTCCAAAAATTAGGGCCACAACGGGAATTAAATATACCACTGAAGACGCAAACAACGGCGTTGAAAATGAAACCATATAGTTAAACAGCATTACAGCTAGAGCCGTTCCAACGATAGATAATAACAACAAGTAAGGCAAACCAGTTATAGCATCCTCAGAAAACATCACCGAAAAACTACCTGTAAAAACACCGGCAATTATGGCAAATGGAAACATAGAAAAGAAAGCCAAAGCGGTAATAGCAAGAGGTCTGATATGACTCAACTTATATTTGATTATAGTTAAACTTATGGCGTAAAAGAGTGTTGCTAATAAGGCTAATAAAGCATAATAAAAGTTATTCTGGTCGGCAACTAATTGATTAGATATGATTAAAAACAAGCCTAAACCTCCTAGCAAAAATCCAGCAAACTGAAACAAATTAAGTTTAGATTTAAAAAAAACAAAAGTAATGACCACCACAAAAAATGAGGTTCCCATATTTAAAAGGCCGGCCAAAGAGGATTGAATTTGAGTTTCGGCAATTGGGAACAAAAAAGCAGGTAAAAAGTTACCACATAACCCTACCAATACTAACCAGTAAAAATCTTTCCCTTTGTAGTGTTTAATAAAACGAAATGCCAACGGAATCAATACAAGGCCAGCAAAAAACATTCTTAACGCACCCACTTGAAAAGCATTAAAAGCTTCTACTCCATTTTTGGGTGACATGGCTTTTTCCATTAAAATAAATGAACTCCCCCAAATACAAGACAATAATATCAGTAACAGCCATGCTTTGGTTTGATTTTTCATGCCGGCAAATCTACAATTAAAAATTGTTAATAAAACTTTACCTGAAATTTAATTTAAATTACGATTTATTTTATACTTTTAGGGCTCAAAATTTTTGAATTATGCATATAGCAGTTGCGGGAAATATCGGAGCAGGTAAAACAACTTTAACAAGACTTTTAGCCAAACATTATGGATGGAACACACATTTTGAAGATGTGGAGCAAAATCCCTACTTAAATGATTTTTATGACGACATGCAACGTTGGTCATTTAACCTTCAAGTTTATTATTTAAATAGCCGTTTTACCCAAATTCAAGATATTAAACAAAATCCAAACAACGTAATTCAAGATAGAACAATTTATGAGGATGCCTATATTTTTGCACCTAACTTGCATTCAATGGGTCTAATGACGACTAGAGATTTTGAAAATTATTTCTCGCTTTTCAATCTCCTTGAATCATTTATTTCTGCTCCAGATGTTTTAATTTACTTAAAAGCAAGCGTACCTACTCTGGTTAACCAAATTCAAAAAAGAGGAAGAGGTTATGAAGAAAGTATCCGTCTAGATTATTTAAAAAGATTGAACGAAAGGTATGAGGCTTGGATCTCAACTTATGATAAAGGTAAACTGATTGTTATTGATGTAGACAACAACAACTTTATTGAAAATGCGGATGATTTGGGTGAAATTATTAATAAAATTGATGCCGAAATTAATGGGTTATTCTAATTCAATCATTTGAATATAAAGGTAGACATACCCGCCAAAAACCCAACAACTTTCCTGATAAACAGGTATCCTAAAACTACAAATAAATCTTTAAAAGGATGGAGTAGCGTGGATGAATTTATGATTTCTGCTCTGCAACAAAATCAACTTTTAAATCAAAAAAGTATCATCTACAATGACAACTTTGGGTATTTGACCACACATCTATCTTCAGATGAGAATGTAACAATCATTAATCAAAAAAGCCAATTAGATGCCATTAAACAAAATGGAGCCAATCATAAACAACCCCTGAACACCAATCAATTTAAAACTCCTTTTGACCCTATAGCATCTAAATTTGAAGTCGGTTTAATAAAAATCCCCAAATCATTAGAACTGTTCGAAATGTATGTGAATCATGCTTGTCAAAATTTAACGGCTGATGGTTATTTGATTTCTGGCTTCATGACAAAGCATTTCACAAAACAACTCTTAACTATTGGTCAAAAATACTTTGAAGAAATCAACCAAACCAAAGCTTGGAAAAAATCAAGGTTATTGATTTTAAAAAAGCCTAAACCAAACCCATTAAAATTACCACTCAAAGAAATCAATTCAAAATTAGGAAAATTACACCAACATTTTGGCGTTTTTTCATCAGGACATATAGACTATGCCACTTCATTTTTAATTGAAAATATCAACTTACCCGGTCAAGCCAAATCCGCCATAGATTTAGCTTCAGGAAATGGCATTCTCGGTGCCCATCTTTTGAAAAAAAATCCAACATTAAATTTACATTTAGTAGATGACAGTTTTTTAGCGATAGAAAGTTCGAAATTAAATCTTCCGAATAATCAAGTTAATTTTCATCACCATTATAATTTAAATGAATTTGATTCGGAATCGATTGATTACATTATTTCCAATCCTCCTTTTCATTTAGAGCATGAAATTGACCTTGACTTGCCTCATAATTTATTCAAAGATGCCCACAGGGTTTTGTCAAAAAATGGCACCCTTCAAATTGTTGCAAACAGTCATTTAAAATATCAAATTGTGCTAAAGCGAATTTTTAAAACCGTAGAAGTTTCAGCTCAAAACCCAAGGTTCACAATTTTTACTTGCCGGAAAATTTAACTAAAAATAACCCCAGAACCTACGAGCTCCTCTCCAGCATACCAGGCTGCAAATTGCCCTGGACTTATTCCCGTCTGCAATTCTTCAAATAATATAAATAGACCTTCTTTTTCTTTATACAAAATAGCTTTTTGCATTGGTTGACGGTATCTAATTTTAACATCATAGACTTGTTGCTCCCCGTCCGATAATTTTAAATCTGGACGAATCCAGTGAATATCTTCATTTTTAATAAATAACGCTTGTCGGTTTAACGCTGGATGTTGATCGCCTTGCCCAACATAAACGGTATTGGTATTAGTGTCAGTTCCTACAATAAATAAAGGTAAAGGCGTTCCACCTATCCCCAATCCTTTTCTTTGGCCGATTGTGAAATAATGCGCACCTTGATGCTGACCTTTAATTACTCCCATTTCTTCATCAAACGCAAACGGTTGACTTAAAAATTTGTAATCTTCAGACCCTATTTTTTTTTGATAGTCAATTAATTGCGGTAAATCTGCTGGCAACTCCACCACATTTCCCGTTTTAGGTTGTAGTTGTTGCTGTAAAAACACTGGTAACTTCACTTTTCCAATAAAACAAAGACCTTGAGAATCTTTTTTTTCAGCGGTTATTAAGCCTTGAGCCTTAGCAATCTCACGAACCTCTGATTTCTGTAACTCCCCTATCGGAAACAATGATTTAGACAGTTGATCTTGGGTTAATTGACACAAAAAATAACTTTGGTCTTTATTCTCATCTTTTCCCGCTAATAATTGAAACTGACCTTCAGGCGTTTGACCTTTTCGACAATAATGTCCCGTGGCAACAAAATCAGCTCCTAAATCCATAGCTGTTTTCAAAAAAACATCAAATTTTATTTCCCGATTACACAGTACATCAGGGTTAGGGGTTCTACCAGATTCATATTCCGAGAACATATAATCTACTATCCTCTCTTTATAAGTCTCACTTAAATCAATAGTTTGAAACGGAATACCGAGTTTTTGTGCGACTAACAGTGCGTCTGCAACACTGGAATCAACTCCACCAGACAAACCAACGACTACTGTTTTCAAATTATTTATTTTTATACAAAAGTAGATATTTATTTAAAAATAACGCGCCTGTTAAAAATTTCTAAATCAATTTTTTTTGGTAAAATATTTGCTACTTTTGAACTAATGAAACCTATTATCCTTTCCATATTTCTGCTTTTAATTAGCATTACAGGACTATCGCAAACTGATTCAACACAGACAACTCCCAATTATAACGACTCTTTGATTACCATAAAAGGAAAAGTGTTGGATACAACTCAAACCGTTAATTTTTATAACGTCATGGTTATTAATAGAACCGCTGGAAAAGGCATTTTTGGAAAATATGACGGAAGCTTTACCATTCAGGTTAAAAAATCTGATTTGGTAGCCGTTTCAGTTACGGGATATAAAACACAATACCTGAACTATAAAAATAAACCGTATCAAAAAGAATACAACGTAACCCTCTACCTTGATATGCTGTCAGTTACAGCAAAAGAAGTGGTCGTAAAACCACTAAAAACCCTAGAGGAGCTCCAAAAAGAAAGGTCAGAACTGGCCAAAAGAGAAGTGCCAAAAGTAACCGTTGGAAGCGCTATTGAAAGCCCGATAACAGCCTTATACATGGCGTTTAGCAAAAGAGAAAAAACCAAAAGACTCATTGCTGAAATGGAATACAGAGACCAACAACGTGAGGTGGTTCGAGAAATTTTAAGAATTTATGTGCACAACGACATTATTGATTTGGAAGATGATGAATTTGATTCGTTCATTAACTTTTTGAACTTAAATGATGCTTTCCTTAAAACTGCCACAGACTATGAATTGATTATGTACATCAAAGGGAAATTTCAACACTATCAGAAAATAAAAACAGAAGGGTACTAAACAAAAAAGAGGGGTAAAACCCCCTCTTTAATATTCTGTTTATCTAAGTAAAATTACCCTACAATTTCTTCAGCAGAAAAATGGAAATCACTTTCAATTTGAGCATTCTCATCTGAATCAGATCCGTGAACTGCATTTTCAGCTTTTGACTTTGCAAATCTTTTTCTAATTGTACCTTCAGCTGCTTCTGCAGGGTCAGTTGCTCCAATTAAAGCTCTAAAATCTGCTACCGCATTTTCTTTTTCTAAAATAGCCGCTACAATTGGTCCACTTGACATGTAATCAACTAACTCTCCGTAAAACGGTCTTTCTTTATGCACTTCATAAAATTTCCCTGCTCTTTCAGCCGATAATTTTGTCAATTTTAAAGCTTTAATTTTAAATCCAGCTTCAATAATCATGTCCGTAATTTTACCCATATCACCATTCGCTACAGCTTCTGGTTTTATCATTGTAAATGTTCTATTTGTTGCCATTTTTTATTAATTTTTCTGCAAATGTATTATCCTTTTTGGCTTTATCAAAGAAAATTAAAAAGTATTTTAAAGTTTTCTTTGATAGTTTAGATATTACCGTTAATTTTACCCTCCAATATTACTAATAATTAAAATTCAAATGAATTTACACGAATATCAAGGAAAATCAATTTTAGAAAGCTTTGGTGTTGCAACACAAAGAGGTGTTGTAGTAGACAAAGTGGAAAATGCAGTTGCAGCAGCTAAAGAATTAAACGAAAAAACCGGAACAGAATGGTTTGTAGTTAAAGCACAAATTCACGCTGGAGGTAGAGGAAAAGGTGTTGTAAAAGAAACTGGATCACACGGTGTAGTTTTAGCAAAAGGTTTAGATAAAGTTGAAGAAACTGTAAAAGGAATTTTAGGGGGACATTTGGAAACCAAACAAACTTCTGCTGAAGGAAAACTTGTTAACAAAGTTTTGATTGCTGAGGACGTTTATTACCCTGGTGAATCAGAACCTTCTGAGTTTTATATGTCAGTACTTTTGGATAGAGCAAGTGAAAGAAATATCATTATGTATTCTACTGAAGGGGGAATGGATATTGAAACGGTTGCAGAAGAAACACCACACTTAATTTTCAAAGAAGAAGTTGACCCAAGAGTTGGATTACAAGGTTTTCAAGCGAGAAGAATTGCCTTTAATTTAGGTTTAAGCGGACAAGCCTTTAAGCAAATGGTAAAATTTGTTTACGCTTTGTATGCTGCTTATGATGGTTCAGATTCTTCAATGTTTGAAATTAACCCAGTTTTAAAAACTTCTGATAATAAAATTATCGCTGTAGATTCAAAAGTGACTTTAGATGATAATGCATTATATAGACACAAGGATTACGCAGAGATGAGAGATAAAACGGAAGAAGATCCAATTGAGGTTGAAGCGGATGAAGCAGGTTTGAACTACGTAAAACTTGATGGAAATGTAGGATGTATGGTGAATGGAGCTGGTTTAGCTATGGCCACTATGGATATCATTAAATTATATGGTGGTAACCCTGCAAACTTTTTAGATGTAGGTGGAACAGCAGATGCTGAAAGAGTTGAAAAAGCTTTTAAAATCATCCTAAAAGACCCTAACGTAAAAGCAATTTTAGTTAATATTTTTGGTGGAATTGTAAGATGCGACAGAGTAGCTCAAGGTATTGTAGATGCTTACAAAAACATGGGAGAAATTCCTGTGCCAATTATCGTTAGACTGCAAGGAACTAATGCTGAAGAAGCAAAACAAATTATTGACGATTCAGGCTTAAATGTATTCTCTGCAGTTCTTTTAGAAGAGGCTGCTGAATTAGTAGAAAAAGTATTGGCGTAAGTCAAATTAATAACAATAAAAAAACCTCATTTGTCATTGGCAATGAGGTTTTCTTTTTTAAGACAGAAAATGATCATTTATAAAACTGATGAAGAAATTGAATTGATGAGGCAAGCCGCTCTCGTTGTTTCAAAAACACTAGGTGAAATTGCCAAAGTAATTGGTCCTGGCGTAACCGGATTAGAATTAGACAAGTTAGCTGAAGAACACATTCGTGACCTTGGGGGCATTCCCGGGTTTTTAGGATTATATGACTTTCCAAATACGTTATGCATATCACCTAATGCCCAAGTTGTGCATGGTATACCCAATGATAAGCCTTATGAGAATGGTGATATCGTTTCTGTAGATTGTGGCGCAATTTTAAACGGCTTTTATGGTGATCACGCCTATACTTTTGAAATTGGTGAAGTTAAGCCAGAAGTAAAAAAACTCCTAGACGTTACCAAGGAATGTCTTGAAATAGGCATTGAGGCAACGAAAGTTGGTAATAGAATTGGAGATATAGGTTGGGCCATTCAAAATCATGCAGAGTCACATGGTTACGGTGTTGTGAGAGAATTGGTTGGACATGGTATTGGAAAAACTATGCATGAAGATCCGCAAATCCCTAACTATGGCAAAAGAGGAAGAGGTAAAAAAATTCAAAATGGATTAACAATTGCGATTGAACCTATGATTAATATGGGAACAGAAAAAATCAATCAACTCTCAGACGGCTGGACCATTTTAACTGGTGACAATCTACCATCCGCTCACTTTGAACATGATGTAGCTGTTGTCAATGGAAAAGCTGAAAAACTATCTACCTTTAAATATATTGAAGAAGCATTAGCTGCCAAAAATGGATAAATCCCTAAAAATAGTATTAATTGCATTTGCAATTTATGCCGTTTATAGCGTCCAAATTTTGTTAGAAAAAGGGTTTTGGTTAATCCCCTATAACTATAACCCAATAACTGTTTTCTTAGTCGCTTTTTTTATATTGATTAATTCCCATAAAAAGCCTAGTTTTAAAATTAATGGTATCTTTCTTATTGGAACCACTTTCTTTTGCTTTTTGTCCGAAAGAACCTTGAGTCTTTTTAAACTTTATTCTCATTCAAATTCACTGAATGAATTGGTGCAAAATCCATTTACACGTCTTTTTGCTGTTTTGGGATTTTCAATCGCCATTTTAACCATACTGTTTTTTTACACCAACAAGGTTCGGAAAGATTGGTTAATTCTGGTCATTTTTATTTTTAGCCTGATTTCTGGCTTGCTTAATTTTCAATTCATCAGTATTATAACCTTTACAATTTTCAGTGTTCTATTTTTCATACGAGTAAATAAAAATAAACATACAACCATTCAAATAAAATATTTACCATTTGCATATCAATTATTATTTTATACCTTTATTGAAAATGTATTTTTTTATTTTAGTTAATTTAGGTTAAAACCCTTATATTTGCTTACCAATAAATTTTTATGAAAAAGCATCCTTAAAAGATATCGCTGAAGCATTGGGTGTATCCAAGGCTTTAGTTTCTCTTGTTTTAAATGATAAGGGAGACGAAAGAGGTATCAACAAAGAAACTCAGCTCAGAGTTAAAGAAAAAGCCAAAGAACTTAATTACACACCAAACCAATACGCCAGAGGGTTAAGAGTAGGAAAAACGGATACCTTAGGGTTAATTGTTCCCGACATTTCAAACGTATTTTACGGCAAACTATGTAAGGCAATTGAAATGAAAGCTTCTGAACTCGGTTATGACCTCATGATTTCAAATTCATATGAAGATACTGAACGCGAGCTTAAGCTCATAGAAAATCAAATGAGTAAAAGCATTGATGGTTTAATATTAGCCTCTAGTTTGGATAACAAATCCAATTTGGAGTTTTTAAAAGAACGTAATTTTCCATTTGTTTTAATCGACCGTATTTTTGATGATTTTAACGTTGACTCCGTTTCAGTTTCTAATATTGAAAGTTCAAGAAAAGGTATAGCCTATCTAAAATCAATTGGTAAAAAGAATATTGCCTGTATCACCATTTCTCCAGTCTATATTAGTTCAGTTTCCAATCGAATTAAAGGGTATATTGCAGAACTAGATGACCCTAATTCTGCCTACTTGGTTCAGGTACCTCATGACAATATTGAACAAGGCGTTGAAGACGCCTTAAAACACATAGAACAAAAAGAATTTGATGCAGTGTTTTGTGTCAATAATAACTTAACCAAGGCTTTATTGAGAGAAATAAATAGACAAAATATTAAAACAGACTATTCCATCTTGTCGTTTGATGATTTAGAAATTTTTGACTTTGCAACGCCAAAAGTATCTACCATAGCACAACCAATTGAAATGATTGGGGAAAAAGGTATACAATTATTGGATCATTACATCAACAATCCAAAAGACCATATTCCACAAAAAATCATTTTAGATACTGGATTAATTATTCGTTAAAAAAAACCTATTTTTTTATTCCAATTTATTTAAATTAATTATATTTGCAGCCCGTTCTATAAAATTGGTGAGGTGACTGAGAGGCCGAAAGTACTTGTTTGCTAAACAAGCGTACCTAGAAATGGGTACCCAGGGTTCGAATCCCTGTCTCACCGCTAAAAAAAATAAATAATTGTTGGTGTTTAAAAATATATCATTATATTTGCACCCGCAAATGGGCTATCGGGGTGTAGCGTAGCCCGGTTATCGCGCCGTGTTTGGGACGCGGAGGTCGCAGGTTCGAATCCTGCCACCCCGACAAAGGAGATGCTCGCATCTCCTTTGATTTTAAAAATAGGTTATTCTATTTTTGATGGTCGTGTAGCTCAGCTGGATAGAGCACCTGCCTTCTAAGCAGGCGGTCCTAGGTTCGAATCCTAGCACGATCACTTTAAAAGTCAATCCGAAAGGATTGACTTTTTTTGTTTTATAATTTTTCTATTATTATTTTAACGACCAAATTGAAATCATTAAAAACATATAATCAAATTTATAAAGCCAATACTAAATCGAGTTTTGGTATTTCAAAAACAGAAGATATTTACGATAAACGTAAAGGAGAGCCGGATGTACCCCACCGGCATAATTTCTTTACTATTTTGTTTACGAAAAAAGCCAAAGGCACACATTTTATAGATTTTAATGCTTACGACTTGAAGCCCAATCAAGTTTTTTTTATTGCTCCAGGTCAAGTTCATCAAGTCATTGAACATTCAAAAACTTATGGTTTTGTTTTAGTTTTTTCTCACCAATTTTTAATCGAAAATAATATTCCAATTGCCTTTATTGAGGATCTAAATTTATTTAACCATTCGGGTGATACGCCTCCTTTGGTATTGAATGAAACTTTATTTACCAATGTGTTCAAATATTTAGAGAACGCTTTCGAAATTTATGGGTCTGACTTAACTTATAAAAATCAAGCTTTGGGCGCACTATTAAAATTAATTTTGATTCAGTGCAACAATTCCTGCACCTTACCACCCGACTTATTTGTCAAAAATAATAGCCAACTGAGAACTTTTAAAAGCTTAATTCACGAGCATTATAAAACCTTGCATGCCACCTCTGATTACGCTAAAAAACTAAACATTTCTCCTGACCACTTAAACAAAGTAGTAAAAAGTAAAACCGGAAAAACGGCAAAAGAGCATATCCAACAAAGATTGGTTATTGAAGCCAAAAGATTATTGTATTTTACTGATTTATCTCACAAGGAAATTGCTTTTGAATTAGGTTTTTCTGAACCTGCTCATTTTAGTTCTTTCTTCAAAAAAAATGTTGGCATTTCACCTTCTGATTTTCAACAAAACAAGTAAATAACGGATTTTTATAAGAACACCCCTTATTTCATTATTTATTTACAGCATTTTTATTTAGACCTTTGTATCGAACATATCGGATATTTGAATCCGTAAATTATTAAACACTAACTAAAATAAAGATTATGAGTACTTCAAAATGGGCCATTGACCCAACACATTCCGAAATTTCTTTCAAGGTAAAACACATGATGATTTCAACTGTAAGAGGTTTTTTTAAAGATTTTAATGCTTCTGTTGAAGCAGAAAGTGACGATTTTAAAGATGCAAAAATTGAATTCTCTGCAAAAATTGACAGTATTAACACCAAAAATGAGGATAGAGATGCCCATTTAAAATCAGATGATTTTTTTAATGCAGAAAAATATCCAGAAATGACTTTTAAATCAACTGCTTTTGATGGAGAAACCTTAACTGGAGATTTAACCATTAGAGATGTAACAAAATCAGTAACATTAGACGTTGATTTTAATGGTGTAGCTGTTGACCCTTACGGACAAACAAAAGCTGGTTTTGAGGTTAGAGGAGAGATCAATCGAAAAGAATTTAATCTAACTTGGTCAGCTGTAACTGAGGCAGGAAGTATTGTGGTATCAGACAAGGTTAAATTAGTACTTGATGTTCAATTTATCAAACAATAGAACCCATTTAAAATAATCAAAAAAAGCTGGATTTACATCCAGCTTTTTTTGTTAGTTAATGTTTTAACAACAACTTCCACCCATGGCTTCTGAACCATTGGCGAAAGGCATACTGGTTCCACAACCTTCAAAAATCCCATAATGCGTATCGAAATTCCCGTAAAACTTGAACTTAGATTTAAATCGAGTATCTTTCAACATCTTATAGGTATTTCCGCAAACTCTAACTGGATTTCCTTTAGGAAAAAAATGGTGGTCATCTAGGGTAAATAAATTTGGACTTTCTTTAATTCCGCCAATATAAGAAACGGACTGACCATAGTCCTCACATGCCGTTTCTAAATCATCAATTTTAAATAGACGATAGGTTACAGAGTAAAATTCAATATCACCAACAGTTTCTTCTACTGCTTTATTTTCAATAGTAATTCGTCTGGATTCTACGGCTCTTGGATCCAAAAATCCAGCCTTTTTGGCATAATTATGAAAATCGTTCCAATACAAAGCCCCACTTAAACACTCTCCCCATAAAACTTGATCTTTTTGCAATTCTTGAGGTATCCTTCTGTCACTATATACATCAGAAAAATACATTTCGCCACCTGGCTTCAATAGTTTATAGGCATCCGACAATACTTTTAATTTATCTTGTGCTAAATTTATTACGCAGTTCGAAATAATTAAATCAAAGCTACCTTCCTCTAAATTTAATTCTCCTAATTGTTCAATATTACCTTTAATAAACTCTACATTCGAATTTTTGTACCCAAATTTATCTCTATGATAATCTAAATATTTATTCGCAACCTCAAGTTGAGCATCTGTCATGTCCACACCCACTACACTTCCTTTTTCTCCTACAAGCTGGGCAGCAATGTAACAATCACGTCCACTCCCCGACCCTAAGTCTAGAATTCTTAAACCTTCAATAGCATTTGGAATCGTTAACCCACATCCGTAATATTTCGCTTGAACTTCATCTGCGACATTTGTTAAAGCTTCTGTAATATGTTTAGGCGGAGCTGTCGCTGTGCAACACGCATTGGTTTGTAAATCTTCTGTTTTGGTTAATGTTTTTCCGTAATAATCTTTTACGCTTTCATGAATATTTTCCATTTCGTTTTGTTTTGATACCACAAAAATAAAGAATTAAGTGACGGCAATCAACAATTAACATTTTTTTAATTGCGACCTAAATTGAGATAGGCAAATTTCTTTATTACATTTGTGTTATGGCCGAAAAAGATAAGTTTGTTGTAGTTGGATTAATGTCAGGCACCTCTTTAGATGGAATAGATGTCTGTGCGGTAACCTTTACCGCGGAAAAAGATAATTGGCAATTTAACCTTTTGGCTACTCAAACTTTTCAGTATGCCAAAGATATCTCCAAACGCCTAAGCAACGCTACTCAATTGTCGGCTGAAGCGTTAATTGAACTCGACCTTGAATTAGGCAAAATATACGGTAAATTAATTCATAGATTTATACAGGAGAATCAGTTAAACCCCGATTTTATTGGTAGCCATGGACACACCATCTTCCACCAACCCGTAAAAGGGTTTACCCTTCAGATAGGCAATGGTCAAGAAATTTCGAATATAACTCAACTGCCTGTTTATGGTGATTTTAGATCCAAAGACGTCAGCCTTGGCGGTCAGGGTGCACCTTTAGTTCCTATTGGTGACCAACTGTTATTTGGAGAATATGACGCTTGTTTTAATTTTGGTGGAATTGCCAACGTCTCTTTTCAGGAGAAAAATCAACGCATTGCTTTTGATGTTTGCCCTTTTAACATGCCATTAAATAATTTAGCCAATCAATTAAATACAAATTACGATAAAGGTGGAGAAATAGCAAAGTCGGGAGTTTTAGACCTAGAACTTTTAGAACAGTTAAACCAATTAAATTATTATCAATTATCTCATCCAAAATCATTGGGTATTGAATGGTATCAGCAACAATTTCAGCCCTTACTTAAACAATCTTCAATTGGGATCCCCGATAAATTACACACAGTTTCAGTTCATATTGCGCGTCAAATCAGCCAAATAATAAATACATTGGAAGGTGATAAAATTTTGCTAACGGGTGGCGGAACTTACAACACGTTTATTGTAGATTTAATTAAAAACCACACCTCAAAAACAATTGTTATTCCGAATAAAACCTTAATAGATTTTAAAGAGGCATTAATTTTTGCGTTCCTAGCCGTTTTAAAACATACTAATCAAATCAACGTCTTAAAATCGGTAACGGGGGCGTCCAAAAACACTTCCTCTGGTCAGCTTTTTTTGCCTTAAAGTTGATTCAAAAAAGAGGTAATCAAATCATAAGCAAACTGTAACTCTTCTTTTGTGGTGCAATACGGCGGATTGATAAAAATAACATTGCCAAGTGGCCGCAACAACAAACCATTTTCAGTAAAATAACGATAAGCTGCTTCCCTAACATTGGAAAAATATGAGCTACCATTCTCATTTTTTACCTCAATAGCCAAAATGGTTCCAGTCTGTCTGGCCTCCAAAACTTTTGGATGTTTTTCTATTTGTTTTTTAAAATCTTGATGCGCTTCAATTATGGTATGAATACCCGAGATAACTTCTGGCTTTTCCAGCAAATCTAAATTCGCACAAACCGCTGCACATGTAATAGGATTAGCCGTAAAAGAATGCCCATGCAAAAGGGCTTTTGTAGTTTCTTCAGATAAAAAAGCCTCAAAAATAGTGGAGGTGCAAACGGTCATCCCAATGGGCAATACACCACCTGATATACCTTTGGATAAACAAACAATATCAACCTCATTTTTGATTTGATTAATGGCAAAGTATGTCCCCGTGCGGTAAAATCCTGTCATTACCTCATCTGCTATACACAATACGGTATTTGCTTTGGCCGTTGTAATCAATTCATCTAAAATATTTGGAGAGTACATGCGCATCCCAGCTGCACCTTGCACTAAAGGTTCAAAGATAAAGCCAGCTACATCACCAGTAGAGACCAACGTCTTCATTTTTTGCAACACTTCTTCTCTATTTTTTGCTGTTGGAAATGGAATAAAGTCCACCTCAAAAAACAAATGTTCAAAAGGTTGATTAAAATAACCCCTTTGGCTAACACTCATTGATCCAAATGTGTCGCCGTGGTAACTGCCTTCAATAGCTATAAATCTTTTTTTAGCTTGGCCTTTATTGTACCAATATTGGTAGACCATTTTTATGGCCACCTCTACTGCAGTTGAACCATTATCACTGAAAAATACTTTTTTAAAATTAGACGGTAAAACTTGCACGATTCGTTCGGCTGCCTCAACTGCTTTTGGATGGGTAACCCCGGCAAAAACCGAATGATCTAAAGTTAAAAATTGTTCGTTTATCTTCTTTGCTAAATATTCATTTCCGTGCCCATGAAGAATGGTCCACCAGGCAGAATTTCCATCCAAGTATTTTTTTCCATTTTCATCCCATAACCAAGCAGCCTCTCCTTTAACAATTCCAATAGGTTGATCTGCCGTTTGAGCTTGGGTAAATGGGTGCCAAACAAACGCTTTGTCTTTTTCAATTAAACTCATTTTACAAAGTTAAGATTCTACAATGGTAAAAAGCACCTTTGCATGCGATATTTTTTGGGTAAAAAAATTAAAATCTGTTAACAAAATTAATTAGTAAAACCAAGTTAAAAAAAGTATCTTTGTATCAAATCAAACAGATTGGGTATGAACTGGAGTCGAATGTCAATGTTTAAAATGCCATCAAAATACCGGCGCTATAATTTTCAGCCAAGGTATTATGATGAGCGTAAAGAAAATCTTGAGAAAAAAATCAAACTGTATCAAAGCACAAGTGAGGAGGTTAACCGCAGAGAACTTAGCTTTAAATCTGAAATGCAAGATACTTGGGGAAAAACTGATTTTAAGAAACAATCCCAAAAAGCTAATTTGAGACTATTGATTATTTTAATTATTATTGGCGTGGCTACCGTTTATATCTTTAATGCACTCGACTCTGCAGAGGCTATCATCAACAATAATCTAAACCAATAAATTTTATTGCTTTAAATGTCAGACTTGATAAAATTATTACCTGATCACATTGCAAACCAAATAGCGGCAGGTGAAGTTGTCCAAAGACCTTCTTCTGTAGTGAAAGAATTAATTGAAAACGCCATTGACGCTGGTGCTTCAAAAATTCAATTAATTGCCAAGGACGGCGGCAAAACTTTAATTCAAGTCATTGATAACGGTTGCGGTATGTCCGATCATGATGCCAGAATGTGTTTTGAACGTCACGCCACTTCAAAAATTAGCGTAGCGGAAGATTTATTTCATTTGAGAACAAAAGGGTTTAGGGGAGAAGCCATGGCATCTATTTCTGCGGTGGCACACGTGGAAATGAAAACCAAACTTCACGATCAAGAACTGGGTTCAAAAATAATCATTAATGGTTCAAAAATTGAACTACAAGAGCCTTGCGCAGCTATTAATGGTACTTCTATCTCGGTTAAAAATTTATTTTTCAATATTCCGGCCAGAAGAAACTTTTTAGGGTCAAACACCACCGAATACAAACATGTTTTAAATGAGTTTTTAAGGGTTGCATTGGTTCACCACGACATTACCTTTTCGTTTCATCATAATAACGATATTATTTATGACCTTCCAAGCTCTGGACTAAGACAAAGAATTGTTCACATTTACGGCAAAAATTACAATTCAAGATTAGTTCCTGTTAATGAGGAAACCGATATTTTTAAAATTTCTGGTTTCATAACTAAACCAGAATTTGCCCGAACGTCAAGGGATCAAATGTTTTTGTTTGTTAATAATCGATTTTTTAAAGACCGGTATTTTAACCATGCTATTCAAGCGGCATTTGAAGGGATGATTCCTTCCAATAAATTCCCTGCCTATTTTTTATATTTTGAGGTGCCAACAGATTCTATTGATGTCAATGTTCACCCAACCAAAACCGAAATAAAATTCGAAAACAGACAAGAGATTTATTCGATTTTAAGATCGTCCATTAAACAAGCCTTAGGGCAATTTAATGTATCGCCAACCATAGATTTTGATCAAGATTTAAACTTCAATTTTCCAGCTTTAAAGAAAGGTGAACACATTACACCTCCCGAAATAAAAATTAACCCAAATTATAATCCTTTTAACACCACAAAAGCAACACAATCTTCTGGAGGTTTTTCGAGTTCATCAAAAAGTGAAATTAAACCAAACCCTAAAGAATGGGAAAATTTTTATGAAGCGGTTAAGCAAAATCCAGAAGCAGAACAATTAAATTTAGATTCGGAAGCCAATGCATTGATTATCCCATCTAAAATGGATAATGATGACGTTGAAGTAAAAATAGATTCTACGGGGAAACTACCGTATCAATTGCATCAAAAATATATTATTTCACCCATAAAAACGGGATTTATAATGATAGATCAGTTTCGTGCACATAGCCGAATACTCTATGATAATTTAATTGAAAACTGGTCGGATGATAACTTTAGTTCACAAAAACTTTTGTTTCCAGAAAACTTTGAACTATCGGCCAGTGAAATGGTTTATTTAAATGAGATGCTAGCTAAATTGAAAAAGATAGGATTTGATATAGAGGTTGAAGATCAAAAAAAGGTTATTATTAACGCCATTCCGGGAGGAAAATTAGGAGCAAGTATTCAAAATTTATCACCCAAACAATTGATCGAATCATTTGTTCATGATTTTATTGAAAATCAACAAGAAGATGATATTGAATTTTCAACCATTTGCGCTAAAAATATTGCCAATGCTCAAGCCATTAAAAAAGGTGTTAATTTAACGGTAGAGGAAATGCAAAATTTAATTGATGAATTGTTCGCGAGTAGCAATCCTCAAATTTCACCTAGCGGAAAAAAAATACTAATTACATATCACATGGATGATATCACAAAACTTTTTAACTAACTATGTTTCAAGCAATTTTTAGGAATATGGGACCAGCGGTCAAAAATATTTTAATTATTAATGTTTTAATGTTTTTGGCTAAAGTAGTTTTCGAAAACCAAGGCGTTGACCTTGACGCCATTTTAGGTATGCACTACCCGACATCTCAATATTTTGAAATCTGGCAAGTGGTGACCCATATTTTTATGCATGGTAGTTTAGGTCACCTCTTTGTTAACATGATTGGATTAGTATTTTTGGGTGTAAATTTGGAACGTGTATGGGGCACTAAACGGTTTTTAATTTATTACTTTTTCACAGCTTTTGGTGCTGCAATATTACATTTTGGTGTTCAAGGCTTTGAGTTGTATTATGCAACGGGTAGCTTTGCGCCAGAATTAACCATAACCAATGTTGATTATTATACCGGGATGATTGAATATACACCAAGTATATCTAATGCTAGTTTAGTTTTGGACATATATTTAAACGCAACCGTAGGGGCTTCTGGTGCCCTTTTCGGATTAATTATGGCTTATGCCATTTTATTCCCAAATACAGAATTTTTGCTTTATTTCGTAATTCCAATTAAAGCTAAATGGCTTGCTATTGGAGTTGGAATTTACGCCCTATACAATGGGTGGGCAAATCACCCTGGGGATTCAGTGGCACATTTTGCACATTTGGGTGGAATGGTTTTTGGTTTTATATTACTGCAAATTTGGAAAAGAAATAAAACACGTTTTTATTAGTATTTGAGCATGCAAAATCAAAATTTCATTGATTATATCAAAACAGCCTACCGAACAGGAGGATTGATTGTCAAAATAATGATGGTTAACACATTTGTTTTTTTAGTTTTCATTTTGTTAAACTTGGCCTCCAATTTATTTGTAACCGAATTACCCATCCATCTATTTAAATGGGGTTTTGTGTTACCGGGTAATTTTTCAGAATTATTGTACCGACCATGGACGCTCGTAACCAACTTGTTTGCCCATTCTAGTTTAGGTCATTTCTTTTGGAACATGATTATGTTCTACTTTACGGCAAAGTTATTTGTCCAATTTTTTGGTGAAAAACGCCTACTATCAACCTATATTTTCGGGGGCATTTTTGGGGGACTCATCCATATTTTGAGTTACTTAATATTCCCATTTTTTAAGGACCAAATACCAGCAGATGTTTTGG
>PDWJ01002551.1_pt1 | contig 19191 bp, 15 predicted proteins | sample 1430881 | NCBI WGS metagenome assembly PDWJ01 (sample SAMN01162460, study PRJNA174530) | Oral metagenome, whole genome shotgun sequencing project. | biome: Marine environment; feature: Marine mammal; material: Swab sample of the gingival sulcus; isolation source: swab sample of gingival sulcus...
AGCATCACTTTTCCTTTTTGCATGGCTGCTCGGGGAATGCTCATCACGCTTTTTACTTCTTGAACAGGAATGGTAATGGTCAAGAACATGCCGTTGTAAATTTGCATACCTTCTTTGGGTTGAATGGAGTAGTAGACATCTGCCGATTGCGTTTGTTGATTCACCACATCTGAAATTCGGATGATTTTCCCCGTTCCGATGATTTCATCAGAAGCAGTTTTAAACGTCGCCGACTTTTGATTTTTGAATTTCTCCAAATCCTCCATCGATATAGGAACTTTTACTTCGTAATCACCTGTTTTTGCAATTCGAGCGATCATCATTCCTGGACTTGCAATAGCTCCTGGCTCCGCATTCACTGAGATTACCGTTCCACTAAATGGCGCGTAGTAGTCGTACTTTTTCAGTTGTTCTTCCAAGCTTTTGAGCGAGTAGTATTCCGTCAGTATATTCCGTCCAACGATGAACAAACTTTCTTTTTCAGAATTGGTTTTTGGAAACGGAGGAAGTTCCTTGGCATTTGGATTCAATCCATTTAAAAACTTGACCCACTTGTCACGTTCCGAAGGAAAATCAAGTTCGATATCGGGTAAACATGAGACCAAAAGGGTTGTTAGTCCAGCTTTTCGCGCTTTCAAGGTGTATTCCGCGTCGGCGTTATTCAAGCGATAGAGAAGTTGACCTTTACGGAACTTCATCCCGGGCTTCATCGTTACAGCACCTCGCATCAGTTTTCCTTGAACTTCAAACGATATGTTGATTTCAGAATTTGGATTCACTTGTCCATACGATTCAATGGAAACACTTCGCATTTTGTTTTGAACAGTTCGAATCGGGACGTAAACCGTCTGATCTTCGGGTTTCATTTCTTTTACAAAGTCTTTTTGATTGCGGGATAGGGCGAGGTAAATCACTCCTGAGACAACAACAAATAAGACGAGCAAAATAAGTTGACTTCGCTTCATAAATTTTGGAATCAATTTTACACCTTAAAAATACAAATCAAACAGGCATCAGGCTGCACGAATCGTGATGAAAAGTAGAAAGCCGTGTTGAGGTGTTTCACAGGCGGATGAAGTGATTGTATTTCGCTTTTGTTAAGCGTATGTTTCCTCGGTGTGGAAAAAGATGTTGAAAACCTAAAAAAATGTGTTGATATCTCTCCACTAATTGTCCGTACCTTTGATCTATAACTTGCACTAAAAAGCTAATCCTCAGCAATATGTTTGGTTCAATTTTAAAGAAAAAGGTAAGTAGTGATAAACTCGCAAATGTGTTTATCAACGGGTTAATGGATGCAACACAAAAAGGATTTCCTGTTGTGGCTGAGTTCATTAATGAGGATACTTCCTTTGCTGCGCAACCAAATGTTGACCCTGAAAATCACCACGAATTTTCGTTGATTGTATTGATAGGGAACATGAATTTGCTCGAAAGTACATTCGATGGTGAGCAAGCTTTTGAAGTAGAAAGACTGATTTTTGACAAATTATCGAAGGTTTACGGTATGAGCGTTTTCGAATTTAAGTCGATGGTGAAAGATTACCGTCACTTGATGAATCGTTTGAATCACCCGTCAAAAAATGTGATCTACGCGATGTCAAAAACAATTTTCGATAAGTACACGCTTTACAATTACCAAGACGAGTACTTTAGAAGAATGCAGGTCCCGAATCCGTTGTTCTTGAAACGAATGGATGAATTGATGGAAAACTTCATTTGGGACTGGGACGCGTTTTTCAAGAAGTATAAGGTAGATTAGTACTAGCAGACTACGACTCCGCTAAGCCCGCAGTGGGTGGTTCCTTTTTAATTTTTCTTAGTGTAAATATCGGCTTATGCTGATTTGGTTTGTCTATTTGTGACAAAATGAGATGTTTTATACGCGTGCATTAAGGTTCTTGAAGTCCATCGTAAATCGACGAAATTTCAGCATTTCATTTTTAAGTGAAAAACAGATACTTTCTACTTTTGGGTTGAGCAGATTTGGGCTGAGCGGAGCCGAAGCCCATGTTTAATTCCTCACGTATACCACTTTCTTCGTCTCAAAGAATTCTTCCGAGTAGAAGTTGGGCAAGTCAAAATATTGAACGGCCTTCTTTACAGTGGCCATTTCTTCGCTTAAATCGCCTCCCTTGAGGTACAAAATCCCATTTTTGAAGGTATTTTTATTCTCCTTAAGGAACTTTCCTTTCGTCCAAGCAAGGAATTTAGGCATGGCCGTAACAGCACGACTAACAATAAAATCGAATTGCTCCTTGATGTTCTCCGCGCGTTCATGCTCGGCGCGAACGTTTTTTAATCCAAGCGCTTTGGCGACTTCATTTACTACTTTAATTTTCTTTCCGATGGAATCAACTAGCAAGAAGTCACAGTTTGGGAAGAGGATGGCTAATGGAATTCCAGGGAATCCACCACCTGTTCCGATGTCGAGTACTTTACTTCCGTCTGCGAATTGCATCACTTTTGCTATCGCTAAGGAATGCAAGACATGTCTTTCGTAGAAGTTGTCCGTGTCTTTACGCGAAATCACGTTAATTTGAGCATTCCACTCGGTGTATAAAGCTTCGAGTTGTTCAAATTGTTGCTTCTGCTGATCGCTGAGATCGGGGAAATACTTTAGTAAGAGTTCAAATCCACTCATCGTTAGATCGTATCTTTAGTGTTTTCGATCATATTCGAAAGGAAGTCACGCGCTCTAAAAAGCTGTGCTTTCACGGTTCCAAGTGGCAGACCGAGTTCTTCCGAGATCTCTTCGTAGCTTAATTCTTCGAAGTAACGTTTCTCAACGAGAATACGATAGCGCGGCTTCAGCTTGCTTACAAGTGTTCGCATGTGCATCACCTTTTGCTTTTTCATGATCGTTTCTTCAGGATCAAGCGTGCTGCTTTTTGCGTCGATGTACACCATTTCCCCATCAGATGTCTGAATGCCAGAATCCATTGATGTTACCTTGATGCGCTTCTTTCGAATAAAGTCGATACAGTTATTGGAGGCAATTTTGAAAAGCCACGTACTGAATGCATAGTTCGGTGAGTATTGTTTCAGTCGATTGAACGCCTTTCCGAATGCTTCGATGGTAAGGTCGTCGGCATCATCCGTATTCTTGACCATTTTCAGCATCATGTAATAAATCGACTCGCGATAGCGGTCCATCAACTCTCCATATGCCATTTGGTCGCCGTCAATGGCAGCTTCTACGAGTTCAAGGTCGCGTTTTGCTTTGTCTGATAGGTGATCCTGATTGTTTACCATTTGTTCGATTCCGTTTTACTCACTGTATAGAACATAATGGGTGTCCAGATAGCGTAAAATACGTCCCACAACGGTAGCCATGCGACGAAGCTGTTCTCCTTGATTTTTCGGAAAGCCTTACCTAATACGATCCATTTTATAATCAAAAGGAAAACGAACACAGCTAAGGAAATCCATAAGTATTCGTATACGAAACACAAAGAAACGAAGGAAATCAGCATCAAAAGCAGGGTGAGTGGATAGATTCCTAACAGCAACTTTTTAATAACCTTGTATTTGCTGGCTGTGGTGTAGTGCCGAGCCTTCTGTTTCGCCCATTTTTTAATGGTTTTAGGCGCTTTTGAGTAGCAAAATGACTCGGGTTCAATATTGATGGTGTAGTTTTTATTTTTCGCTGCTTCTTGAATGAATAGATCATCGTCGCCAGACGCGAGCGCATAATGCGATTTAAATCCACTTACACTATTGAAGGTTGTTTTGGTGTAGGCAAGGTTTCGACCGATTCCCATGTACGGCATTCGTGCTTTCGCCATCGAAAGGTAATTCATTCCAATCCACGCAGTGTCAAAACGCATCAAACGATTCGCAAACCCTTTTCGTTTGTACACAGGACCGTAGCCCAAAACGATTTGTTTTTGCTTCGAAAAACGGGCTGCCATGCTGTACAACCACTGATCCGATTTTGGTTTGCAGTCGGCATCGGTGAGGATCAAATGCTCGTAGCTGGCGGCTTTTATTCCGAGCGTCAACGGCAATTTCTTTCCGAATTTCAAATGTTTGTTTCGTTCAATTTCAATGACTTTCAGATGTGGATACTGCTGTTTGTAGGCATCCAAGACATATTTGGAATCATCAATAGATTGGTGGTTCACCACAATCACTTCAAATTTGGGGTAATCTTGTTCTAGGATAAACGGCAAGAATTTGTATAGGTTTTCCGATTCATTTCGGGCAGAAATAATCACACTCAATTCAGGCGCTCCGTTGCCGTTCTTCTCCTTTTGAATGCGATGAAATGATAGTCTTCCGAAAATCCACAAAACGTAGATTAACTGAATCAAACTAAACAGACAGAACGCAAGAAATACGTAAGTGATGGGTTCGTAGAAGTCAAAATCGGGTAGAAATTGGATCATGCAGCAATCTTTACTGCAAAGATGCGCCACTTTTTAGCTTCGATTGACTTTTGGAAAAGTGAATTATTAACAAAATTGTTCACGGGCAGACTGCAAACCTTATCTTTGCCTCCAAATAATCAACTTCATGCAGTTTACACTCAAACATACAGACGACAAATCAAAAGCTAGAGCAGGTGAATTACAAACAGATCACGGAGTAATTGAAACGCCGATTTTTATGCCTGTTGGTACTGCAGGAAGTGTAAAAGGAGTGCATCAGCACGAATTGAAGGAAGATATCAATGCGCAGATCATCTTGGGAAATACCTACCATTTGTTCTTGCGCCCTGGTTTGGATGTGTTAGAGCCGGCTGGTGGATTGCATCAGTTTATCAATTGGGATCGGCCGATTTTGACCGATAGTGGAGGATACCAAGTGTATTCTCTTTCTGGATCGCGTAAGTTAGATGAAGAAGGAGTGACATTCCAGTCGCATGTAGACGGTAGCTATCACCGTTTTACGCCAGAGCGCGCAATTGATATCCAGCGTTCCATTGGAGCGGATATCATCATGGCGTTTGATGAATGTACGCCTTACCCATGTGATTACGACTACGCCAAACGATCCATGCATATGACACACCGTTGGTTGAAGCGTTGTTTTACGCAATTCGATCAAACGGAACCGAAATACGGTCATGAGCAGGCATTATTTCCAATTGTGCAAGGAAGTGTTTACAAAGATTTACGGGTAGAATCGGCAGAAACGATTGCTTCGCATGATGCGGTAGGAAATGCCATTGGTGGACTTTCCGTTGGAGAACCCGATGAAGAATTATACGGAATGACTGATTTGGTCTGTTCCATTTTGCCTGAGTCGAAACCTCGTTATTTGATGGGAGTAGGAACGCCAGTCAATATTTTAGAATGCATCGCGATGGGAGTTGATATGTTCGATTGTGTGATGCCATCAAGAAATGCACGTCACGGAATGTTGTTTACATCTGAAGGAATTATCAACATCAAAAATAAAAAGTGGGAGAAGGATTTTTCACCGATTGATCCTAATGGAACTTCGTATGTTGATTCGACCTACTCGAAGGCATATCTTCGCCATTTGCTCCGCGCTAAGGAAAATTTGGCTATTCAAATTGCGACAATTCACAATTTATCTTTCTATTTGTGGTTAGTGAAAGAGGCGAGAAAACACATTCTTGCTGGAACATTCACCGAGTGGAAAAACAAAATGGTACCAAAATTGTCTAATCGACTGTAGTGTTTACAATTATTGATCGATATATCATTCGAAAGTTTTTAACGACTTTCTTTTTCATGACGGCCGTCATCATGTTCTTAACGATGGTCTTCGATCTTGCGGATAAACTCAACGATTTTCTTCAGGCAGGAGCCACTGCGCATCAAATTATTTTCGATTACTTCTTCAACTTCATGTTGCTCTATGCCAACATGTTTTCATCCTTGATTATCTTTGTTTCGGTGATTTGGTTTACGTCGAAAATGGCGCAAGACACCGAAATTATCCCGATTTGGAACAGCGGAAGAACCTTCGGAAGATTTGTTCGTCCATACATGATTGCTGCAACTTTTTTGATGTTGTTGTCACTGCTACTGAACCATTTCATCGTTCCAAGAGCAAATAAAGTACGCTTGGCATTCGAGGAGGAATACTATTGGAACAACATGCAGGTGAACGATTACCATGCAGAGTTTCCAGGAGAACAGGTGGTGTACTTTTCGAATTATACGTCCGAGTCTGGAATCGTGAGTGATTTCGTTGTTGAGCAATGGAACGAAAAAGGGGAAATGGTTTCATTCTTGAAAGCCAAAACAGCGAAAAATGAGCCTGGATCTGATATTTGGACCCTGAACAATTACTTCGAGCGAAAGACGAGTTATCCGAAGGATGAAATCGTAACAGGAAAGAAGTTAGATACGACGTTTGCATTCTCCATCGACGAAATGGCAACGCGTGCGAATGTCGCTGAGGCAATGACTTATTTTGAATTGAAGGAATTCATCCAACGAGAAAAGGATAAAGGATCGAAACGCGTTCCAACATATGAAGTTGTTCTGTATGAACGGACATCATTGCCTTTTTCAACCTATATTTTGACCATTATTGGTATTGCCGTAGCCAGTCGAAAAAAGCGGGGAGGAATTGGAATCAATATTGCCATCGGATTGGCGATTATTTTCATCTACATCTTCGCGATGAAAGTCACAAGTGTGGCCGCGATGAACGTTGGTTTCCCTTCTTATTTGGCGGTTTGGGTGCCCAATGTTTTGTTTGGCGCGGTAGCCTATTATTTGTATCGAAAAGTTCAGCGATAAATACAGTTTATGAGTGCTTTTGAATTTTACACCTCTCGAAAAGAACGGTTTCAACAACAACGGTCGGTCGTTATTGGTCGTCAGCGACTACTGCGCATGGCGCGATTAACCGTGTTTTTAGCGGTTGCGGGATTGGTTTATTTCATGTTCGGAAGTTGGATGTGGATTGTGCTATCGCTCGTATTGGGAACAATTCTATTTACGTTTTTAGTCTTCCGATCCAATGATTTAGGCAAGGAACGAAAATACCTTGAAGCGCTTATTCGAATTAACCAAACGGAGCTCGATGTGTTGGGTGGAAAATGGGAAAGTCTTCCCGATGGGAGTGAATTCCAACAAGACGATCACGCTTTCAGCCAAGATTTAGACCTTTTTGGACGGGCATCATTTTTTCAATATGTGAATCGCGCGGCTTTGAAACGCGGAAGAGAAAACGTAGCGAGTATGTTGGCTTCTAATCATTGTGAAAACATTGAGGAAAAACAAGAAGCGATTCAAGAGCTAGCGCAAAAAGCAGAATGGCGTCAAGAGTACACAGCGCACGGAAGTTTGATTCAGTCGAAAGTTTCGGAAAAAGCAATTGTGGCTTGGTTTGAAAGCTATCAGCCGTTTACCAATCAGTTTTCACCGATGTTGGTTTGGGGAATCAGTGCTTTGTCTCTCATCGCAATGACCTTGTATGCATTCGATATTATTCAGTGGTCACATTTGTTGATTTGGTTCTTCGTGGGGGCGACAATTATTGGTCGTTTATTGAAGAAGATTACGAAGTTATCGAATGACACGAGCAAAGTGCAAGATACCTTCGAACGATACCATGAGTTATTGGATCGCATCGAAACAGAATCGTTTGCTTCAAAACAACTGACTTCGTGGCAGTCTAAGATCCATCAGAATGATAAGAAAGCTTCTCAAATCGTGAAGGAGTTCTCAAAATTATTGGGCGCGCTCGATCAGCGAAATAACATCATCGTTTCCATTCCCGCGAATGGCTTCTTCCTCCGTGACTTATGGATTTCCTACAAGATTGAAAAGTGGATCGAAGCAAATGCAACAAAAGTAGGAGAGTGGTTTGGCGTGATTTCGGATTTTGATGCCTTGAACTCTTTTGGAAATTATGCCTTCAATCATGAACATCACGTGTTCCCGAAAGTATTAGCTGAAGGAAAGCAAATTGAGGCACATCAACTCGGTCATCCACTGTTGAACCCTAAAAATCGCGTGGATAATGATTTCGCGATGCAGAACAAGGAGTTCTTTATTGTGACAGGAGCAAACATGGCGGGAAAAAGTACTTTCCTTCGAACAGTTGGTTTGAGTATTGTATTAGCGAATAATGGATTGCCAGTTTGTGCGAAATCGTTTGCCTACGCACCGATTAAGCTTATTTCGAGTATGCGTACCACTGATTCTTTGAGTGATAACGCGTCGTACTTTTTCTCTGAACTCACGCGCTTGAAGCACATCATCGACACGATTGAACACGAGGAACATTTTATCATTTTGGATGAAATCCTGAAGGGAACAAATAGCAAAGACAAGGCAAAAGGATCGCAGCAATTTGTTGAGAAACTCGTCCGAACGGGAAGTACAGGTATCATTGCAACGCACGATTTAAGTCTGTGTCAATTGGAAGATCAATTGCCCGAGGTGAAGAACTACTATTTCGATGCCGAGATTGTGGACAACGAACTCTATTTTGATTACCAATTAAAAGTTGGCGTTTGCCAAAATATGAATGCTTCTTTCCTCTTGAAGAAGATGGGGATTGTTTAGAGAAATAGTTCATTCCTCGATTCAAAGAATTTCCTTATTTTAGAAGATGCGTTTTTTTCTCCTAATTGTACTGTTTATTCAGGTATTTGCTCTAGGGCAGAGTGAGTTAAGTGAAACTACAATTGATACCTGGAAGCAAGCCGCCACCGATAAATCGTTGTCGAATGCCGAGCGAATGGAAGCCTACCTTTCGATTATTCATCGGACAGAAAATCAGCCAGACAGTATGCGTTTAGATGCCTATCGAGAGCTTTCAAAACTGGCTACGAATGAAGAGCAATACCAAAAAGGAATCGCGTATTGCGATACGGCTCTTACGACCTTATCGAGTTTAAACTTCTTAGATCGAAAGCTACTGGAGATTGATCGCGCCAACGTGTACAAAGCGAGTGGAGATAGTGAAAAAGCCGTTGCAGAATATCTGAGAATTCTCCGTGAGTTGGAAAAGAAAGAAGAATGGCTGGAGAGTTCAAAACTTCATAGTCGAATCGCGATCATTTTTAAGAATACGGAGCGCCTTGATAGTGCCATCGACCACTTGGAGGATGCGATTGAACAAGCGCAGAAAGTAAACAATACGAAACAGGAAGCGTCTGCCTTAATGACGCTCGGGAATTGTTACAAAGCCAAACAGGAGTTCGATGAAGCGGAAGAAAAATACCTAGAGAGTATTGCGTTGGCGAAGAAATACGGTTATCAACGAACGCTCGCTGGGAACTACAATAACATGGGGAGTCTCATGCGTATGCGAGGTCGTTTGGATGAGGCAATGGCTTATTTTGAACGAGCGGTTGTGATCAACAAGGAAGCAAAAAATGATCAATGGTTGAGCTACAACTACAACAATATTGGAAATATTCTCCGCGGTCAAGGTCGCACTCAGGAAGCAATTAATTTCTTTCAGAAATCACTTCAAATCAAGGAACGGCTAAACGACGATCGCGGGAAGATTTTCACCTTACTGAATCTATCCGAAGGATACGCAGCGCTCGGCGATTACAAACGCGCCTACGAAAACCGTGAGTTGTATACCAATGTGAAGGATTCCATTCAAAAGGTGGATCAAGCGCTCCAAACGGAGAAACTATCCGAAGAGTATCAAGCGGAAAAGCGCGAAGCCGAAATTGTTCAGTTGAGCATACAAGATGAATTGAATCAACAGAAAATCAAAGCGAGTGATGAACGGATTCGCTACCAGAATTTCTTGGGTTGGCTTATTGGAATTGCGGCATTGTTGTTCTTGGCCGTTGCGATTATTTTGTGGTATTCAGCGCGAAATAGAAAGCGTATTAATGAACAGCTAGAGGAGAAGAATGCACAAATCCGACTAAAGAACGAACAACTCGATCACCAGCACCGAGAAATTAAGTCGAGCATCAACTATGCGAAACGCATTCAATCCATTATCCTTCCTTCGCAATTGAAAATGGATGCATACTTCAGCAAATACAGTATCTTATTTATGCCAAAGGACATCGTTTCGGGGGACTTTTACTTATTTGAACCCGTCGATTCTGGAGCTTTCTTTGGAGTGGTAGATTGCACAGGACACGGAGTACCCGGCGCGATGATGAGTTTGGTGGGATCGTCTTACTTCAGTAAAGCAATTAAAGAGAAAAACCTTGAATCGCCTGCAGTGGTGCTCGATTTTATCAACAGCGAATTCCCGAAGGCGCTTGCAACCAATGATGTCACAATTACCGATGGTATGGATCTCGCATTGTGTTTTCTGAACACGGAGAGAACAAGGTTAATCTTTTCGGGAGCGCACAGAAATTGTTGGATCTTAAATACAACAGACAAATGGCGCGATCGTGAAGTTCGAGAAGGACGAGACCAGCGGTTCGATGACAAAAATGTGGTTTTGCTTGAGCTGAAAGGAAACCGACAGGGAATAGGAAAATCGCATCAAAGTCAATCTTTTGATGATATCGAGGTTCCTGTATACAGCGGCGATCGTGTTGTACTCTTTACCGATGGCTATGTCGATCAATTTGGAGGGGAATCCAATAAGAAATTTCGAAATAGCCAACTCCGCAAGGTACTGATCGACAATATGTATTTATCGGCGAAGGAAATTGAGAATGTATTGGTGGATACAATCAATAATTGGCGTCAGGAAGAAGAACAAATAGACGATATCTGTGTGATGGTGGTGGATATCTGATTCATACCAAATGCAATCGCGTGCAAGAGATGTTCTTTTCATTCAAAGGCAATCTTTCAGTCCCCAAATTTCTAGTTCCAATACTCTTGTGAATCGAAGAAAAAGTAGAACGCATTCGCTTGCTCATTCCAAAAAATATCCTGACTGAAATTAAGATTTACGAGTAAAAGCATTGATAACGTTACTGTTATGAGTGGGGTTGAAAGGAAAATTTACCGCAAAATTCCCTATCACGAAAATTTTTTTACTCAAATAATTATATGGAAATCCAAATAGTTCTTAACTTTGACCGAACGTTCAGTCAAAAAAATAAAGATGCCACGAACTCAAGAACAATTTGAAGCCATTCGCTTAAAGAGAAGAGAACACATTCTTCAATCCGCCCTAAAAGTTTTCGCTGAAGACGGTTATCACAATGCATCGATTAGCAAGGTGAGTAAAGAAGCGGGAATTTCGAAAGGTTTGATGTATAACTATTTTGAAAGTAAGGAGGAGTTGTTGCAAACCTTAATCGGAGATTATTTGGATGAAGAGAATGCCAAAGTGGTCGCTTTGCTAAAACAACCGTTTACAGATGAAGTGTTTGCCGACCTAATCCGACTATCGGTGGAAGTATTAAAAAAGAACCCACTCCAATGGAAATTATACATGGATATGGCAAATCGCCCCGAGGTTCGCGAAATCATGCAGGATCGCTACGTAGAGTCTCAACTGCTTTGGGTTGAAAAATTGACAGCGTTTTTTACCCAACGAAATGCTGAAGACCCAATGATGGAAATCCAGTTTTTCGCGAGTACAATGACGGGATTGAAAGTATCCTACTTAATGGACCCCGTCAATTTTCCCATTGATGAAATGGAGAAACGAATGATTAAACTCTTTGTAGGGCGATGAAACACAAAAATTAGATTTTACATAATTACAGATGATACATACTAAGGATTTATATTTTAAATACCCAGGTGCGGCTCAAAATACGGTAAACGGTATCTCATTTGACGTTGGAGCAGGGGAAATATTTGGATTGTTAGGACCAAGTGGATCTGGAAAATCAACAACACAAAAGGTTTTGTTCAAGTTGCTGTCAGGGTACCAGGGGAGTGCGCAAATTAAAGGCAAGGAAATAACTGGTTGGGGCAAGGAACTATATTCACAAATTGGTGTCGGGTTTGAACTGCCCAATCATTACCTAAAATTAACGGCCCTTGAAAATCTAGCTTTCTTTCAATCCTTTTATGATGAAGGACTTGATCCCATGAAGCTGCTTAAAATGGTTGGACTGGAAAAAGATGCGGATAAAAAGGTTGGGGAGTTTTCCAAAGGAATGAAAATGCGTTTGAATTTTGTTCGATCCTTTGCACACAACCCCGAAATTTTGTTTTTAGACGAGCCAACGTCTGGTCTTGATCCTTCCAATAGTCGAATTTTAAAAGACATCATTTTGGATTTGAAAAATCAAGGGAAAACCATTCTTATTACAACTCATCATATGGAAGATGCCGAGGAATTGTGTGACCAGGTTGCGTTTCTTTCTGAAGGTGAAATCAAAAAACTTGATTCACCTGAAAACTTGAAGTTGGAGTATGGTAAACGAACACTGGAAGTGCGCACTTATGGAAGTAATGAACCTATTATCTTCGATTTGGATCAACTAAAAGATGATAAATTGTTTTTAGAGCTTGTTCAGAGCGGGGAAATAAAAACGATTCATTCTAAGGAGGCAAACCTTAACGATATTTTTATTGCTACAACCGCTAAGAAGTGATATTATGAAACAACTTTTTCACCTCATTAGGCACGATTTTACGATTTTGAATAGAAATCGGATCATCATTTTATCATTACTCATTTCAGCGTTATACATTGGAGCTTTTTCTGTTTTGTCCGCTTTTGATCAAGTTGAGAAATTGTTGATTCTTGTAATTTATAATGATCCGGCTTTATTGGGAGTTCTCTTCACGGGAGTGTTGGTGCTATTTGAAAAAAATGAAAACACCTTGCAAGCGCTTTCAGTAAGTCCAATTAAAATCTCCAATTATGTTTTGTCAAAGTCGATAGCCTTGACGTTAGTCGCTCTTTTTTGCAGCTTTTTAATGGCTTTCGCAGGCCACGGATTTAACTTTAATTACCTTCATTTTGGTGCAGGTGTGCTTCTAAGTACATTAATGTTTTCGTTTATTGGTTTTTGTATTGTGGCATCTCATGATACTTTCAACAAGTACATGCTCGTTGCAGTTGGGGTAATAGTTGTCTTCTTGATGCCATTTATAGGTTTTTTCGAGTTTGTGTCAGACACATTCTTTTGGATTTTTCCTACCCAGCCGGGTATCAAATTGTTGTCCGCCTCATTTGCCCCCGAAAAGGCACTCGATCTTACTGTAGCATATCTCCTTGGTCTTTTTTGGTGCTTTGTTTTTTACAAATGGGCTGTCAGTCGAATCACGAAAAAACTTAAGTCGCAATGAAAAAATTGTATACGTTAATTAAAAATGACTTGAAGCTTATCGTAAGAGATAAAACGCTTCTTAGTTTTTTACTACTTCCCCCAGTTTTAATAATTGCGTTTAAATTTTTGACGCCCATTTTAGTTGAGACAGCACCTATTCTTGAAGAATACAGGGTAATAATCGGCATGTTCGCGAGTATTCAAACGGCAATAATGTTTGGATTTGTAACTTCCTTTTTGATCCTAGATGAAAAAGATGAAAACGTAATGAATGTCATTCGTATTCTGCCTATTTCAGGATTTTACTTTATTCTTTATCGACTCTTGTTCGCAACTGTATTCTCGTCAATTGCGGCATATGCGATGATAACATTGTCGGATATCGCTCATCCAGGGAATCTAGCGGCCATTTTACTTGCCATATTGTACGGAATGACTGCTCCTACAATTTCTCTTGCAATATCAACCTATGCTAAAAATAAGGTTGAGGGCATGGCGTATTTCAAAGGGATTGACCTGCTTCTAATGTTACCAATTGCCAGTTTCTTTGTTGGCTCAAGCTTATCAATGGTTTTTTCAATATTGCCCACGTACTGGGTGTTTCACTTTTATGAAACGAGTTACAATGACGCACCTGCTTTTGAATTCTTTGCTGTGGGCTTTTGTTTCTTTGGAATCCTAATTTCACTATTACTTTTCCAATTTAGAAAACGGGTTTTTGGGAGGTAGCGGTAGGAATGTTATTGATTTCTAATCGGGTATGCCGTAAGAAAGATCTTGAAGGGTAAAAGCGATCTCATTATTTCATCAAAACAACTTTTTATTTCTTTTGTAGGATGCGATGTTTTTTACGTATCTTGAAGCACGTTTGATAGTTTTTAGGAACGACAAACAATCAGAGCTTCACTCCCACCATTTGTTTTAAAGATTAGTTGCAAGGCAAAGGCGTTCGTGGTTGTGTGTTGGTACATCCTTCTCACTAATCATCGAAGAACTTGAACTGGCTTTAATACACTTACAATGGCATCGCTTAATCCTATAACTGGAACTCTGGGAGTTCAAAATGCATCTCACTTATTACGACGCGCTACGTTCGGTCCGAGATTGCCAGACATTCAGCTATTTTCGGGAATGACGGCCGCAGCAGCAATTCAAGAGTTGTTATTACCTCAAACTCCACCAGATTTACCCATCGATTATTTATCGGGAACGGATTGGGTATATCCAAATACGTATGATCCGAGTCATTCAACTTCCACCATTGCTCGATTTACGAGTGCGTGGTGGATTGAAAATATGCGTTCATCAGGAACCAACCTAACAGATCGAATGGTGTGGTTCTATCACACGCATTTTCCGATGATTCTTTCTCGGATTCAAAACCGACCGCAGTTTTCACTCGATTACTTGCGACTACTGCGTTTTTATGCGCTGGGAAATTACAAGGATCTCGCAAAGGCGATTTGTATCGATAATGCCATGCTCGTTCACTTGGATGGAAACCTAAATGTGAAGGGCGCACCGCAAGAGAATTTTGCACGCGAATTTCTGGAATTGTTTACCGTAGGTAAAGGACCACAAGTTGGACCAGACGATTATACCAATTTCACGGAAACAGATGTGAAAGAACTCACAAAAGCACTCACCGGGTGGGGAATCGATACGACATTTCAAACGATTGACCCCGTAACAGGATTACCAACAGGGGAGGTGAAGAACAATCAAACGACATCAACGAGACATGATGTGTCGGATAAACAATTTTCGGCAGCGTTCAATAATACAGTGATTCAAACAACAGGTGTCGTGGGAACAAATGCAACAATTCAAGGTGTGTATACAGAATTGGATGACGTTATCGACATGATTTTCAATTCGCCACATACCGCGAAGAACATTTGCCGAAGAATTTACCGACAGTTTGTCTATTTCGATATTACCAACGAGATCGAAACGGATATCATCGAACCACTCGCACTCATTCTGGAACAAAACAATTTTGAAATCATCCCCGTTTTGGAAACCTTGTTGGCGAGTGAGCATTTCTATGATGTAGACAACGGAATTACCGAAGACAATAACATAGGAGCAATCATTAAATCGCCTGTTGATCTAGTGGTGGGAACAATGCGTCTATTCAATTTAGATGTTCCCGATAAAACGACCGATCTCGAAAATCACTACGAGTTATACCGTCAGTTGATCTTTCATTTGGATGCTCAAGGATTGGATTTCTTCGAGCCCTACGATGTGGCAGGATACGACGCCTATTTTCAAGAACCAGGCTTTCATCGAAATTGGATTTCATCCAACTACTTGGCAAACAGATACAAGATCGCGGAGTTTTTAATTGATGGACTGGAAAACAGTTCCGGAACCGTTCTGTTGAAACTTGATATCGTCGATTTTGTGCAAAGCAATTGTTCGAATCCATCGGATGCCGATGTTTTGATGCAAGAACTCGTCGGGTGGATGATTCCTGTGCAATTGACCACCGATCGGTACAACTTCTTCAAAGACAATGTTCTATTGGATCAGTTGACGCCCGCCTTCTGGACGACTGCGTGGGACAATTATGTGCTCACCAACGACGATACAACCGTTCGGATGCAACTCGAGAAATTGGCGCTTGCAATGATGCAGTCACCAGAATATCAACTTTTTTAAGCGAAATAGTATGAACAGAAGAGATTTCACACGACTTACAGCCCTTATGGGAACGGGAATGTTGCTAAAACTCAATGGCGTTCCACTTTTCGCTTCACAGAAACAGAGCTTTCTGAATGATATAGCGATGAAAAGTCTGAACGATAAAGTCATCGTTTTGATTGAACTTCATGGAGGAAACGACGGACTCAATATGGTGATTCCAATGGATCAATACGGGAATTATTACAACCTCCGTCCAAACATCGCAATTCCGCAATCTGGTCCGCGACAATACATTCCACTCGATCTTACCTTGCCTGATAATAAGAAAGTCGGACTTCATCCAGATATGGTGAGTGCAAAGGCCATGTACGACAATGGACACATGGCATTGATTCAAAATGTATCCTACGAAAACAACAATGCTTCGCATTTCCGAAGTCGAAACATTTGGCACATGGGTGTGGATTACGACGAGTACGAAAACTCAGGATGGATGGGGCGCTACCTAGATCATTACTATCCGGGCTATCCAACTACATATCCAAATGCATCGGTACCTGATCCACTGGCGATAGAAATAGGAACGGGTGTGTCTTTGGCGTTTCACAGAGATCAAGGAATTCCAGCAGGTTTATCCATTCAAAATCCCGATGCGTTCTACGATTTGATCAATAGCGTTGGCGTAGATTTGCCCACCAATTTTCCGAACAATCATGCAGGAGACGAAATCGAATACATGATGCAAGTGGAGCAACAATCGAATAGTTATGCGCAGCGGTTGAAAGATGTGTATACCGCAGGAGCAAATTCTGGAACGGTATATCCTGATTTATATCCCAATATTGCCCCTCCGCAAGATTTGAACAATCCATTAGCGCCGCAGTTGAAGATTATTGCGCGGCTGTTGAGTGGTGGAATCGGAACGAAAATTTTCTTGTGTCGAATAGGCGGATTTGACACCCATGCGAATCAGGTGGAAACGGGAAATACAACGATGGGAAAACATGCCGCATTGATGTATCATATTTCTTCTGCTGTTAAAGCATTTTACGATGATTTACAGAATTTGGGCATTGCGGATCGCGTGCTCACGATGACTTATTCTGAATTCGGTCGTCGGGCAGCATCCAACGCGAGTTATGGAACCGATCATGGTAATGCCGCACCAATGTTGGTGTTCGGAACCTGTTTGAATCCAGGTGTGTATGGTGAAAATCCCGATTTGGTCAATCTCCAAAATGGAAACATCGCGATGCAATACGATTACCGTCAGGTGTTTAGCTCTGTAGTAAAAGATTGGTTTGGTGCTACCTCTGCCGCCATTGATGAGGTGAAGTTTGAAGATTTTGTCAATAACCGAGTCGATTATATCCAATGCAAAGACTTAAGTACGAGTGAGATTTTCAAGGAGAATTTATGGATGAATTGTTATCCAAATCCGAGTTCCTCAATCACGACAATCGAGTACTACCTGCAGAAGGCGGGACATGTGGAAATTCATATTATGGATTTAACAGGACGATCGTTAGCCAAAGTGGTGGACGAAAACACCAATCAAGGTAAGCACAGTATTGATTTCGATTTCTCCAAATTCATTGATGGAACCTACATTGTACACTTAACCACCAACGGCGCATCGATCACTAAAAAAGTCATTCTGCAAAAATGAAACAATTTAAACTAGTCATTCTTTCGGTGCTTCTCAGTCTGGTTTCTTCCATCTCATTTGGCCAGTATACCGTGTACAAAAAGAAAAAATCCTACCTAGCATTGCTCGGAGGATTCAATTATTCCATTCCGCATGTAACAGATCGCTACGCGGTGTTAAGTACTTCATCAGCTGAGGACGGTGCGAATGAGAAGGAATACGGTAAGCTGGGTAAAAATAAAGGAGTGCAATTTGGCATTCGCTATAGTTATAACTTTACGAATACGCTCTCAGTTGTGGCAGGATTTGGCTATCAAACACAGTCGTTCAACTATCGAACAGATTACGCATGGGCCGACACCGTTTCCAATCAAAGTTTTGAGCGAGAAATGCATCATAAGCAGCAAATCTCCTATTTCACTTTACCTGTTTTAGGAAGATGGGACATGACGCACGTGCAATTCAAACCCTACTTGCAAGCTGGCATTTTTATGGATTTCCGACATCAAGCGAGTAAAATTATCACCTACGACAACACGATAGATGAGGAAGAGACGGAGAACCAAGTGTCTTCTTCGGGCTGGGGAGATATCACGGAAAACACGCGAAAATTCAACATGGGAGTGATGGCTGGAGTAGGAGTGCATTACTACACGAAGTATATCACGCTTGGGCTGGAAACAAATTTCCGCTATGGCTTTCTAAACACCATCAACGATAAAACGCGTTATGCAGATCAAAATGGATTTGCGTTGGAATACCTCGATGTACTCGATCAATTAAAATTAGGAGCGCTCAACGTGCAGTTCTCCGTTTCGGTGCCAATCAACAATTCCATTACAGCGAATATTCTACGTAAATCACGATACAATAGAAGAAGATGAATCACTACTCAAACAACTATATTTTCGTTATTCACCTAATGATGGTGTTCTTTGCTTTTTCCCTTCAGGGATGCAAAGATGATGATTTCGAACCTGAAGAATCATTTATCAAAGTATATGATGATCAGGACATGCAAAGCAACTATTTTCCGCTGAGTATGCATCCAACAAGTGATAATGGCTATCTCTTTTTGAGTGCAAAAAACGGGTCGGGAATTCACCTGTTGAAGTCCGATGCGTTGGGAGAGGTCATGTGGGAATACGACATGCCTTCAAACTACGTTAATGCTGTACCCAACATTATCGAACGGAATGGAAATCTGTATTTCGTGTGCATGGACGCCGTTGGGTTGTTTACGTATGTTATGCAAGTGGATGAAAACGCGCAATCTGCAAGCCCCAGCCAAACCTTCCCAACCATTCCATATCCATTGTATGTGTACGATAATGGAAATTCCATTTACCTTCAGACCTACGAGCGAGAAAGTTTTAAAACAGGAGTTTATTCACTGAACAGTACAATGGATCAAATCATCGATTCAGGATTGGTGGATGTGCAAGTTGATGTTGAAGCAGAAATTGTAGACCACATCAATTTCACCGGAAAGCGCTTTCCGTTTTTTGTGAGCAAGACACCAGAGGATGATTACGTAGTCATCAATGGATTTAATAATTACAGTTTTTCGGGTGTTTTTCTCGATGCCAATCTTGATGTAGCGGGTGTCTACAACGGTGCAGCCTTCGATGGAGGGTTGTCTGCCATGCTTCCCTTAGGTGGAAATCAATTCTCAATTGCACGTTTTTCCTATTCGGATGTTTACCTCAATCCCAATGCATCACTTTCGCCAACGGCCATTGATATTGCTGAATCGATTAGGGGGAAGTATTTAACG
>PDWJ01005389.1_pt1 | contig 19176 bp, 17 predicted proteins | sample 1430881 | NCBI WGS metagenome assembly PDWJ01 (sample SAMN01162460, study PRJNA174530) | Oral metagenome, whole genome shotgun sequencing project. | biome: Marine environment; feature: Marine mammal; material: Swab sample of the gingival sulcus; isolation source: swab sample of gingival sulcus...
ATTATAATGCTCTTCACCGATAATTTGCGGGTCAAGCTGACGTGAAGTTGAATCAAGCGGATCAACCGCAGGATAAATTCCCAATTCGGCAATTTGACGTGACAATACAACGGTAGCATCCAGGTGAGCAAACGTAGTAGCAGGTGACGGGTCGGTTAAGTCATCCGCCGGCACATAAACCGCTTGAATAGAAGTAATTGAGCCTTTGTTGGTTGAGGTAATACGCTCCTGTAATTGCCCCATTTCCTCAGCCAGTGTCGGCTGATAACCAACGGCTGACGGCATCCGACCGAGCAAGGCTGATACTTCTGTCCCTGCCAGGGTGTAACGATAAATATTATCAATGAAAAGCATTACATCACGGCCTTCATCACGGAAATATTCCGCCATTGTTAAACCTGTCAGGGCAACACGCAAACGGTTCCCGGGCGGCTCATTCATCTGGCCGTAAACCATGGCAACTTTTGATTCTTCGTGTTTTTTCACGTTGACAACGCCGGCTTCCTGCATCTCATGGTAGAAGTCATTACCCTCACGTGTACGCTCACCAACCCCTGCAAATACCGACAAGCCCGAATGTGCCGTAGCAATGTTGTTAATCAACTCAAGCATATTAACAGTTTTACCAACCCCGGCACCACCGAACAGACCGACTTTACCACCCTTTGCGAACGGACATAATAAGTCGATAACTTTAATGCCGGTTTCCAGCAGTTCAGTCGAGTTTGACAACTCATCGTAAGCCGGTGCTTTACGGTGGATTGCCCACTTTTCCTCAGCTTTAACATCACCACAGTGGTCAATCGGATGGCCCAGTACATTCATGATGCGGCCCAGTGTGCCTTGTCCTACCGGTACGGAAATCGGCGCACCGGTATTTTTAACACTTAGCCCTCGGCGCAATCCTTCCGTTGCCCCCATAGCGATAGACCGAACGACACCGTCGCCTAATTGTTGCTGAACTTCCAAAGTTAACGAGCCGTCTTCTAATTGAAGGGCATCGTAAATTTTTGGAATGGCATCAGATGGAAACTTAACGTCAACCACGGCGCCGATAATTTGAATAATTTTACCCATACTCATAAGTATATTCCCCTAATAAATTTGCTTTGTTATACTGCTGCTGCACCTGCGACAATCTCTGACAATTCTTGTGTAATTGCCGATTGTCTTGCCTTGTTATACTGTAACTGCTTTTCATCAATTAGTGTACCGGCGTTATCCGTGGCGTTTTTCATGGCAAACATCCGAGCTGCCATTTCACAAGCGATATTTTCTGAAACCGCACATTTGATTAACGCCTCAATATAACGGATTAAAACTTTTTCCAATAACTCTTCGGCAGAAGGCTCATAAAGATAATCCCACTCATAACTTGGTGTATCCGTTTTTAAAAAGTCCGGTACCGGTAACAACTGAGAAATCACAGGTTTTTGTGTCATCATGTTTTCAAAATTATTAGACACCAAATAAATACGGTCCAATTTGTCTGCACGATAACGGTCAATCATGACCTTAACCGGCCCAATCAATTCGTTCATTCCCGGCTGATCGCTTAAATGCTCTTTATTGGCAATGATATCAAAACCTAAGCCTGATAAAAATTTATAACCTTTGGTGCCGTAAACGGCAATCGAAATATTACAGCCTTCCTCATTGTGAGCTTTGGTACTGGCAATGAGTGCCTTGAACAAATTAATATTCAACCCCCCACATAAACCTCTGTCTGTCGTCACGACAATATAACCTACGTTTCTTTTTTCGTTTTTAGTTAAAAACGGGTGTGAAACCTCAGTGTTGGCTTTAGCAATATCCGCTGCTACTTGTTTGATTTTGCGGGCATAAGGACGGCTTTCTTCCATATAAACCTGTGCCTTGCGCATTTTCGATGCCGCTACCATTTCCATGGCTTTGGTAATCTTTCTGGTATTCTGGATACTCTTTATCTGGGTGCGTATTTCTTTTGCATTAGACATAAGCTATCCTCCCCTCTTACCAGACACCGTTTGACTTAAATGTATCAAAGCCTTCCGTAAAGGTTTTTTCAATATCATCATTAAAGGCACCTGATTGGTCAATCTGCTGTACAGCACTTTTTCCAGTTCCACATCGTCTAAATAACCCCGATCAGCCGCAAATAATGAAACGGCCATTTCCGCAGTGCTTAGCGGTGTATATTGCAATTGTTTCATTAATTCTGTCACACGTTGACCACGTTCCAATTGTTTACGTGTGGCTTCATCAAGATCAGAGGCAAACTGAGCAAAGGCAGCCAATTCACGGTACTGGGCTAAGGCCAAACGCACACCACCACCTAATTTTTTGATGATTTTTGTTTGTGCCGCACCACCTACACGCGATACCGACAGACCGGCATTAATCGCCGGACGAACACCGGAATTAAATAAATCGGTTTCCAGGAAAATCTGACCGTCGGTAATTGAGATAACGTTAGTCGGTACGAAAGCCGATACGTCGCCTGCCTGGGTTTCAATAATCGGTAACGCCGTTAACGAACCGGTTTGCCCCTTGACTTCGCCATTGGTCAAACGTTCAACTTCAGCGGCATTAATACGCGAAGCACGTTCCAATAGACGCGAATGTAAGTAAAATACGTCACCCGGATAAGCTTCACGCCCCGGTGGCCGTTTCAATAGCAACGATACCTGACGATATGCCCAGGCTTGCTTGGTCAAATCATCATAAATAATTAAAGCATCTTCGCCTTTATCGCGGAAATACTCACCCATTGAACAACCGGTGTAAGGAGCGATATATTGTAATGCTGCCGACTCAGAAGCTGAAGCGACAACCACAATGGTATGATCCAGGGCACCGTGTTCTTCTAATTTACGCACGACATTGGCTACCGATGAGGCTTTTTGACCAATGGCGACATAAATACATTTTATACCCGATTTATTCTGGTTGATGATGGCATCAATGGCAATGGCAGTTTTGCCTGTTTGACGGTCACCGATAATCAACTCACGCTGACCGCGACCGATAGGCACCATCGAGTCAATGGATTTTAAACCGGTTTGTACCGGTTGATCGACCGATTGACGCTCAATAACCCCGGGAGCAATTTTTTCAATAGGTGATGAAGTATCGCTTTCTATTGGACCTTTACCGTCAATCGGTTGACCCAAAGCGTTGACCACCCGGCCAAGCAGAGCTTCACCGGTGGGTACTTCCAAAATTTTCCCTGTACATTTTACAACGTCACCTTCAGATATGTTTTCGTAGTCACCCAGGATGACTGCACCTACCGAGTCTTGTTCAAGGTTCAGCGCCAGGCCGTAAGTATTGTTAGGAAATTCTAGCATTTCTCCTTGCACGGCTTGTTCCAAGCCGTGAATACGGGAAATGCCGTCAGAAAGATTGATAATTTTACCTTCTGTACGGGCTTTCGCGTCTAAGTCTGCTGACTCAATCTGCGATTTGATAATGTCTGAAATTTCAGATGGATTTAATTGCATAATTCTGCGTCCTCTATAATTAGTTCAGTGCTTTTGTTAGCTGTTCCAATCGACCTCTTACCGATCCATCGATGACAGTATCACCGACTTTAATAACAGCACCACCGATTAATGACTCGTCTATGTTGATAGATGCCTCGACCGTTTTACCGTATTTTTCCTCCAGCTTAGTGAGCAATTTTGTTTCACTCTCCGTACTAAGCGGTTTGGCAGAGATAATTTCCGCCATAATGGTATCATTGGATTGATTGACTTCTTTAATAAATAAACCGGCAATTTCCGGTAACAACGCAAAGCGTTTGTTATGGGCAAGTACCTCGGTGAAGTTTTTAAACTTTTCCGGTACGCTGTCGATTTTTGCTTTCTCCAACAGTGTGGCAAACACACCGTTGAATTTCTCCAATGTTAAGTCGTGAGCACCTAAAAAACGTCTGGTGTCATCATTGTGACCAAGTGCTTCGCAAATCTGCATCAGCGGCAACCATGCTTGCGGTTGATCTTTTGCTGCCACTTCATAAAGGGCTTTTGCGTAGGGTCTTGCTGCGGTTAATGATTCTGCCATACGTCCTCGTTATAGTTGTTTCACCAAATCATCAATTAACTGAGCATGTTTCTTGTCGTCAATTTCTTTGCTGACGACCTGACTTGCACCACTTAGCACCAAGTCGGTTAATTTAGTTCTCAGTTCTTCTTTGGCACGTTGACTTTCTTGCTCAATTTCTGCTTTGGCAGTGGCCAATTGACGTTCACCTTCGGTTTTGGCTTCGGTTTTGGCAGTTTCAACCATGGCTTTGGCACGGGCTTCCGCCTCGCTGATAATATCCATTGACTTTTGTCTGGCGTCTTTGGTTAAATCTTCTGACTGCGCTTGCGCCTGCTCCAGACTGACCCGAGCTTCTTCAGCCTCTGCTAAGCCTTTGGCAATTTTCTCCTGACGAGCTTCCAGTGCTGCAATAATAGGCGGCCATACAAATTTCATGCAGAACCAAACAAATAATCCAAATGAGATTAACTGCCCGATTAGCGTTAAATTAATATTCATGGCATCCTCCTAATAAGGTTAATAAATTGATTATAGTGATATTAACCAGCTTTTGCGAAGATGATGAATAATGCAATACCGACGGCAATCATTGGGACCGCATCAATAAGACCTGCCAATAGGAAAAGATTACCTTTTAATTTGCCTTCCATTTCCGGTTGGCGGGCAACGCCTTCTAAAAATTTAGAACCCAGAATACCGATACCGATAGCGGCACCAACAGCACCTAAACCCATCATAATAGCTGCGGCTATATAAAGCATTTCACTCATTTTTTTCTCCAGTTGTTAAAATTAAAAAGTTAATTAAAATATAGTTAATTAAATATATTGCCAATTTATTGAGCCTTGGCTTTAGTCGTTAAGGCGCATGGTCGTGACTGGTGTCCGCGTCGTGAGCGGCATCCAGATAGACAATTGTCAGCACCATAAAGATAAAAGCTTGTAGCAGGACAATCAGAATATGGAAAATTGCCCATGGCAACGAAAGCACCCATTGGGTGTAGAACGGCAGTAAGGCAATTAAGATAAAAATCATTTCCCCGGCATACATATTACCAAAGAGTCGAAGGGCTAAAGAAATCGGTTTTGCGAACAAAGTTGCCCCTTCAAGAATCAGATTAAACGGCATCATCGCCTTACCCGGGAAAGGGTGACAGGTCAGTTCTTTGGCAAAGCCGCCGGCTCCTTTGATCTTGACACTATAAAACAGGATGAGGGCAAACACACCAATCGCCATGGCAAAGGTATTATTAGGGTCGGTCGTCGGTACCACCTTTAAATATGGAACACCGATAAAAGCGGCTATCGCAGGTAATAAATCAACAGGGACGAGGTCCATCGTATTCATTAAGGCAATCCAACAAAATAACGTTAATGCTAACGGCGCAATCATCGGATTATTGCCTTGAAAGCCACTACGGACATTATCGTCAATCCACTCAATCACCCATTCAACGAAGTTCTGAAATCCGGTCGGTTTATCAATGGAAGCTTTATCAGCAGCTTTTTTGAAAAGCCATAAAAATAAGATACCCAAGACAATTGAGAAAAACATGGTATCTAAATGGATTGCCCAAAAGCCCATTTCGCTTGCTTCTTTACTACCATGGGCAATACCCCATGAGCCATCGGGATGACGACCGAAGGTTAAATTTTGCAGGTGGTGTTTAATATATCCTGATGAGGTTTGTGCCGCTTCACTTGACATTGTTCGTTTTTACCAAAGTTAAATGATTAAATAAAAATATTAGCTGACTGATAACAAATCCCAATATTACCGGTTCTACACTGAGCGATGACAGCTTAAACGCCCAAATTAACAGTGTGCCTACCAACATAAAACGCATGGCGGTTGAAAAAACAACGGCTACTAATGCCTGCGCAGGGTATGCTGAAATACGATGCTTATGCCATCCATAAACACCATAATATAAAATTATATTTAGCAAGCTGACGATTATACCAAAGCAAAAAGAAAAACATTTATCACTTATTTGGCAAAACAATATTGAAATAAATAAGTAGCTCATTGCATATACGATGATTGTACGCCTTATCACAATTTTGTCAGCTGCTACTCTTAAAATTTCCAGCAGAATTATAACTTGCTATCCGTATTCGGTCAATCAAAAAGATAGCAAACATAGTGCTTGCTGCATTAAAATTTATCTGACAGTTTATCGGGGGACGGCATTTTAAAAAAATAATATATTGATAGTTAATAAGTTAATTGATATTGCTTGCCGATGTAAAATCTATTCCTTGTGGATTAACATACTAAAATAGATGGTATTAGCAGGTTTTTGATAACCTTGGATAAGACCCCTACTCAAAATTAATACTAACCCGAAAAACCCATTTTTTGTTAAGCCAACTGTGTTATTATACTGTTTAACTATTTTTAAAGTGATGCAAATGCTTGTGTCATAAGGGAAGTTAATAACGCGAGTTTATTTAACTTATTGATGTTTTGATAAATATAAGAGGAGTAGTTTTATGACGATTAAAGTAGGTATTAACGGTTTTGGTCGTATCGGCCGCAATTTTTACCGTGCTATTGAGGCATGTAATGCAGATATCGAAGTCGTTGCCATTAACGACCTAACTGATAATCATACCTTGTCGCATTTATTGGCTTATGATTCAATTTTGGGCCGCCTGGGACATGCAGTAAGCTACGATGATAATTCAATTGCCGTAGGTAACCACGTTATCAAAGCCTTTGCTGAAAAAGATCCTGCTAAATTACCTTGGGGTGAACTGGGTGTTGATATTGTGATTGAGTCAACCGGCTTCTTTACCGATGCAACAAAAGCACAGGCACATCTTGATGCAGGTGCTAAAAAGGTACTCATCTCAGCGCCAGCCAAAAATGAGGATATTACTATCGTTATGGGTGTTAATGAATCACTGTATAATGCTGCAAAACACCATATTATTTCCAATGCATCTTGTACCACTAATTGTTTGGCGCCAATGGCCAAGGCTTTAAATGATGCCATTGGTATTGAGTGTGGTTTAATGACAACCATTCATGCCTATACCGGTGATCAACGTCTGCACGACGCGCCGCATAGAGATCTACGCCGTGCACGTGCGGCAGCACTAAATATGGTGCCTACCACGACAGGCGCCGCCAAAGCGGTAGCTCTGGTTTTGCCTGAGTTGAAAGGCAAACTGGACGGCTATGCCATGCGTGTACCGACACCAACCGGTTCGGCAACGGATTTAACTTTTATTGCCTCGCGTGAAACCAGTATTGAAGAAGTCAATGCTGCGGTTAAAGCAGCGGCAGCAAGCGGTCCGATGGCAGGCAAATTAGTTTACTCAGAAGCTCCGCTGGTCAGCAAGGATATTGAGACTGATCAAGCCTCCTGTACCTTTGATGCGGGCATGACGAAAGTTATCAATGGTAAGCAAGTGAAAGTCTTGGGTTGGTACGATAATGAGTGGGGTTATTCATGCCGGTTGGTTGACTTGACGGTATTGGTCGGTCAGCAATTATAATACCATTGCTAATCAGGGTAGTCGCATGAGCATTAGTAGTGGTAGAATAAGCAACTAAAGCAAATAGTTAAACCTAAAAACTACCAAACGCCATGACCAAATTGTACCACTAGTTATCCTTTGGGTGAGTCAAACGCCAAATTATCGAAGGTAATTTGAACGGCAAAACGCTGTCTTCAGACGGTAAAGTGCTATTACTAAAACAGGCCTATAAACACCTTGGACTGAGCAAAACTGTCAGCGAGGTTTTGCCCGATAAATGAGTGCAAAATAAAATCACTCACCCGCATAGGGATTGGATTTTTCAAAAACGCTATGCTCTTTATTGTGGTTGCAAAAACATTTGCGATTACAATGCGTTATGCGAAGATTTTCTGTTATAAACTGCCGCTGTACATTTTTTTGCGCAAACGATATCGTAACCTGCTCTCCGTAATAATCGAGTCAATGGTACCAAGCACGTTGCTGCAATTCTCAGGTTGTTGATTCGAGATATTCGCAAACACTGGTCTGATATGCACATTATTTTTCCCATTTAGTGAATAATCGCCTGTTTCAAACTCAGCAGCTTGCTAAGGCCGCTATAGAGAGGGGCTTTGTTTTTATTGGTAAATAAGCTTGAATATCTGTTTAAGATATGTTTGGTTAACTTGTTAACTTGTTGGTAAATTTTTTTGCGGCGTCTTATGCTAGACTGAAAAATAATTTGGCAACAGGGTTTATATAACACAGCCACGTTACTGATTCAAAGGATAATTTGCTTCTGCCAAATCCGCTTGCCCGGTACTTGTATTGCAAAGTGCTGGGCAAGTGTGTTTAACGAAGATAGGTTGTTTTGCTAGTTTAGTATAAGTATTTATATGGGTATTTATATGGGTATTTGTACTGATTAATGAAAGTTTTAGGTTAACAGTAGCAGTAAACCCTGTTTGTTTTTGTAGGTAGAGTAATCGGAGAATAATTAGTAAGATGTGTGGAATTATTGCAATGGTCGCCGGGCGTGATGTCGTCCCGCACTTAACGGATAGCTTACGGCGCATGGAATATCGCGGTTATGACAGTGCCGGTGTTGCCGTTCGGCGTAAAAAAGAGGGTGAATTTAAATTTTCGCGCCGCCGTGCCAAGGGTAAATTAGGGTCATTGATGAACGTTTTGGCCGATGCCCCTGTTGAAGGGCATTGTGGTATTGGACATATCCGTTGGGCAACCCACGGTGAGCCCACCGAAAGCAACGCTCACCCGCATAAGTCCACTTCGGTAATGGTGGTACATAACGGTATTGTCGAAAATTGGCAGGACTTAAAACAGCAGTTACTGAATAAAGGCTATGTGTTTACCACCCAAACCGATACCGAAGTCATTGCCCACTTAATTCAAAGTCAATTGGATAACGGTTTATCAGCTTTGGAAGCTTTCAGAGAAAGTGTTAAGCGTTTACACGGAGCCTATGCCATTGCCGTGATGATTGACAGTGAGCCCAATACCTTATTCGTTGCCCGTGTTGGCAGCCCGTTGATTATTGGTGAAGGCGAGGGGGAAATGTATGCCGGCTCGGATGCTTTGGCACTTGCTCCGCTGACCGATAAAGTACGTTATTTGGAGGAGGGCGATACGGCCGTCCTTACCACTGATAAAGTGGTTATCTATGACAAAAATGATACCCTGACAGAGCGTGAATTGGTTATCACCGGACTAACGGCGGATGATACCGATAAAGGCGGCTTTGCGCATTTTATGCTCAAAGAAATATACGACCAACCGGACGTTATTCGCCAACTACTTGCTCACTATATTGACAGTCATAGCAAAACGGTTAAACCGCTGGCTGTAACGTTTGATGCGCAAGCTATTGAACGATTGGCAGTGGTTTCTTGCGGCACGGCTTATCACGCCGGTTTGTTGGGCAAATATTGGCTTGAATCATTGGCACGCTTGCCGGTGGATACCGATGTGGCGTCGGAATACCGTTACCGTGATTTGGTGCAGCCGCAAAACGGCGTCTTTGTTGCCGTGTCACAATCGGGCGAAACGGCCGATACGCTGGCGGCACTGCGCCGAGCCAAAGCTGAAAAGCAGCATATCTTATCGGTCGTCAATGTCGAAAGCTCTTCTATGGCACGCGAAAGTATGGATGTGTTACCGATTTTAGCCGGTACAGAAATCGGTGTGGCATCGACCAAAGCCTTTGTTGCCCAGGCCTTTGTCATGCTGTGTTTAGCGGTGTGGCTGGGGCGGCAGCGCGGTACCTTGTCGTTGGCAGAGGAGCAGGCCATTGTTGAAGGTTTATTGGCACTGCCCGAGCAAATTCAAGCAAGTATTAATCAGGCCACCGCAATACAGCAGTTGGCGCATACGATTTCCATTGCCGATGATGTGTTGTTTTTAGGGCGTGGCAGAAATTATCCGATTGCTCTGGAGTCTGCCCTGAAACTGAAAGAAATCAGCTATATCCACGCCGAAGGCTTTGCCAGCGGGGAAATGAAGCACGGCACCATTGCCTTGATTGACGAACATCTGCCGGTTATTTGTTTATGCCCGACTGATGAGGTGCTGGAAAAATCCTTATCGAATATGCAGGAAGTAATTGCCCGCAAAGCTCCGGTGATTTTGCTGGCCGAACAACAAACCTGCGATGCTGAAACAACGGTTAAACACTGTGTTGTCATGCCGAAAATTCATCCGATGATTAGTCCGCTTTTGTATGTTGTTCCAATGCAGTTATTGTCCTATTATACGGCTTTGCATTTGGGCAACGACGTTGATCAACCGAGAAACCTCGCCAAATCGGTCACGGTAGAGTAGTATTACTGTTATGATTTGACAACCCGACCATTCGTGAGTGGTCGGGTAAAACCGCAGCGAATGAGCCTGCCCGGCTTTTAGCGAAGCTACTTGCTGTGAGATTGCGAGCACCACGCAACGAAGAATTTGTTATATGCAGGCGTTTGTGCAAAAGTTTCAGACAATATAATGTGGCAAGTCCGGCAATTTTCCAACAACTACCTGGCAAGCCTGCACTACTCAAGCGCGGTCAGGTAAGCCGTTTATGCCGTCTAAAGGCAATAAACAACAAGAAGATAACGGCCAAGCCTGCTAGACAAAAAATAACGACTTGCCATTGACTGTCTTTTCTTTTACTTACTTGTATTTTATGTTGCGGAGTTTGTTGTAATGCACTGTTTAAGTGTTGAATATATTGTTCAACCTCAGCAACAGGCTGATTTTGCCGGATACTTTTATATAGTTTATCAAAAACTTGCTCAACCGAATGTTTATATTCAGGTGATAAGCTTGCCTCCAATTCCGATATTTGCCAGTGCTGATAAAAGTTTTCCTGAATTAACCGCAGTGCCTTATCGGTCTGGGCTTCTTTGTACTGTGTTAATACTTGGTGTAAGGCATTGTGCAATGCCTTAATGTCCTCGCTGTAATTTTTATTTTCTATTCGTAGCGCTTTTTTTTGGGCTAAACGTGCTTGCTGTTCTCTAATCAGCTTAGGCGTTAACGGTAGATCAGGTAAGGTTTTACGAATATCGGCCTTTAGTTTGTTTACCAGACTGGTGATTTTTTTACTGTGTTCACCATCTTCGTTGATTAGCCTAGTTAATGTAAAAAGGCGTTGGTTTATTGTTTCGGCATATTGCATACTGACATTAGTGCGAATGGCAGCTTCCAAATCACTGTTTCTATAGTAGGAAAAATGGGTTGTTTTTGCTATTTCCAATGCCGTTTTTCTATCACCCTTTTGATAAAGGTTCTGCATCTTGGCCAGACCTTCATCAATAGCAAGCATTTGCTGCTGCCAATACGGCAAGATATTATCTTCTGCTCTTACCGACTGAGTGAATACAGTGGTGATCAAAAGTAATGTGATGGCAAGATGCTTGGCTAATGTTGTCATAATGATTATTTTTCAGTTTAATTTAATGTCATTATTATTACTTTTATTGTCCAGTGCAATGGGTTTTTTACAGTCTTATGACAACACTTTGCTAATAAAGGAAAAATATTTACAAGCAAGGAAAGATATTACGCTGTTTCAGTATAAAACTTTTGTTAAATAATAATAATTTGAATTTCTATTGAAATTCTCATTAACCGCGTATATACTGAGAATATCCTCTGTTTGATGACGCACAAATAGCTACGTTAGCCTGTTTCTGTGTGAGCATCGGTCTAATTTAAGGGTGGTCTTATAATGAATTTATCCTATTTATATCGTTCGTTGATTATAGCGTGTATGCTTGTCTTTTCTTCTTTTTGTTTGGCGGCACAACCTGATTATCAGGCGGCAGTCGATGATATTAGCCAACGTTTGGATAAAACAGTATCGCTGTATAAAGCGGGGAATATTGCCGATGCCAAGCGCACTGTACAAATGGCTTATTTCAGCGTTTTTGAGGGGATAGAGGGTCCTGTTCGTATTAATTATTCGGCTAAGTACAGTGCAGAACTGGAAGCAAAATTCGGTGAAATCCGCACCCTGATAGCCGAGCAAGCCCCGCTGGAACAGGTTGAAAAAGAAGTTACCTGGCTGAAAAATGAAATCAATTCACTGCCGCAAAAACTGGCGCAGGGGCATCAGCTGATTGCCCAGGATAATGATTTTAATGCCACCAGTATTGCCCCCGAGTGGAAAAAATTAGCAAATAATATCAATGAATTAATCAATGCCGGGGTGTGGTCGTATAAAAATAACGAGCAGGGAAAAGCCTTGCAAACTATTAATAAGGCGTTAAACGAATATCAGGCTTCAGGTTTATCGGATAGTTTGCATAAACACGCTAAGGCGGATGTTGATAAACAAATTCTCGACAACTTTGCCAAGATGACGCGGCAGATGCAGTCTGATCCACAGGATGCGGTGCAACAAAAAAAATTAATTAAACAAATTGCCTACCAAGGTTACCTTATCACTCAGGCGTTAAATGACGAATTGCCGGGATTAGGCAAAAGGTAAATAACCAGATAATGGAAGCAGTTGATGCCGCTATTGCCAAATATAAAGGCGGTGATAGCGGGGCTGCCGTTGATGATATACAAAACACCTATTTTGATGTTTTTGAAGCAACCGGCTATGAAGCGGCAATCGGTGCCCGTGACAGTGCTTTTAAGGCCCAATTGGAATCTTATTTTACCCGCATTGCCAGTTTAATGTCGGCCGGTTCACCGGCGGCTGAAATCGTGCAAGTACGCAATACCCAGCAACAGGCTTTAGAACGTGCCGCAGCTATGTTAAGCAGCTCTCCCAGAACGTTTTGGGAAGTCGCTGTTCAGGCCTTTCTGATTCTATTTCGTGAAGGTTTGGAAGCCATGCTGGTGGTTGCGGCCATAGCGGCTTATCTGGTTAAAAATGAGCATAAAGACAAAATGTGGGTGGTCAAACAGTCCGTTGCAGTCGGTTTAATTGCCAGTGTCATTACCGCCTATATTTTTAAAATAATTTTTACTGACGCAGGAATGAATCGCGAAATTCTTGAGGGCATAACGATGTTGCTCGCTGCTATTATACTGTTTTTTATGAGTTACTGGCTGCTCTCCAAGGTGGAAGCCCACCAGTGGCAGGCGTATCTGAAAAACAAACTCGACAGTTCGCTGACAAAAGGTTCTATTGTTGGGCTGTGGCTGGCAAGTTTTCTGGCCATTTATCGTGAAGGGGCTGAAACAGTATTGTTTTATTTCGCTCTGTCGGCCGGTGTTCCCGGTGGCGGCCTGAGCGGTATTTTAGCCGGTATTGTCGCTGGTGTTGTGGTCTTGCTGGCGGTTTACTTTATTATGCGTTATACCGTAATACAGCTGCCACTAAAACCTTTCTTTATGTTTACCGGTATTTTTATGTATGTGATGGCCTTTATTTTTACGGGTAAAGGCGTTATGGAATTGGTTGAAGGCAAAGTGGTTACACCGACAATCATTTCACAAGTGCCTGAAGTGCAATGGCTGGGGGTTTATCCCTATGTGGAAAGTCTTGTGCCGCAGGTACTATTAATTCTTGCAGCGATAGTTGCATGGATAGTAATTGTGTTACGCGGCAAACGTGCGTGATGCGTTTATTGTTTTTTTAACCCAAACGGAGTATTTATTATGAAAAAACTTTTATTGGCAAGTGCAATAGTAGGTGCCGGCATTGCTTATGCAGGCGAAGTACCAATCGGCGAAGCCGTTACCATGAATGAAATGGAAATTGCTGCGGTTTATCTGCAACCGATTACCATGGAGCCACAGGGTTTGATGCGTCCGGCTTCGCAGTCTGATATTCACCTGGAAGCCGATATTCATGCCACCAAAGGCAACAAAAACGGTTTGGGTGCAGGTGAATGGGTACCTTATTTAACGGTTGACTATAAACTGACTAATACTGATACCGGTAAAAGTAAAACAGGTACTTTAATGCCTATGGTTGCCAGCGATGGCCCGCACTACGGGCAAAATATTGAAATGTTAGGAGTAGGTAACTACGAATTGACATGGACAATTAAACCGCCCGTATGTGGGTACATTATTCTATATTCTGTATTATAATAATTATAAAATATATAATATTTATTTTGGGCGCATTATGAGCTTTTATCTTTCGCAGTTTGTTACTTACTTTCTTTTGCCTGCTTTTTTGTCCGGTTTGATTCTTGCACCGTTACAACCGCGCTCATACCAAAGACAAATTATTATCAGCCTAGTGGGAATTATCGCCGGTTCGGCATTTTTTCTGTTATTACCGTGGCGGCAAAAATGGATTCTGCTGGTTGCGAGTATCGCCCTGGCAACTTACTTAATTATTATTTTATATGCGCTGTGGCTATTGCTGACAAAACGAGCCGAGCAGTTTTATGCTGGTAAGGGATTTCCCCTGTTTGCTTATACGATTGTGCTGCTTATTTTCTTTTGTGCGGCTTATTTTTGGGCACGCATCGGTCAGTTAAGTATGCTGTCCAGCACCAGTGTCATTAATACCGAAATGGTGCTTAATGCCTTGATGCCCATTTTCGGTTTTATAATGGTCCTGCTGATCAGTTTTTCGTTGCAATCGGTTTTTAAACTGTCTAAAACTACCCGTTATTTACTGATTATCGGGCTTGCCGTTATGGCAATGCTGCCTCTATCCGGTGAATGGATGCTGGTAATGATAAAATTAAATACCCGCCTACTGGCAGTGCTTAATCTCAGTTATATCGCCAAAGTTAACTATTATATTTGGGCGTATCCTTACGTGGTTTTGTTGTGCTTTGTTGTTATGCTTGGTTATTATCAGCGAACCCAGGTACTTTCTGCTATTAATATCACGCGAGCGACCACTGATACCGTCGAGCGTCGTCTGGCGCTGGCAACACAACAACGCCGGCAAGGCCGGTTTAAACGCTTGTTGTCACTTACCGTTGTCTTATTTGCTATTTTATTATGGTGGGATTTGGTTGCTTCCAAGCCGGTCGAACGCAGCCCCGCTACCACGGTACAACTGGCAGCTGATGGTGCCATTCATTTGAGTTTTCAGGAAAACCAATTGACCGACGGAGAATTGCATCGCTTTTCCTGGGTAAGCAGCGACGGTAAAGCCGTACGCTTTTTCATTATTCGTCACAATCCCGAGCAAAGTAAATACGGGGTGGTTTTTGATGCCTGTATGTTATGCGGTGATGCCGGTTATGCCAAAGAGGGCAATAACGTTATCTGCCTGGCATGCGGCGTACATATCTTTATTCCTTCCATCGGACGAAAAGGCGGCTGCAATCCCATTCCGATTACCAACTGGCAGCAAACCGACGAAGAAATTGTTATTTCGGAAAAAGCACTGGAAGAAGGCCTGCGTTATTTTGATGACGTCGTGTCTATCGAGGTTATCGACCCTGTTAACGGTGAAAAACTGATTAATACCAAGGCCCAATATCAGTATCAATATGGCAATAAAGCCTATTTCTTTACTACCAAGGCATCTTACGAAGCTTTTCGTGATGATCCGTTAGCTTATATTAAGGAGTAGCTATGTTTTGGAATATGTTACGCCAGTCGTGGCGGCATGATATTAACCGCAAACTGATGGCGGTTTTAACGGTATTTTTGGCAACCGGTTTGATTAGTTCATTGCTGGTTATCTCTATCGGTATCGGTGATAAAATTTCGCACGAGATGAAAAATTACGGTGCCAATATCAAAATCACCCCGGCAGGACAAGTTGCTCTGCCTAAATGGCTGGATTCCGACCGGCGTTTGACGACACAAGATTTTTTAGCCGAAAAGGATCTGCCGCAAATCAAGGATGTTTTCTGGCGTAATAATATTGTCGGTTTTGCACCCTGGATACAAGGTGATGCGGCGGCATCTGTTGGTACGGAAAAGCCCCGCAATATTGCGGTTCAAGGTACTTTTTTTGATAAAAATCTGGCCATTCGTGACGAACCGGACTTTCATACGGGTAATAAAATTATCTCGTCTTTTTGGCAAGTAGAAGGCCAATGGCCAAAGGATGATAAGCCGCAGGCATTGATTGGCCGGCAATTGGCAAAAAAAACGGGGTGGGGAATAAATTCGCTGGTCCATATTGCCGGGAAAAGCAATATTAAGGTAACGATTACCGGTATACTGAATTCCGGAGACAGCGATGAAGACAGTCTGATTATACCGCTTGATCTGGCACAGCAAGTCTTGGGGCTGGAAGGTAAAGTCGCCCATGTTAATGTTTCGGCGCTTACCGTGCCGGAAAACGAGCTGTCACAACGCGCCCATACAGATCTTGATTCATTGGATGCCGATGAATATGACTTGTGGTTTTGTACGGCTTATGCCTCCTCTATTTCCTTTCAGTTGGAAAAGGCTTTAAGCAATGTTGTCGTTAATCCCGTCTGGCAAGTAGCGGCATCCGAAGGTTTGGTGATTAGTAAAATTCAAAGTTTACTGTTTATGGTTACCTTGGCGGCGCTGTTGGCTGCTGCCATGGGGGTTGCCTCGTTAATGACCAATGCTATTTTGCAGCGCTCCAAAGAAATTGGCTTGATGAAAGCACTGGGGGCAACGGTAGGGGATATTTATTTACTGTTTTATTCTGAATCCATTTTATGTGCCCTGGTCGGCGGCCTTTTAGGTTGTCTTGCCGGTTGGATGTTGTCTTTGGCAATGGCTTATGCCCTATTTGGCTCTTTTATTCCGTTTCATTGGATTGTCATGCTGGTTGTTATGATTGTTTCAGTGCTGATTGCCTTGATTGGCACGTGGTTTCCTGCCCGTCGCATTGCTAATTTGTATCCTGTAGAGGTGCTTTATGGCAATCAATAAAGCTCCGGTTTCGCTGTATCGTTTACTGATTTGGCGTTCCATTCGCTTGCGTCTGCGGCGTATTGTCATTGTCTTTTTAGCGTTGATGACAGGGGCGGCGATTATTACCGCGATGGCATCGGTGTATTTTGATATTAATATTAAAATGAGCCGGGAACTGCGCACTTTTGGTGCCAATTTATTTATGCAGCCGGGTCATAAAGGACAGTTGACTAACCATGATTATTGGCATAGCCTGTCCCTGGCACCCAAGCATTCCATTGCTGCCTCAAGTCCGTATCTATATGGCTTGGCACGGGTTGATTTGGACAAAGTTGTCCTGATGGGGGTGGATTTTTCTCAGCTGCCGGCATTGGTGCCGTTTTGGCAAATAAAAGGGCAGTGGGTGGCGGTGAGTTTTGATGAAAATCACGCTATGATAGGCAGTAAGCTGGCCAATAAACTCGGCATTAAAATCGGACAGCAAATTAATTTGATTGCAGGCAGAGAAAAACACCCGTTAACCATCACGGGTATTATTGAGTCGGGTGAGGAAGCGGATAATTATCTGGTTGCCAATTTATCATTGGTACAGAAATGGCTGCATAAAGACCAGCAAATAGATTATATTATGTACAGTGTGCTCAATAACCAAAACCAGGTCGAAGGCTTTAGCCAAGCACTGCAAAAAGCTATGCCTGCCAACGTTATCCGGCCTATACTGAAAGTGTCCGATTCAGAGGGAAAAGTGCTGGATAAAGTAAAAATTTTAATGGGCGTTGTTTCAGTGGTTATTCTTATTCTTGCCACGCTTTGTGTTAATACTACACTGACGGCGTTGGTATCAGAGCGGCGCCAGGAATTTGCTTTGCAAAAAGCACTGGGGGCATCGAAACAGGCGATTGTCCGGCAAATTCTTAGTGAAACAACGATCATTGCCGTTATAGCCATTATTGTGGGGCTGATTTTGGGTTTCGGGCTGGCACAGATTCTCGGTAAAACCGTCTTTGATTCCTATATTGATTGGCGTTATCAGGTTTTACCCATTACCATTCTCTCATCGGTTGTGGCAGGGTTTATTGCCGTGATTATGCCGACAATAAAAGCAACTAACTATCAACCTGCAGCTGTATTAAAAGGAGAATAACATGTCTGATATCGTTATTGAAACACAAAATCTTTGTAAACATTTCGGCAGTGTTGTGGCCTTGGATAATATCAGTATTCAAGTCCGCTGCGGTGAATTTGTTGCCATTATGGGGGCTTCGGGTTCGGGTAAAACGACATTAATGAATATTCTTACCTGTCTGGATACGGCAACTCACGGGCATGTGATTTTAGACGGGGTGGATACGGCCGAGCTGGATGAAGAGGCACGCCGCGTTTTCCGTTCGCGTAAAATCGGCTTGGTTTTCCAACAGTTTCACCTTATCCCTTATCTGAGCGCTTTGGAAAATGTCATGCTGGCACAATACTATCATAGTGTGACTGATGTTGAGGCGGCAAAAAAAGTTATGCAGCAGGTCGGTTTGGAATCACGTATTGACCATTTACCTAATCAGTTGTCGGGCGGGGAACAGCAACGCGTCTGCATCGCTCGCGCTTTGGTTAATCAGCCCCCTATTATTTTTGCCGACGAGCCGACGGGAAACTTGGATGCCGAAAACGAAGCGATTGTCCTCGGCTTATTGGAGGATTTGCATGCTCAGGGGCGTACGATTGTTATGGTGACTCATAATCCCGAGCTGGGCAGACGCAGCGAGCGCATTATTCGCCTGCAGCACGGCAAATACGTCGGCGAAGAAATGATTAATAGCCCCCCCAAAGGGAAAAGAGAATAAGATGAAAAATCTATTTAAGTCTCTATCGGCCGCCGCTTTGGCCATTGCTATCAACTTGGTTATCAATTTGGTTATCACCTCAGTTATACTTATCGCCGGCTGTAAGGAACAAAAAATGGAGGTGGGTAAGCCCGCCCCGGATATTGCCGTTAAAAATGCCCGAGGCGAATTGGTTGATTTGCAAGATTATCAGGGCAAAGTGGTTTTACTGGATTTTTTATCAAAGACCTGTGGGGCTTGTCTGGCATCTATTCCCGAGCTCAATAAAATTCAAGCTCAGAATAGCGAGCGTTTGGTCGTCCTCTCGGTTGCAACCGATTTGAGTGAAAGCGAGCTTGAGGATTTTAGCAAAAGTAATAAAATCCGCTATACACTGCTTGCCGATCAACTCGGCATTACTCAGGAACGCTATCAGATTATCGGCTATCCGACGCTGGTTTACTTAAATCGGCAGCATATCCTAGAGAAGATTGAACAGGGTTTGACGACCAATCCCAACTGGGTGGCGGAGGTCAATCGCTGGGTGGAAAAACAGTATCAATAATATAGTGCTGTGGCGG
>PDWJ01004629.1_pt1 | contig 19164 bp, 20 predicted proteins | sample 1430881 | NCBI WGS metagenome assembly PDWJ01 (sample SAMN01162460, study PRJNA174530) | Oral metagenome, whole genome shotgun sequencing project. | biome: Marine environment; feature: Marine mammal; material: Swab sample of the gingival sulcus; isolation source: swab sample of gingival sulcus...
GCTTGCGCCCATTGTGCAATATTCCCCACTGCTGCCTCCCGTAGGAGTCTGGGCCGTGTCTCAGTCCCAGTGTGGCTGATCATCCTCTCAGACCAGCTACCCGTCGATGCCTTGGTGAGCCATTACCTCACCAACAAGCTGATAGGCCGCGAGACCCTCCCAGACCGCAAAAGCTTTCTTCGATCCGCCATGCGACGGTTCGGAGGTATTCGGTATTAGCAGTCGTTTCCGGCTGTTATTCCCAAGTCCAGGGCAGGTTTCTCACGTGTTACGCACCCGTTCGCCACTAGGTCTTCGCAGAGCAAGCTCCGCTGGACCTCGTTCGACTTGCATGTGTTAAGCACGCCGCCAGCGTTCGTCCTGAGCCAGGATCAAACTCTCCAACAAAAGTCTGTCGACCATCACAGCGATTGCTGATCTGATCGAACGACTGGTTAGACGAGCGCTCACACCGACGGAATGGTCGGCTGACGTGAGCGATCTGACTTAAATTGTGTTGTCGTCAGGACAAGCCTGACAACGATTGTGTTGTTGCCGGGAGGGAACCCGACAACAGAATTGACAGACAGTTCCATCTCACATCGAGCAAGGCCCGAGGCTCTGATGAACTGCCCGCACTGGCGTTCTGTCTTCTCTTCCGTTTTCAAGGAGCCGAAGCTCGGCACGTCCGTTCACCGAGGTGAGCGGCTTGGTGCTCTCGCTTTTCCGGCGGGCGAGCCCTCCGTGAAGCGGAAGATTAAGTTATCCGTTGGGGAGGGTCGAAACAACCCTTGAACAAAAAATCTCTTGACCTTGTTGACCCACCTCGACGAACCCCTTACGAACACACGGTCAGAAGGTGATGAGACTTGCGGCCACGCTGCAACAAGAGGTAGCGATCATGCAGTCTGGGCAGGGCAGAGAGGTCGGTCTCGGCCTCGATGACCTGGCCGTTAGCCCGGAACCCGCGGCCCTTGAGCGTGCGGCGAGCATCGCCCTTGGAAGAGGCCAATCCCGACTCGACCAGGGTCGCAACCAGGTCGGTCAGCGACGAGGCGGAGCGCTCGGACGAATCGACCTCGCCGGCCACCACTTCCCACGCTGCCAACGATGCCCCAGCAGGGTCACCGCCAAAGAGCACATCGGCAGCTTCATCGGCCGCATCAGCGGCCGCTTCACCGTGGACCAAGACGGTCAGTTCGCGGGCCAAGGCCCGCTGGGCGACCCGGCGATGGGGAGCCTCGGTGTGTTCGGCCATGATCGACGCGATCTCATCGAGCGGCCGCAGGGAGAACTTCATCAAGGTGTCGCCCACCGTGTCGTCCTCGGTCTGGATCCAGAACTGGCGGAACTGATAGGGACTGGTGCGCTGGGGATCAAGCCACACCGCCCCCGACGCGGTCTTGCCAAATTTGGTGCCGTCCTTCTTCAAGAACAGGGGCCAGGTCAGTCCGTGGGCCGATGCACCAGCGGTCTTGCGGATCAGGTCGATACCAGCGGTGATATTGCCCCACTGATCAGAACCGCCCATTTGGAGCTCCACCCCGTGTTCGGCGTGGAGATGGCGGAAGTCGTTGGCTTGGAGGAGCATGTAGCTGAACTCGGTGAACGACAGGCCGGTCTCACTGGCCAGACGGCTCTTGACCGAATCTTTGGCCATCATCTGGTTGACCGTGATGTGCTTGCCGATATCGCGCAAGAAGTCCAACACGGTGGTGCCATCGGTCCAGTCAGCGTTATTGACCAGGGTCGCAGCGTTGGGGCCATCAAAGTCGAGCAAATGCTCCAGCTGGCCAGAAATCGCTGCCACATTGGCTTCGAGCTGGTCACGGGTGAGCAGGTTGCGCTCTTCAGAACGGCCGCTCGGATCGCCGACCATCCCGGTCGCTCCCCCAGCCAGAGGGAAGGGACGATGCCCAGCCATCTGGAGCCGACGCAACCCCAACTGGCCCATCAGGTGGCCAACATGAAGTGAATCGGCGGTGGGATCAAAACCGACATAGACCGAGATCGGCCCGCTGGCGAGCCGGGCCCGCAGGGCATCCCGGTCGGTCGAGTCGTGGATCAGTCCACGGGCGTCAAAGTCGGCGATCACATCCATAGAGCTTCATATGATGCCACGTTGCCCGGCTGGTATCACACCTGTTGACGATTCTGACCTTGAGGCAAGCGCCCGGCTGCTGGCTCAGCGATCGATGGCATCACGATCGCAGAGCGGTTCGCCGGGGCTCAGGTAGGTGGTGGCGAGGTCGACGATGGCTTGGATGCGATCGGGATCGTAGTCATCGGTGTAGTCACTCTGGAAGGATTCCAGTCCACCGTGCGATGGGTCGGTGAGATAGCAGAGAGTGCCAGCACCATCGCCCAGTTCGAGCAAGTCGGGTTGTTGGCCTGCGACATCAAGCACGGTCGCAAACAGACTGGGATCGCTCGAAACAGTGGCCAGCGCGATCAAGCCGCTGATCGTTGGGCGTGCTCCCCAATCGACCAGGTGCTCAACCGAGATCGTGTGATCAGCACTGGGATACTCACCAGCGCTAGCGAGGGCCGCACCGAGACCATCGTCCAAGATGGCTTGTACCTCGGGCCGAGCGGGGTCCATAGAGCTCCACACCCGGTTGAGTACGGCTGGGTCGTCAGACGACTCCGACAGGAGGTTGCGCCACGGCTCATAGCTGTCGACAACATAGGGATCGGCCCCAGCATCGAGCAAGAGGAACACGATGTCCCACTCCCCCAACGATGCCGCCCTCATCACCGGAGCATCAGCCTCGTCGGGAAGCTGACCATCCGGTGAAACGCCAAGATCGAGGATCTGGCGCACCATCACTGGACAGTTCAGCCACATGGCCACTTGCAGCGAGTCCAGATACACCTCGCGCCCCGGTGGGCCAACCTCATACCACTGCGCCGCGGTCAAGGTGACCCTGGGAATCCGCTGACCAGCTCGCGCTGCCTCAAGATAGGGAGCGAGCGGCGATGCAGCCAGGAGGTCACCGGCCACCGACGGTGGAGCCTCATCCATGGATCGCAGGATCGGGGTCATTTGGCAACGATCACGGGTTTGCCAGCCAGCGTCAGGATCGTCGACCACCGTGGTCGGTACCGATGCCAGCGTTGTTGGTGCCGCGCTCGCGGAACTGGCTGGAAACGACGCGGTTGTCTCAACGCTGGAGTGGGTGGTTGGGGCCGATGATGTTGCCGAGTCGGCCGAGGTACACGCGGTGATGACGGCCACCGTTATCACGGCCCCGAGTGATCGGGCGATCAATCGCTGTGGGGGCATCGCACTATCGCCCAGCTTCAGCCCACGCCTGATCGAGATACTCATTGCTGATCGGCTCGACAATCTCCAAATAGGCCCCTTCGCACCTGGAGGTGGCCGCCTCGAACTGCTCCAACAGCTCGGTGACTTCGTTATAGTGAGGCTCATCGGGGCCAATCCCACCCCCAGGAGTGGCCAGATCTGGCAGATCAAACCGTTCAGCAAGCTCGCCGACATAGGTCGTCCTGAGCTTCAGAAACCCTTGATAGTCGGCAACCTCATAGCCAGCGTCGGCCATACACGCCACTAATTCGCGCTCCGCCGCGGCCACCCGAGGATCGGCAGCCAGCTGGGCATCAGCAAACTCACCGGCCTGTTCGATCTCTGTTGGCAGATCCTCAGGAATCGTGCCCCACGCTGTCTCAACGGTGCTGGCATAACAGCCCTCGCTCTCGTCGTCACCCCAATAGGCCACCTCATACCGGCGCGCTTCATCGCCACTCAACGCCGCCACGATCACGTCGTTGGGATTCGGTGGCACCGGGAATCGAGCCAGAGCATCGGCGATATCTTCACCGGCTGCTTCGGCCCGCACCATCTCTGCTTCTAACAACACGTCGCTGGGCATGACGACCACATACTCAAACCCTTTGGCCTGCATACATTCAGCGATCAATTCCTCGTGATGCAAGGCTCGCTGAGCAATGTCGGAATCCGATGCCGTGGCCGGCCGAGCCGAAGCCACGCTGGCTGCCACCAGCACCGCAACCGCCACCGTGACAAAGCCGATCCAGCTCATGCGGCGTTGCCGGGCGCTCCACTCTGTCGGTCGATCATCCGGATGGGTCGTCGTCATGATGCCCCCTCTGCTGGCCATATTTTGCCACACCCATGATGCCGATGGGAGCTCGACACACATCCAGGCTGCTGACCGCCATGGGCGTGTGAACTCGCCGTGCCAACCTACGCTCTCGGTATGGCTCGCATTGTCACCGCAACCACTCGGCCATTGCCGAGCTTTGCCACAGCTGACGTGGTCGTAGTGCCATGATCGAGTTCGAGCACACCTACGCCGACCGTCTACCGGCGATGTCGGTACCGCAGGCACCGGTGCCGGTCGCCGATCCAACGCTGGTGGTGGCAAACCAGTCGCTCGCCCAACGGCTCGGCGTGAGTGTTGACCACTCCCCCGAGTTCACCGCCCTCGTCGCTGGCAACGCGGCACCCGAACGATCGGTCGCCCAGGTCTATGCCGGGCATCAGTTCGGCAGCTACAACCCCCAGCTTGGCGATGGCCGCCAGATTGTGCTCGGCGAGGTCGTTGCACCCGATGGTGAGCGCTTCGATATCGCGCTGAAGGGATCGGGCCGAACCCCCTTCTCACGCAGCGGCGACGGCCGGGCAGCGCTTGGACCGGTGTTGCGCGAGTACCTGATGGGTGAAGCGATGGAGGCGCTCGGTGTTCCCACCACCCGTGCCTTGGCAGCAGTGACCACTGGCGAGTTGGTGCATCGCCAGTTTGGACCCGAACGCGGTGCTGTCCTGACCAGGGTGGCAGCAAGCCATCTACGGGTGGGCACCTTCCAGTGGGCTGCCGCCCAGCGTGATCCCGATCTGATGAGCGACCTGATCGACTACGCGCTCTGGCGGCATCCGCCATCGAAGGCGACCACCACCGAGGTGCCCGCCCTTCGTTTGCTGCAAGTGGTCATCGAGCGACACGCCGATCTGGTGGCGCGATGGATGCACCTGGGGTTCATCCATGGCGTGATGAACACCGACAACACCAGCATTTCTGGCGAGACCATCGACTATGGGCCGTGCGCGTTCATGGAAGGCCATTCGCCCGATGCGGTGTTCTCGTCCATCGACCGCCGCGGGCGCTACCGCTATCGGCATCAGCCCCAGATCGCGCTGTGGAACCTGTCGCGCTTGGCCGAGGCCCTCCTGCCCCACATCGACCCCGACCCCGAGCGCTCAGTCACGCTCGCCAGTGCTGAACTCGACCGGTTTTCACCCCGCTACCAACAAACCTGGCTGGGCATCGCTCGTTACAAACTGGGTGCTCCCTCCGCTGATCGTGACCTGGTCACCGACTTCTACGCTCTTCTTGCCACCACCGGAGCGGATCACACCCTGGCCTGGCGTCACCTCATCGACGCCGCGGCGGGCAACCGTGCCCCGATTGTTGAACTGGTCGGCGACACCGCCACCACCTCGGCGTGGCTCGACCGGTGGGATGCGGTGAGAGCACCGAACGCTGCCGACCAGATGCGCCGGGTCAACCCGATCTATATCCCGCGCAACCACCTCGTTGAGCACGCGCTCGGCCGAGCTAGCGACGGCGACCTCGATCCCTTCCACCGCCTGCTCGAGGTGATAACGCACCCCTACGACGAAGCTGCCGACCTCGCTGACTATGCGCGGCCAGCACCGACAGAGTTCACCGAGCAGTACGTCACCTTCTGTGGCACCTGAGCCAGGTCAGCGGTCAGCGACCCACCACCGCCAGTTGCGATCCAGCCCCTTGGTGATCCCAATGCGAGGCCCACAGGCCGGATGATCAGGTGGCGGAGTGCCATCGTCCACGATGCGGATTGGTCCATCTGCCAAAAGGTCAAGACCATCGTGAGCACGATCGATGCCAAAGGCCTGACATAACCGTCCCGGCCCCTCGGCCAGCGGATGCCGCCCTCGCCGGGCCAGCATCTGATCCATGCCGTCGAGCGGCTCGACCGCTCGCAACAAGACCGCCTGGCCACTCCCCTCCGGACCGGTCACCACATTGGCGCAGTGGTACATCCCATAGATGAGATAGACATAGAGCCGCCCAGCTGGACGAAACATGGTGGCATTGCGCGCCGTTGCCCCGCCAGATGAATGACTCGCAGGATCGTCGGGCATATAGGCCTCCACCTCGGTGATCCGCCCCACACAGCCATCATGAATCAAGAGCTTGTTGAGCAAGCGTGGAGCGACGTCTACGGCGTCGCCGATCACGTCGTCGTGGCGGATCTGGTCCATCAGGCTGGACGGGTCGCTGAGATCGTGTACGAGTGCGGGAGCCGTTCTGGCCGGTCGATCAGGCGGTACTCACCACCGCCGATCTCTTCCATCTGGTCGCCGAGCGCAGCCCACGACACCGAGTCGTGCTCAACAAACATGTCGATGGTCAGCCCCGCCTCCCACAACGCGTTGAAGATCTCCGCCAGACCATGGCCGAAATCGATCGAATCGGGCGACGACAGCGGACCAGCCTGGTCGACATAGGTCTCTTCACTCGTGAACTTGGTCCCGCCAGACTCGAAGTAGGGATACTCGATAGCGACCACACCATCAGGTCGAGGATCGGACAACGAGTAGAGCACTGGGTGCCCCTCCCTCATAAAGAACCGCCCGCCGGGGCGCATCAAGCCAGCGACCACTTGAGCCCAGCGGCGGATATCGGGCAGCCAGTTGATTGCCCCAACTCCGGTGTAAACCAAATCGAACCGATCCCCGCCAAGGGCGTCAACCGCGTCGTACACATCGGCACACACCCAGTCGATATCTGCACCGGTTGAAGCCGCCAAGTCGGCAGCAACCGCTAACGCTGATGGGCTGAAATCAAGTCCAGTCACCTTCGCTCCCAGCCGATGCAACGACAAGGTGTCGGTGCCGATGTGGCACTGGAGATGGACCGTGTTGAGGCCAGCGATGTCGCCCAAGCGTGGGCGATCGAATGCCACAACACCAGAGATCGCCTCGGCATCACTCCGATACCGCTCCAGCCCATAGGCCACCGCGTGATGCTCAACCCGAGCCTCCCAATTGGCCAGATTGATCGCCGCGTAGTCGGGGTGTTTCAGCTGGACCATCCCCACACGGTAACAAGCGGCTGGTCCCACACATCCTGGCGAGAGAGGCCGATCTGGAAGCGGTCAGGCTCTGCGGGACGAGCAAGTGAGTGAGCAGGCAAGCCGCATGTGTACGTTTCGTACATTTGTTCGTTTTATGTTGCGCCTGTTGTGAGTATCGGATACGATCATATGTACGATGTTAGATCGATTGGAGCAAGAACTCGAACGAGTACGCAAGATCGCCGCAGCCGTGGCTGATCTCTCCGTGGATACCCATCAGCTCAACTCTGCTCTACGTGACATCACTGCTCATCTGTCATGGTTGTTCGCTGCTCAAGCTGATATTGCTGGCGAAATTGATGAACGATCACCACTCGGTGACACCCAAATCGCCGACGCGACCCGAGGTTCTCAACGCGAAGTGAACGCTCTTTGCCAACGCGCGACCACAATGACCAAAGTGACACCGTTAGCTGACGCGTTGCGTGATGGCACAGTGACTGCGGGTCATATCGATGTCGTCACCCGAGTCAGCAAACAGCTCAACACTGATGGTGAACGTGACCGGTTGTTCGAGAAAGCTGGTGAGTTGGCTGAGGTTGCTGAAGCTTCCACGGTGCCGGAGTTCCATCGCCGGTTGAAGCGTGAAGCCAATCAGATCCAGGCTGATGATGGCATGAAACGTTTGGAACGTCAGCAACGTCGAACCCGACTGCAAACCTGGGTCGATAGTGAAGGGATGTGGTGTTTCGATGGACGCTTCGACCCAGTCACTGGCTTAAAACTTGACAACCGGTTACGCGCTGCGGTGAACACCTTGTTCTCAGAATCCACCCCCGACACCTGTCCAACTGATCCAGTTGATAAACAACGCCACCTCCGGGCCTTAGCATTGAGTCGCCTGGTGTGTGAACCCACCACCGTTGGTAGCAAGCCTGGTCGACCAGAGTTCATCGCGGTGATCAATGCTGATCAATCCAACGGACGCGGTGAACCAGTCACCGATCTCGGTTTACCCATTGAAGTCCCCTACCAGGTACTCGCAGAGCTCGCTGCTGCTGGTGATGCTGACATCAAACCCGTCGTGATCCGCAACGGTGTCGTGATCCATGCTCCCGGACAGCTTGATCTCGGACGCTCGACCCGGTTGGCGAGTCCTGCTCAACGCCGAGCACTACGAGCGATGTATCCCACGTGTGCGATCCCGGGTTGTGAGGTGCCCTTCCGTTACACCAAAGCCCACCACATCACCTGGTGGCGCCACGGCGGCACGACTGATCTCAACAACCTCCTCCCCGTCTGCAATCATCACCACACCATGATCCACGATGGTGGCTGGCAGGTGAAGCTCAACGAAGATCGAGTGCTCACCATCACCCTCCCCAACGGCAACGTATTAAGCACCGGGCCTCCGGGTTGGGCCGCGGCTTAACTTGCCGCCTAGCCCGATCATCTGACATATCGGAGATATATCTCGCTGGATTGTTGAGCCCGACAGCGAAGGTGTGTTTGTGCCTACACTGGTCGGACTGTATCCACGTTTGAGATCGCGTGAGAGCCACAAGAAAGGTCTTTTGTTATGAGTTTTCGTCTGCCACGTGTGGTGTTAATTACTGCTGTAGTTACTGCTGTAATCGGCGCTGCTGGACTGACTGGATCAACACCCGCGAGCGCCACCACGACCTGTTTTGGTCAACCAGTCGCCATCTCCGGCACCGCTGATAATGACGTCATCAACGGCACCGCTGGTGATGATGTGATCTTTGCTGGCGCTGGTGACGACACCATTTACGGCGGAGGCGGTAACGATCTGATCTGTGCCGGCCCCGGCAACGACACCATCAACGGAGACAGCGGCAACGACAAAATCAACCTCGGCAGCGGCAACGACTGGAGTGCCGGTGGCGACGGCGATGACCTCATCACCGGTGTCAAAGGCAACGACCAGATTCACGGTGGCAACGGTGATGACCGCCTCTACGGAGGTGCTGGCGATGACACCATCACCGGCGGTTATGGCAACGACCAACTCTTTGGCGCTCGAAACAACGACACCCTCACCGGTGGCGATGGCAACGACCAGATCTTCGGCGGTTCCGGTAACGACACCGTAGAGGGCCAAAACGGCGCCGATGTTCTCAGCGGCAATGCTGGTGACGACCGGGTATACGGCGGTGTCGGTAACGACATCATGTATGGCGGCGGCGGCAACGATCTAATGGATGGCAGCTCTGGCGACGACACCATCAATGGCAACTCCGGTGACGACAATCTCGGAGGTGGCTTTGAGGACGATGACATCTTCGGCGGCACCGGCGCCGATTGGATCTCCGGTGACGAAGGCGATGACACCCTCAACGGCTACTGGCAACCCGACACCATCTATGGTGAAGCCGGCAATGACACCATCTACGGCGGTCACGGCAACGACACCCTCAACGGCGGTGATGGCAACGACACCATCTACGGCCATGGCGGCAACGACACACTCAACGGAGGCAAAGGTATCGACCACCTCCGAGGCGGCGACAACAACGACACCCTCACCGATGACGCAGTCGACGATGCCTACGGCTACCTCAACGGCGGACCAGATAGCGATACCTGCATCCCCACCAACAACACCAACAACACACTCATCTCCTGCGAAACCATCCACCCACCACTACCCACCAGCTGCACCCTCGGCGGACCAGACTTCTACCCCGGCAACGACACCTACAACGAAACCCTCGCCAACGGCGCCTGCACCTGGCTCCTATCTCAAGTCCAAGCCGGACAATGGCAACACAGCACACCGTCATACAGAACCTCATACTCGGGATGTCCCCTCACCGGCGAAGTCATGACCTCCTCCAGCTCAATCGCCTCAGCTCAATCAAACTGGATGGGATCCACTCATCACCGGAACATTCTCATGGCCCAAGGAACCGATCAAGCCGGGTTTGCCTACGCTGAATACCAGGGCACCTGGTATGGCATCGGCTGGACAGCTCTCTGCGACTAAACACCCACCTCACCCAACGGGCTACACGTCAGAACCCACCTCGAACCGCGCCAACTCATCGGCCAGCAAGGCCCGATAGGCAGCGATCTGATCATTCATCGGCACCGGACCAGCACCACCAGGCGACGAACGCTGACGCACCCCCACTGCCGGCTGGACCAGATCACCAGCTTCAGCACCGAGCTCGGCCATCGCCAAGTCCCGCAAGCTGGCCTCCCCCGCCAGATGACGCCGCACCAGCTGGCCAACGATGGCATGGGCCTCCCGGAACGGGGTGCCCTCCTGCACCAGATACTCAGCCAGATCGGTCGCCGCGGTCACCTCAGCATCAGCGGCAGCCTGCATCCGGCTCGGCACAAAGGTCGCCGTATCGATCATGCCCCCAATGGCCACCAAGGCCAGGCCAACCTGTTCAACCGAATCAAACAGGCCTTCCTTATCTTCTTGAAGATCACGGTTATACGCCAACGGCAAGCCCTTCAGCGTGGTCAGCAGCGCAGTGAGATTGCCGATCAAGCGACCGGTCTTGCCCCGAGCCAGCTCGGCGATGTCGGGGTTCTTCTTTTGGGGCAGCATCGATGACCCGGTTGAGAATCCATCATCGAGACGGGCAAAACCAAACTCATCTGACGTCCACAAGACCCACTCTTCACCGATCCGGCTGAGATGGATCCCCACCATGGCCAGATCGAACAACGCTTCAGCGACAAAATCACGATCGCTGACCGCATCGAGCGAATTCTCAAATGCCCGACCAAACCCCAGATCGGCTGCTGTCGCTGCTGGATCGATCGGCAACGACGATCCAGCCAACGCACCGGCCCCCAAGGGCGACACATCAAGACGATCAACCGTGGCCAAGAGTCGGTCGACGTCACGACCCAGTGCCCACCCGTGGGCCAAGAGATGATGAGCGAGCAAGACCGGCTGGGCCCGCTGAAGATGGGTATAGCCCGGCAGATAGGTACCCCCAGCATCGACTGCCCGGCGCAGCAGCACTTCTTGGAGATCGACCACCAGCCGAGCCACTGCCGTCAGCTCACGCTTGCACCACAACCGAAGATCGGTGGCCACCTGATCATTGCGACTGCGAGCCGTATGTAGCTTGCCGCCCGCTGGACCAGCAATCTCGGTAACCCGCCGCTCCACCGCGGTGTGAATGTCTTCATCAGAGTCGATGAAGACGAACCTCCCCGACTCCATCTCGGCGGCCACCTCGCCGAGCGCGGCGGTGATCGCTTCAGCCTCCGCCGGAGTGATCAAGCCAGCCCGGGCCAAGCCAGCAACATGGGCGGTCGAGCCAGCGATGTCGTCACGCCACAAGCGTCGGTCATAGTCGAGACTGACCGTGAAGGCCATCAAGGCCTCATCGGGGCCACCATCAAAGCGACCGTGCCAGAGTGTCTGTCCGTCAGTACCGGTCATGAGCGTCCTTCGATTCCGGCCAGTTCGGCCAAATGATCAGCGAGGGCTTCGCCACCCACTGCAGTGCTGGCAACACAGATCATGGTGTCATCACCGGCCACCGTTCCCACCAATCCTTCCAAGCCGCTGCGATCCAGGGCTGAGGCCACCACATGGGCGCAGCCCGGCGGGGTTCGCACCACCACCAAATTGTCCGAACACACGATCTCGGCCACCCACTCCCCCATCACCCGGCGAAGTTGATCGAGCGGGGCAACCCGCTCGGGCACAAACTCGGGTACCGCATACACGGTCATCCCGCCCGGCACCCGCACCTTGATCGCCCCCAGGTCGTCAAGGTCTCGCGACACCGTTGCCTGCGTGGCCGACAGCCCCTCAGCTGCGAGCAGCTCAACCAACTGGGTTTGGCTTTCCACACTGTGTTGTTCGATCAGGCGTGAAATCACCTGTTGACGTTGCACTGGCCTCATCCACGGTGTAGCCAGCGAAGATCTCCCGACGTTGCGCCTTCTCCTCCTCTTGGCCCATCGACACCCAGGTATCGGTGTGAACAGCGTGGGCTCCGGTCACCGCATCAAGGGGACGAGTTGACCACTCCACCGACGCTGCACCCAACGACTCGATCCGGGCCAATTCGCCAGCTGACGGAGCAAACCCGTCGGGACTGGCGATGCGGATATGCATCCCCAACCCAGCCGAGATCTCGGCCAACGAACGAGCCACATTGTTGTAGTCACCCACCCAGGCCACCGTCTTGCCGGCAAGGTCACCGAGATGGCGATACATGGTCAACCCATCAGCCAAGCCCTGGAGAGGATGAGACCGGTCGCTCAACATATTGACCACCGGCACCCCGCTCACCTTGGCCAAACGCTCAACCACATCGTGAGCAAACACCCGAGCAGCGATCACCCCGTGATAGCCGCCCATCACCCGACCGATGTCTTCCACCGATTCACGCTGATCAAACCCAACCTCTTCACCGCGGGTATACACCGGATGACCACCGAGCTGGAACACCGCCATCTCCATCGATTGACGGGTGCGATTGGACGGCTTCTCGAAGATCAGCGCCACCCCTTCACCCTCGAGTGGACGGCCCAACGATGCCGGTTCACGACCGGCCAGATCAAAGATGTGGGCAATCTCGTCGGGGGTGAGGTCGGTGATGTCGAGCAGATGTCTCATGTGGTGATCTCCTGGAAGGTGTCGGCAAGAATCTGGAGGGCTTCGTCGATCTCATCATCTGAGACCGTCAGCGGCGGCAAGAATCGAAGGGTCGTTGGCCTGACCGGATTACAGAGTAGACCGCGCTGCCGAGCTTCAACAGCTGCCATCCCAGCGGGGATCCCGTCTGCCAGTTCGGCCCCAAGCATGAGCCCCTGGCCTCGCACCGAGACCACACCATCGAGGCGGGCCAGACCCTCAGCCAGGCGAGCACCTTGCTGACGGGCCAAAGCCGGCGCGTCAAGGCGGCGCATCTCGGAGATCACCGCCGACACCGCCGCGGTGGCCAGCGCGGTGCCGCTATAGGTCGAGCCATGGTCGCCAGCCACCAACACCTCGGCCACCTCGCGCCGTGCCCAACAGGCTCCGATCGGCATCCCATTGCCCATCGCCTTGGCCATCGTCACCACATCGGGCCGAATGCCAGCGTGCTGGAAACCGAACCATTTACCGGTACGTCCAAACCCGGTTTGGACTTCATCGATGATCATGAGGGCGCCGGTCTCATCACAGATCTGGCGCACCCCCTGCAAGAACTCCACCGAAGCGGGGTTGACCCCACCCTCACCCTGGACGGTTTCGATCACCACCGCGGCCACATCGGCGGTGATCGCAGCCCGGAAGGCATCAAGATCATCAAATGCCGCGTGGCGGAAGCCGTCCGGCATCGGCACAAACGGTTCGTGCTTGGCCGGCTGGCCGGTGGCAGCCAGGGTGGCCAGAGTGCGGCCATGGAAACTCTGGTAGGCGCTGACCACCGCGTGGCGACCGCGACCGCCCCACTTGCGCGCCAGCTTGAACGCACACTCGTTGGATTCGGCTCCCGAATTGGTGAAAAAGACCTGACCAACATCACCGGTGACCTCAGACATCAGGTCGACGATCTGGGTGGCGGCGCCCACGGCCACCGGATTGGCAAACAGGTTCGACACATGCACCAACCGGCGAGCCTGATCGGCGATGGCATCAGCGATCACCGGATTGGCATGACCGAGTGAACACACCGCTAGCCCGGTGATGAAATCGAGATAGCGGTTGCCGTCGTGATCCCACACCTCGGTGCCGCTGCCCCGTTCCAACATGAGGGCTGGCGAGCCAAACACCGCCATCATCGGCCACGGATCATGACCGAACGTGTTCATGTCGGTCGTATTCATGTCGGCGCTGGTCGTTTCTCTGGCGGTCATTGAGCTCTCCGAATCATGGTGCCGATTCCGGCATCGGTGAAGATTTCGAGCAAGAGCACGTGGGAAATCCGGCCATCAAGGATGTGAGCAGTCGCAACACCGCCATTCACCGCCTGAATACAGCTCTCGATCTTGGGGATCATGCCCCCAGCGATCACCCCATCAGCGATCAGCTGGGACATCTCCTCGACCGTGGTCTGACGAATCAACGACTCGGGATCAGCGACATCACGCCGCAACCCCTCAATGTCAGTGAGATAGACCAGCTTCTCGGCCCCCACCGCTTCAGCGATCGCCCCGGCCACGGTGTCGGCATTGATGTTGTAGGCCTGGCCGGTCTCATCAGACCCGATGGTGGCGACCACCGGGACAAACTCGTCCTCGATCAGGTTGAGCAAGATATTGGGATCGATCTCGGTGATCTCTCCGACATAGCCCAGCGCTGGATCAACCGCCTGAGCCTGAATCAGACCAGCATCAACCCCGCTGACCCCGATGGCGTGATGGCCATGCACATTGATAGCTGCCACGATCTGGGGATTGACCTGACCCTTGAGAACCATGCGAGCGATCCCGACCGTTTCGGCATCGGTGACCCGAAGCCCATCGACAAATTCGGTCTCTTTGCCGAGGCGAGCCATCAGGTCGCTGATCTGGGGTCCACCACCGTGAACCACGATGGGTTTCATCCCCACCAAACGCATCAAGACGATGTCTTGGGCAAACAGGGCCAAGGCATCATCATCGGACGCTCCAGCCAAGGCATTGCCGCCATATTTGACCACCACGGTCTTGCCGGAGAAGCGGCGGATATAGGGCAGGGCTTCAACGAGGATCTCGGCTCTCATCGCCGGATCAGCCAGCGAATCTGGCGTGACGGGGAGGTTCACGGTGCCACCCCCGCAGCCGCCAACCCAGCGGTTTCGTCGATACCGAGGGCCACATTGAGGGCTTGGATCGCTCCCCCTGAGGCTCCCTTGGCCAGATTGTCGAGGGCAGCGATAGCGATCACGGTGTTGGTCCTCTCGTCATAGCGGGCCGTCACCTGAACCTGGTTGGAACCCATGGTCGCCTTGGTCGTCGGCGACCCATCGACCACCACCATGAAGGGCTCATCGGCCCACCGTTGGCGGAGATGATCGAGCACGATCTCGGTCGACAGATCAAGGCCCGGATCGGGCCGGGTGTAGCAGGTGGCCAAGATGCCCCGATTCATCGGCACCAGATGGGGCGTGAAGAGCACGGGAGCGCCGATCTCTTGTTCCATCTCGGGGGTATGGCGATGGCTGAGCAGACCATAGGCGGTCATGTTCTCATCGATGGTGGTAAATGAATACGCCAGATCAGCCTTGCGACCGGCCCCGGTCACCCCCGACGCAGCATCGACGATGACCCCATCGGGCCCAATCCACCCCGCCTCGGCAATCGGCCGCATCGCCAGCGTGGCAGCGGTGACGTAGCAGCCGGGCGTGGCGATCAGGCGAGCTCCGGCCAACTCGCTGCGATGGAGTTCGGGCAGACCATAGATTGCTTCAGCCAAGAGCTTGGGCTGGTCATGGTCAAAGCCGTAATAGGTCGGATAGGCGCTGGCATCGCTCAAGCGGAACGCTGCCGACAAGTCGACCACGTGGCCGACCTTGCCGACCAGGCGAGGGGCAATCTGCATGGACACCTCATGGGGCAAGCCCAGGAAGACCACATCCAACCCGTCGAGGCTGTCGAGATCGGTGGGCTGAAAGGTCATTGAGCCATAGGCCACGCCGAGGTGGGGATAGAGATCAGCGATACGGGTGCCGGCTTGGGAATCGCCAGTGGCCGTCACGACCTCGAGGACAGGGTGACCAGCCAAGAGGCGCAAGAGTTCGGCTCCGGTAAATCCCGATGCTCCGACAATGGCTGCATTCAACATATCCGCATGATCATACAGATTCACGCATGATGATACAACAGTATCTCGCACAACATCATGGGCCCGCATCATCCCGCCGCCTGGATCATGACCACCCCACCTGACTCGGCACACCGGTTGGCGACGCGGATTCAGCGCGTGATCAATACAAGATCGCGGGCTTGACTCTCGCTCTCCAACCGGCAGACTAGAGAGGTGGCGACCAACGGCATCAAAGGACAACTCCTAGTCGCGACACCAGCCTTGATCGACCCCCATTTCCATCGGACCGTGGTGGCCATCCTCGAAGACAACGACGATGGCGCGGTCGGCGTGGTCCTCAACCGCCCAACCGACGAAGAGATCACCGGCCCCCTCGAACGCTGGCTTCCCCACCAGAGCGATCCAGCAGTGCTGTTCTATGGCGGTCCGGTTGAGCCCGATGCCCTCATCGCGTTGGCAAATACCACCGAACCGGTCGATGCCTCCCATGACGAGATGTCGCGTGTCAGCGACACCATCGCCTCAGCCGATCTCAGCACCGACCCCGTCTTCCTCACCAATTTGATTTCAAAGCTCCGGGTCTTTCGGGGCTACGCCGGATGGGCTCCCGGACAGCTCAACGCCGAGCTCTCCGATGGCGCATGGATCGTGGTCGACAGCGACCCCGACGACATCTTCAGCGCTCACCCCGACGATCTCTGGCGACAGGTCTTGCGCCGTCAGCCCGGGCGACTCTCCTGGCTGGCCAACGCTCCCGACGACCTCAGCCTGAATTAGGGCACACACCCGGAGCCGCAGAGACACGATGCCCACCGCTCGACGCACCGCCTTGCGAAAGCGCTACCTGAGTCTTGGCCTTGGCGAGCTGACGTCAGCCGCCGTCTTCATCATCGGTTCGCTCTACGCGATTCAACCACATCTCACCACCGACGAACCGCCACTCGTGTGGGCAGCGCTCACACCTCTCGTCGCGATACTCGTCCAAGCCGGTGGATACTGGATCGCCGCTCGAAGCTGGGTGATCATCGGCACCATGCCCGGACCGCTGGCGACGCTCTATCGGGTCTGGAGAGTGCTCAACATCATCCTGCTCGCAGCCAGCCTGGTGATCATCCTCGCCTGGAACCCGACGCGAGTGCCGGTGCGAATCCTGGCGATCGGCATCTGGCTATTCGCGGTCATCGAATACGTCAACTATTACGTGAGACGACTGGCCTACCCAGCTCGCCACTGGCTTGCGCGCATCACTGAGCACCAAACGCCACGCTTGATCCACGATCTGCGCTCAGTGTCCTCTCGACCGACAGAGTCTGAACAACCCGACACGTGAATATTGCTTTTCGATGTCTTTCTATTGATAAACGATAGATATCGGTTAGTATCTCCTCCATGCCAACCAACTTGATTGATCGATTCGCCCACCTCTTCGTGCGCCTCGCTCTGATCGCCTTGGCCGCTGCAGGAATCGCCACATCGGCGATCTCGGTGACCGTGATCGCCGACGAATTGGCGGCGACCTATCCCGAGTATCCCCGGCTACGGCCCGAATACACGGTGGGTGTGGTCATCGTCCTGATCGCTGGGCTCACCGTGGTTGTCAGCATCTGGAGACTCCTCGACCAAGTCAAACGAGCAACCATCTTTATGCCCAGCGCCCTGCGCTACACCACCACCATCATCAGTGCGCTCAGCGTGGCTGGCCTCGTGTGTATCACGCTCAGCGTGGTGACCCTCCTCGAAACCGGTCAACAGAATCCCGGAACCGGACTTGGACTCTTAGCGGTGACCGGAGGAGCCTGGGCTGCCGCTGCCCTGACCTGGGTCCTTCGTCGTCTACTCGAAGAAGCAGCATCGATGAAACACGAATTGTCGGAGGTGGTGTGATGACCATCATCGTCAATCTCTCGGTCGTCATGGCTCAACGAAACATCGGGGTCAACGAGCTCGCTGAAGCGATCGGCATCACCCCAGCCAACGTGTCGGTGCTCAAGAACGGCCGGGCCCGAGCGATCCGATTCACCACGCTCGATGCCCTCTGCCACGCACTCGACTGTCAACCCGCCGACATCTTGACCTACGAACCCGACACCACCCCGTAGCCAAGCCCGCCGACAAGGTGTCTTTCGGCCCCATGAGGGCCAGGCGCGTTCTCGCTACCCTGAGCATTGACCCTGGTAAAGGAGGCATCGGGTGGAAGTGGTGATCTGTGATTCGGAGGCTGAAGTTGGCGATCTGGCAGCAGCCAAGGTCGCCCGAGTGGTCCGTGATGTCGGCCCCGATGCGGTGATCGGTGTTGCCACCGGATCGTCCCCCCTCCCCCTCTATGCCACCTTGGCTGAGATGGCCAACCGAGGCGAGGTTGACCTCGAACGGGTCTCAGCGTTTGCCCTCGACGAATATGTTGGTCTCCCGGTCGGGCATCCCCAGTCGTATGCCGCGGTCATCGATGCCACGGTCACCCAGCCTCTCGGCCTCGATCCCGCTCGGGTCTATGTGCCCGACGGCTCGGCTGACAATATCGAAGCTGCCGCCACCCACTTTGAGAACACCATCCGCCGAGCTGGTGGGATCGACATCCAGATCTTGGGCGTGGGCGCCAACGGCCATATCGGGTTCAACGAACCCACCTCATCGCTGGCGTCACGGACCCGCATCAAGACCCTGACCGAACGCACCCGGCACGACAATGCCCGGTTTTTCGGCTCACTCGATGATGTTCCCACCCACTGTCTCACCCAAGGTCTCGGCACCATCATGGATGCTGGTGAAGTGCTCCTCGTGGCTACCGGATCAGGTAAGGCCGCAGCGATCGCTGCCCTGGTTGAAGGACCGATCACCGCCATGTGCCCCGGCTCGGTGCTCCAGCTCCATCCCAAAGCCACAGTGATCATCGACCATGATGCAGCTGCCGATCTCCAACTGGCCAGCTACTACCGCACCACCTACGCCCAAAAGCCTGGCTGGCAGCGCTATCGAGCTGATCTCTGAGCGAGCGGCGCTCAGTAGCGGTAGTGCTCCGGCTTGTAGGGCCCCTCGATCGGCACGCCCAGATAGTCAGCTTGCTCGGGAGTCATGACGGTGAGCTCAGCGCCGATCTGGTCGAGATGGAGTCGGGCAACCTCTTCATCGAGCGCCTTGGGCAAGCGATAGACCTCGTTGGCATATGAGTCGCGATGCTTCCAGAGCTCGATCTGGGCCAACACCTGGTTGGAGAAGCTATTCGACAGCACAAAAGCCGGGTGGCCGGTGCCGCAACCCAGATTGACCAGCCGCCCCTCGGCGAGCAGCAGGATCGAATGCCCATCCTCGAAGGTGAACCGGTCGAGACCGTCCTTGATATGGGT
>PDWJ01002553.1_pt1 | contig 19153 bp, 18 predicted proteins | sample 1430881 | NCBI WGS metagenome assembly PDWJ01 (sample SAMN01162460, study PRJNA174530) | Oral metagenome, whole genome shotgun sequencing project. | biome: Marine environment; feature: Marine mammal; material: Swab sample of the gingival sulcus; isolation source: swab sample of gingival sulcus...
TGAGGGTTTAACAGAATTGGCAGAATTGCTTCTTAATAAGGAAGTGATATTTACCGAAGATGTAGAACGCATTTTTGGCAAACGTAAATGCAGTGATGACGAATTGGAAGAAGAAAAAAATAGTACAGGAAATAAGGTGCCAGAGTGAAAATTTGGTATACGGAAAATATTACAATAAGTATAAACAATGATTTAGTGAGTGTATGAAAAACCTTGAATATATAGCATATAAGGGAGATTTTTACACCATAGAATGGTATTTTGACAAAAATGGCAAAAGCCAACCTTTAGAATATTTTTATTCAATGTCAAATAGTCAAAAACGAAAACTGTTAATGCTTTTCAAGAGGATGGGCGATTTTGGAAAAATTTCAGATAAAACTAAATTTAGAAATGAGGGTGATGGCATTTTTGCATTTAAGCCTCAGCCTGACAGATTTTTATCGTTTTTCACAAGTAACAAAAAAATCATTCTAACAGAGGGTTTCATAAAAAAGCAAAATAAATTGCCTAAAAATTTAAAAGAAAAGTCTTTAAGATTAAAAGAAGACTACTTACACAGAGTAAAGGAGGGAAATTATTATGGATAAACAAGATTTGACAACTTTTGATAAATTCATGAAAGATGAAACCCAAAAGCAACTATTTATATCTGAATATAATGAGTTCTTAGTTTCTGAATTTTTATTAGAAGCTATGTTGGAAAATAATATATCAGTTAAAAAACTTTCAGAAAAATCAGGAGTTGCAACCAGCATCATTCAGAATCTAAAAGCCGAGAAGGAAACTGACATAACATTAAAGAATATGCTATTGCTTGCTTCAAGTTTGGGGTATAGAATTAGTTTTGAGAAAATAAATTATGTTCGTAAATAAAACCGTACCAGTGATTAATTCAATAAACAAAAAGAACCATAAATTTTTAAAAATTAAACAAATATGAAAGACTGGGTAAAAATACAAACGTTTCAGCGTGTGCATCAAGCAGAATTGCGCAAAGATATTTTAGAAAACAACGGAATTTCAGCTGTAATAATAAATGAAAAAGACAGCCTTTTCCTACTAGGAGAAATCGAGCTTTATGTTAAAGAATTTGATGAGGCAAGGGCAAAGGAACTTATTGATGAATTTAACGGATTGGCAAAGATAAACTCCTTTGTTGGCGAAAAACAAATAACAAAGTATTTTAATATACTTAAAGAAAAAGGTTTAAATCCTATTTTAAAACGCAAGAAAGATGCAAAGTTCATATTAGACAACTTTGAAATATACGTCAAAAATGAAGAATTAGAAGACTTTATACCCTTTTTACAAGAAGAAAATCTAACAGGTTGGTCAAAAGTAAGAGTTTGCGAAAGTGTCAGCCAAACCAAATTCAGAACTGACTTACTCGATGAGCAAGGTATTGATAACTTTGTAATAAAGCGCAAAAACTCCAACTACCATATTGAGAATATTGATATTTTTGTAAAAACAGAAGAGCAAGACAAAGCAAAACAAGTTTTGGGTAATCTAAATGCTTGGATTTCAATTAGAAAATATGATGAAAAACAATTTGCCAAACAAGATGAAGATGTTTTGAATGAAAACAATATCAAAGCCTTGATTGAAAAGACAGTCGACAATCAATTTGAAATTTTGGTAGAAGCTCATAACGAAGAATCAGCCATTGATTTAATAAACAGAACAAAAGAATGGGTTATTTTAAAAGTATTTTCAAGCATTGAGAATGCTCAAATAGCAAAAAATATTTTAAATGTTAATAATATTAATGCTGTTGTTGTAAATGAGAGAGACAGCTCGTTTTTATTGGGTGAAGTAGAACTATACGTAGAAATTGATAACCAATCGAAAGCTGGTGATTTAATAAAGGATTTGTAGTGCAATGTTTGGGAAATTAAAAGTTTAAATGAAGTTCACACAATAGATACATAAAACACTACTATACACGACATTTTTTATTGCCTTTGCCTGTTAGCCTTTGGTTTTTTGCTTTCGGTAATCAGAAATTAATCTAAAACAATGTATTTTTTCCCAAAAACTAAAAGCTAAAGGCAAAAAGCCAATTTATAGCAAAAGTAATACAAACATAAATAAGCTCGCAAGAAAAATGTCGCGTAGAGTAATAAAACACATAAAGATTTGAAAAATTCCCTAATAACACGAAGCATAACCGCCGTATTTTTTGTCGTTACCTTAATCGGCAGTATTTTATTAAGTCCTTGGACTATGTTGGCATTATTTGCCGTGATAGTTGTATTGGGCTTGTCTGAATATTACTCTATTATAAGCTATCAAAATCATAAACCCCAACGATTTGTGGGGATTATTTTCGGTTTGTTCATTCTGCTTACTAATTTTTTAATAGCCTATCATAATGCTAACTTTTTGCTGTTGGTAACATACTTTTTGCCAATGGTATATATGGCAATATACGAGTTATACAGAAAATCCGAGCATCCCTTCATAAATATGGCTCTCACACTATTTGGAGTATTGTACATTGCGGTTCCCTTTGGTACAATTAATTATTTGGTTTATAACGAACTATATAATTTTGAATACAATCCGCATATTCTTATAGCAGTATTGGTATTAATTTGGACAAATGATTCGGGAGCATATATAGTTGGTTCATTAATAGGCAAACATAAATTATTCCCTCGTATATCGCCTAAAAAAACTTGGGAAGGTTCAATTGGCGGAGCTGTTTTTGCCATTGTAGCATCGGTTATTATCGCTCAATATATTACTGAAATACATTGGGGGCATTGGATAGTAATAGGTATTTTAACCGTAGTTTTTTCCACTTATGGCGACCTTACGGAATCAATGTTGAAAAGAAAAGCAAATATAAAAGATTCAGGTAATATTTTACCCGGACACGGGGGAATATTAGACAGGTTTGACAGTTTGTTGATGACTGCTCCTATTGTTTTATTATACATTGTATTCTTCGTAAAACCTTAATTATAGCAAAACACCTCCTTATCTTCCTACACATTCTAAACTATTTCAAACTATAAAACTAATAAGATTAAACACCCATGGTCGGTAAAAAGATACACAACGCAATGATTATAAGTACGTAAGTTGAGCGGCAATCTTTGGCGTAAGCAAATCACCTATCACCCATAAAATATAAACAGATGGAAACTTTTATAAATATAATTAAATCAGACTACGATAAATATAAAGAAACAAGGATAAAAGACCGATTTTTTAAGCACAGTGATATACTTCCATTGATAGATGAATTTAGGGGAAAAAGTATTTGTAAGGTAGAGGAAATAGGAAAATCTGTTGAGCAACGCGCAATTTATTCGATAAAAATAGGAACAGGCGATACCGTTGTTTTACTATGGTCGCAAATGCACGGCAACGAACCAACTGCCACGGCAGCAATATTTGACATTTTACACTTTTTAACTGCCAATGACAACAACGATGAGTTCCGCAAAGGCATTTTAGAAGAATTAACACTATACTTTGTGCCAATGCTCAATCCCGATGGTGCAGAAAGATTTACTCGCGAAAATGCTTTAGGTATCGACATCAATAGAGATGCTTTGGCTTTAAGCTCTCCCGAAAGCAAAATTTTGAAAAGCATAAGGGATAAAACCAATGCCGATTACGGGTTTAATCTGCACGACCAATCACCATACTATTCGGCAGGAGACAACAACAAACCTGCATCAATATCTTTTCTTGCCAGTTCGTTTAATCAAGCTAAAGATATTAACAACAAGCGTAAATCAGCAATGCGTACAATAGTTGCAATGAACCGTATGTTGCAAACAGAGATAAAAGGTATGGTAGCCACATACAACGATGATTTTATGCCTAATGCCTTTGGTGATAATATAGCTAAATGGGGAACATCTGTCATTCTCATAGAATCAGGCAGTTTTAGTAACCAAGATATTGAAAGACAAATTATTAGAAAATTAAATTATTTAAGTATTCTTACAGCTTTACACAGTATTGCGACTAAGCAAAATATGCAAATTGATTACAAAGAGTACTTTAATATTCCCACAAATAAAAAGGATAAATTTTTTAATATTATATTGCGCAATGTTAAGCAAAAATGCAATAATTACCAATATACTACCGACATAGGTATACGCCAAACAACGGTGTATTACGAAAAAGAAAACACATATATCAACAAACATTATATAGCACAAATAGGCGACCTAAGTTTTTATTACGGATATTTAGATATTGATGCAAATAATCTACATTTCCATAAATCTGATAATGAAAACGATGAGCCAACAAAAGCCGTTGTACTTTCATCTGCCGATTTTGAATTAGTTGATGACGACGGAAATACTGTATATACAATATCAAATGGAGAAATAAAGAAACAGTGATTATTAAAACGAATTAAGAGTTAAAAATTACGAATTAACCGCAAAGTTTGCCAAGTTTTTCGCAAATAGTACAAAGATTTAATCTTTTTTGCGAACTTTGCGACACTTTCTTTGCGCTCTTTGCGGTTAAAACAAGCCAAAGGCGAATGGCTACAAAACAAAAACAATGAAAATCTATAACAACATAAACGAAATAAGAGAAAAAAAATGCTTTGTAACAGTTGGTGTTTTTGATGGGTTACATCTGGGACATCAACATATTCTGAAAACTTTAAAAGAGAGCGCAAGAACCCACAATGTAGAATCGGCGGTAATAACATTTCACCCGCACCCGCTTACGGTGGTAGGCAAAAATATATCAGTTTCATTAATAGATACGCTTAAAGAAAAAGTTCAGTTGATAGAGCAGTTTGGTATAGACAACCTAATCATTCAACCTTTTACAAAAGAATTTGCCTCTTTGTCTGCCAAAGATTTTATGAGAAAGTATCTAAAAAACATATTAGATATTGAGGGCTTAATAGTAGGCTACGACCACAAATTTGGCAAAGATAAACTACATGATTTTAACACATTAAGCCATTATGCCGAAGAATTAAATTTTAAAATAATAAAGACCGATGCCTTTGTATACGATGAAAGTACAATTAGCTCAACCCTTATTCGAGAATCCTTATTAAATGGCAAAGTTGAGCAAGCAAAGAAATTTTTATCACGCCCTTATAATTTGTCGGGTGAGGTTGTAAAGGGCAGACAAATAGGCAGGCAAATAGGTTTTCCAACGGCAAATATAATGGTAGACTTCCCCAATAAAATTATACCTCAAGAGGGTGTTTATGCGGTAGAAGTTGAGCATAATAACACATTGAGACAAGGAATGATGAATATTGGTAAAAGACCCACTTTTAGTGATGGCATACCAACAAAAACCATTGAAGTATACATATTTAATTTTGACGGCGATTTATACGGAGAAACATTAAAGGTATCATTTCACAAAAGAATTAGAAATGAAATAAATTTTGCAAGCGTGGAAGATTTAATCTCTCAGTTAAAAGAAGATGAAAAAAATATACGCCAATATTTTAATATAAATCATAAAAAAAAAGATAAACAATTTCAGCTGCAAATATGTTAAATTTACACAACAAAATTAAAAATCAGCTTATATCTTTGTGATGTATAAAAAAATTTATACCTTGCGAACGTTTTGTGTATAGGCACGCCGTGTCATACCTACACATTATCACATTAACGAATTAACAATATGAAAAAATTTTTTACAATAGTTTTTGCATCTTTGCTTGGAACCATTATGGCAAGCGTAATAATATTATTTTTTATGCTAATCATCTTTTTTAGCGCAGTCGCAGTAAGTTCATCTTCGGGCAAAACACATAGTATAAAAGAGCATACTATTTTGGCAATGCAATTAAAAAACAAGATAGTTGATAACAAAAGTTCTAATCCTTTCGACTACAATATGCTTACCAATATGGATGTTAAGGAAGAAAGCCTTACAGATATTCTTAATAACATCAAAAAAGCAAAAACAGACAAAAACATTGACGGAATATTCCTTCGTTTATCATCAATTAAAGCAGGCATGGCTACCGTTGAGGAGATAAGAAAAGCCTTGCTTGACTTTAAAGAGTCGGGTAAATTTATAGTAACACATGCAAATTATTACGGGCATAAGAGTTACTACCTTGCAAGTGTTGCCGACAAGGTATACATGACACCCGAAGGAGGAATGAGTTTTGTGGGATTATCTGCACAAATAATGTTTTACAAAAATATGTTTGAAAAGCTTGATATAAAGCCTGTTATCATACGACATGGTAAATTTAAAAGTGCGGTAGAGCCTTTTATGCTTGACAAAATGAGTGAAGCAAACAAAGAGCAAACCTCAAGCTATATTAATAGCATGTGGAACGATATTATCACAAAAATAGGAAAAGCAAGAAACATAAGCACAGATGAGTTAAATCGCATAGCTAATGATTTATTAATTACAAATTCTGAAAGTTGTGTAAAGCTTAATTTGGTAGACAGCCTAATGTATTACGATGAATTATTAGAAAATTTAAGAAAAAGAACAGAGGCAGAAGCAACAAAAGACATAGAATTCGTGTCTAATTCACAGTACAAGAATGTTCCGGACAAAGAAGTGTCAAGCGAGGATAAAATAGCGATAGTTTACGCATCGGGCGAAATCGTTGATGGAGAAGGGAATGGGAGCAATATAGGAGGAAGTTCATTATCAAGAACTATACGTAAGATAAGACAAGACGATAAAATAAAAGCCATTGTTTTAAGAGTGAACTCACCCGGAGGAAGTGCAATGGCATCGGAAATAATTTGGCGTGAAGTTAGTTTGGCAAAAAAAGAAAAACCCGTAATAGTATCAATGGGCGATTATGCAGCTTCGGGAGGTTATTATATATCTTGCAGTGCCGATACAATAATTGCTGATGCTAACACATTAACAGGTTCAATAGGAGTATTTGGTTTAATGTTCAACATTAAAAATTTCATGAACAATAAATTGGGTATCAATGTTGATGGCATTAAAACAAACGAACATTCTGATTTAGGTTCAGCCATGCACGATATGAGTGCCGAAGAGCGTGCTTACATTCAGACGGGTGTTGAAACGGTTTATTCAACATTTACTAATAGAGTAGCAAAAGGCAGGAATATGTCAGTGGAAAGTGTAGACTCAATAGGTCAAGGTAGAGTATGGAGTGGCGTACAAGCCAAAGAGTTAGGATTAGTTGATATGATTGGAGGTTTGGATACAGCTATAACAATAGCCGCCGATAAAGCACAATTGAAAGAATATAAAATAGTGAAATATCCTAAAGCCAAAGAACCAATTGATGCCATTATGGAAGCCCTAAATGAAGCAAAAATAAAAAGCATAGAACACGAATTGGGAGGCATGTCAAGATATTACAAAATGTTTAAAAACATGTCGAAACGCAAAGGTGTTCAAGCAAGAATGCCCATGGAAATTTACATAGATTAAGTCCCGATAGGGACGGCATGTTTGTAGCCCATAATGCAGCGCAGCGAAATTATGGGATTACAGGGACGACATGTTTGTAGCCCATAATTCAGCGCAGCGAAATTATGGGATTACAATAAATTATGGGATTACCGCAGGTAATCATAGTATATATCCAAACGCAATGAAAATGCATTTATAGAATGCAAAAATTATATTAACGAACACATTGAGCAGAAAATAAAAAATTGTTACGCGTATTTTTATATCCGTTTTCTTTTATATATGGATTAGGTGTTTTTATCAGGAATTTATGTTTTGATTATGGCATATTAAAATCCAGACACTTTCTTATACCCGTAATTTCTGTGGGAAACATCACGGTAGGCGGAACAGGCAAAACGCCTCATGTTGAGTATCTTGTAAAGCTGTTGAATAAAAAATTTAAAGTTTCCGTATTAAGCAGGGGGTACAAAAGAAAGACTAAGGGCTTGGTTATAGCCGATGAGAACCCAAAATCGAAGGACATAGGAGATGAGCCTGTCCAAATAAAATTAAAATATCCCAAAGTAGATATTGTTGTAGACAGTAATCGGGTAAGGGGAATTGAAACGCTGTTACAGCGCAAAAATAAAGTCGTAATATTAGACGATGCTTATCAGCACAGATACGTAAAGCCGGGTTTATCAATACTATTGATAGACTACAACAGGCAAATTTATAAAGACCATTTGTTACCCTTTGGTAATTTGCGCGAGCCTCAAAAAGCCAGATATAGGGCAGACATTATTTTATTTACTAAAACGCCCAAGAGCATCAAACCCATAGACAAAAGGATTGCTATGGAGCATTTGCAGGCACTTCCTTATCAGAGGGTTTATTTTTCAAGTTTTTCGTATGGAAATTTAACCAATGTTTTTGGGAATCATATTAGGGTTTGCGATGATTTTATTAATGCACCTGAGTTATACACAATACTGTTAGTAACGGGAATAGCTAATACTCGCTCGTTGGTATCATATCTTAAAAACTTTAGTAGAAATATAAAGCATATAAAATTTGCCGACCATGTAAACTACAATAATAACAAAATAAATAACATTATCGACACTTTTTCAAAAATCAAAAATGATAAAAAGATAATTATAACAACCGAAAAAGATGCCGTGAAGTTAAGAGAACAATCAGATATAAATAATTTATTATTAAACAATACTTTTTATTTACCAATTGAGGTGAAAATATTAGATAAACAATCTGAATTTAATAACCAAATATTAGATTATGTTAAAAAAAATACGAGAAACAGCTAAGTTTATAAACGAAAAAACCAATAACTTTAAACCTCAGGTAGCCATTGTTCTTGGCACAGGCTTGGGAGGTTTAGTAAACGAAATTGATACTGAATTTAAAATTTCGTACAAAGAAATACCAAACTTTCCTGTTTCAACAGTTGAAGGACACGAGGGAAACCTTATATTCGGAAAATTACAAAACAAAAAAGTAGTTGCAATGCAGGGTAGATTTCATTATTACGAAGGATATTCAATGCAGGAAATTACTTTTCCGATAAGAGTTTTTAAGATATTGGGAATTGAACTGTTATTTGTATCAAATGCAAGCGGAGGGTTGAATCCTGATTTTAAGGTAGGTGATTTAATGTTAATTAACGACCATATAAATTTATTTGGAACAAATCCTTTAATAGGTAAAAATATTGAAGAATTGGGACCTCGTTTTCCGGATATGAGTGAAGCATACAATAAAGAGTTAATGCAGTATGCCGAAGAGGTTGCAAATAAAAACAATATTTATTTTGTAAAGGGAGTTTATGCAGGACTTTCAGGACCAACTTTTGAAACACCTGCCGAGTACTTTTACGTAAGAAATATTGGCGCAGATGCTGTTGGAATGTCTACAGTTCCTGAGGTTATAGTTGCCAGGCACATGGATATGAAATGTCTTGCATTTTCGGTTATAACAGACAGTGGAGTACCCGGAGAGATTGTTGAAATATCTCACGAGGAGGTACAAAAAGCAGCAGCAGGCGCAGAACCAAAACTAACAACAATAATGAAAGGAGTATTAGAAAAATTGTAGGCAAAAAGCAAATAGCCTTAGACTAAAAGCTAACAGCCAAAAATAAAAGGTAAAATGAAGTATAAAATTTTGGTTGCGGACGAAGATAAGTATGCACATATTTTCATAAGAAATACCATTGAAAGTGAATATCTTAATTTTGAGATTATATCTGCTTACAATGGGGAGGATGTCTTTAATATTGCATACAAAAAAAATGTTAATTTGATTATAATGAGTTGGGATTTACCCGTGTTGAGTGGTAAGCAAACATTGAAAAAGCTACGCAATGATATTAAAACTTCGGAAATACCTGTTGTAGTAGTAACAACTAAGGATAAATTACGAGAAGCATTTGATGCAGGAGCTAATGACTTATTAGTTAGTCCAATAAACACTGTTTCTCTTTTGATGCGCGTAAAATCTATGTTGTCGATGTTTAAGTTAATTAAAGGATTAACCCAGCAAACAATCGAACTTGGACAAAAATCGGAAGAGTTAATAAAGAAAAATGAGACATTAACAGAAGAAAAACAAAAATCAGATGCTTTACTGACAAATATTTTACCCGATGAAATAGCCACACAACTTAAAAATAAAGGATATGTAGACCCCAAGACATATAGGAAGGTTAGCGTTTTGTTTACTGATTTCGAGGGATTTACACACATATCTGAGCAGCTTACACCAAAAGAAATAATCAAGGAACTTGGCATATTCTTTGCTGAATTTGACCAAATAGCAATTAGTCATTATATAGAAAAGATTAAGACCATCGGAGATGCCTATATGTGTGTAGGAGGTTTGCCTCTTAGAAATAAAAGTAACCCTTTTGATACCGTTTTGGCAGGTTTAGAAATGCAACATTTTGCCAATGAGTTAAATAAAAGAAAAAGGGCAAATAATGAATTAGAATGGAGACTTAGGGTAGGAATACACACAGGCAGAGTAATTGCAGGTGTTGTAGGCACTACAAAATTTGCCTATGACATATGGGGTGATACTGTAAACACGGCTGCCCGCATGGAATCTTCAGGAGAAGCCGGTAAGATTAATATTTCAGGTGAGACCTACAATCATATAAAAGACTATTTTGAATGCGAATATAGAGGAAAAATTAAGGCTAAGAATAAAGGTGAAATTGATATGTATTTTGTGCATGGATTACAAGACAAATACAGCAAAGATAGTAACAATGTTATTCCAAATAATGAATTCTTATTAGCTTTGTCGCAATACTAACCCAACAATTTAGGTATTCCCATCTCTATATTTATAGTTTTTATAACCCCTTCAAGCAAATCAAGCTTAATATGAAAAATACAATTTTAATATTACTACTAATCTTATCCTTTGGCTGTTCTGACGAAGGCAAAACCGATAAAGAATTATTGGAAAGAGATATAAAAACATTAGCGAAAAGTCTGGACTCGTATAAAATCACTACATATAAGTTTGGTAAGATAATAATTAGAGCTTCGGCAGAAAAAGATACAATTTCCTCAGAATTTCAATCTTTTAAATCCGATATTGATGAAATTTTCAGTAAAATTGTAAAATATAACGAAAATCCTTCAAGCTTAACCATATTAGATTACATTACCATTTACCGTAATTATAAGAATATGAAGGATTTTATAAACGAGACCGACGAAGATATTTTCCCAACTTTGTTCGATGCTTTTAATCTTGCTTATGGAGACTCCCTTAGCAAAAAAAGAGAATATGTTAAAGGAAAGAAAAAAATATATGTTCAAAACATTGAGCATGCTATTCTGAGTGCTATCGTTATTTTAAGCAAAGATTTAGGTAAAGAAGTATCCATGTATGAATGCTATAAAACGAAACCTGAATTACTTCCAAATTCCGAAATAAAAACATTGTTGCAATACTTCAGAGGATTTTTGTTTTTTGAAAAAAAATTGTATTATTTATCAGAAAGTGAGATTTCAAGAAATATAGAATGGCTAAACAACAATAAAGATGTGGATTTACCCTATACAAGAGCATTGTTTAAATGGGGTAATTTAAATAACAAGCAAACACATATAGGGTTACATTCTTTAAATCATTTATTCAGAGGCTTTGACAGGTTAATGATGGAAAGGCAAATTGATGAAAAGAGAGCCTTAGAAGATTTTGAAATGTTTTTAAAAGATACCAAGTCAATTGGCTTAGATAACGAAATTGTGTGGTCTATTGAAACCTATCTGTATTTAAAACACGAAGAAAATGAAAAAGCCATTGCATCTTTAACAAAGTTAAAAACAAGCGACTTATTCTCGTCGGGAGACAAAGAAAAAATAGACGAGGCTATAGAATATTTAAAAAACAGAAAGCCGGGTAAGGTTCTAAACGGGTTATACGACAAAGCATTTCTGGGGAAAATAGCAACAAAATATATGTTTTCAATTTTATCGCAAGTAAATTGGAAGAAAATACTGAAAGAACAATATACGGAAGAAATTTTTAAAACCTTTAAAAATTGGCAAAATTTTAGAGAAAACTTAGATAAATACAGCAGTGCGGAAAATTTAAAAAACACAGGCAAAAATCTTTTTGACCAAGCAAAAAAATTGACAGAATAATAACTTGAATATTAAAACGTTGTATAAACGTATAGCAATGTGAATTAGATAAACCATTAATACTAAAAATTATGAAGACTATAAACAAACTATTATTATTAATGCTGTTAAGCATCATTGGTGTTGCATCCTGCGACGACCATCAAATTGAAGAGCCTAAACTTGACAAAGTTATTTTAAAAGATATGGTTTTAAGCTCTCAGGTTGTAAACGACTTATTTTTTGATATAAATCATAGTGTAAATAAAGAGAAATCGTTTAGTGTAGATGATTGTATAACAGTTAAGAACGAACTTTCTGAAGACGGTAAAAATTTTGTTCTGAGACTTATATATGATAATTGCACAACCGGTGGCATAGTGAAAAATGGAGAAATAAAGGTAAACATCAATAAAAAAATATTTGAAGTAGAATTTATCAATTTAACCATTAATGATAAATCAGTAGATGGTAAAATGCAAATTACTCTGATTAATCCTGAAAAATTTGCAACCCATGCAGATTTAAAGTTAGACTATGCTGATGGCAGTTCAATCTCTTGGAAAGCAAATCAGACCATACAAGCATTATCAGATGGTACATGGAAAATTAATGGGGAAATTACAGGAAAAGCACGCAATGTAAAATCTTTTATTCGAAAAGATATTGATTTAATCAAAAATAAGGAGTGTCCTTGGTACGTAGGCGGACGCATGGAGCTTGTATTTGATAAAGAAGAAAAATATGACATTGAATTTACTTCAGAGTGTGGAGAAATTTACTATACACACAATGGAATTAGAGCCAAACTTCCTGTAGATTAGATATAAGCTCTCACCATGATAAATTTGTCGGTAGATACGCAATTAATTGCGTATCTACTACTCTACTAATAAACAGATAAACTTACCTTGATTCCTAAAATACCGAATATCTAATACCTTAAAATTAAACAAATGAAACACTAATGACTAGTTTAGACACACAACGGCATGGTTATAGAGACCGAAGTTCTAATACCCAAAACCCAACACCTAAAACCTAAAATATAAACAAATGAAACACAGCATTATAATTTCAATATTAATAATACTAATAGCAAGTGCTTGCAACACAAATGGCACCGATAATACAACTACCTCTAATAATACAAATAAAGATGCCTTTGATTTAGTAAATTCTTATAAAATAAGTGTTCCGGAGCCATCAGGGTTATCGTTTTCAGCCGATAATAAGGCATTGTATACAGTGAGCGACAACACCAACAATATTTACAAAATATCTTTGGACGGTAAATTAATAGAAGAAATAAAATGTTCTGCCGAAGACCTTGAGGGGATAGTTTTTGACGATACCGATAAAAGTATTTGGCTTGCTGACGAAAGAAAGCGCAATTTAATACACATAAATTTGAAAGGTGAAACACTAAAGGAGTTTCATTTGGATATAAAGACTAAAAAGGAAAACTCTGGTATTGAAGGCTTAACGGTAAACAAAAAAACAGGAAATTTGTTATGTTTAAACGAAAAAAAGCCCGGCTTACTTATTGAAACCGACAAAAACGGAAATATCTTAGAAACACACAAGCTAAAGTTTGCAAAAGACTATTCAGGTATTTACCACGATGCAAATACAAACAAACTATGGATTATAAGTGATAAATCAATGACCATAACCAGACTTGATGCACAGGGAAATATTGAGCATACATACCAAACAGATATAGAAAGTATGGAAGGTGTTGTTATAGATTCTAAAAAGCGACTTATGTATATAGTAAGCGATGAGCTTGAAAGGTTATTTGTATTTAAATACTAGTTTTTATTTTCAATACTTCGTTGTGTTTTTGCTTGTTGTTTTCCCAATACACTTGCAATAGTTACATCACCTGTTACATTTACAACGGTTCTGCACATATCAAGAAGTCTGTCTACACCCAAAATAAGGGCAATGCCTTCCATTGGGATACCTGCCGTGCTTAAAATTACGGTTAGCATAATTATGCTGCCTCCCGGAATGCCCGGCGTTCCAATTGACGATGCTAAAGCTGTTAAAACAATTGAAATTTGTGCCGCAAGACTTAACTCAATGCCCATTACTTGAGCAATAAAAACCGCAGCAATAGCTTGATAGCAGCCCGTTCCGTCCATATTTATGGTTACACCCACAGGCAGAACAAATTCTGCGACATTTTTGGGCACTTTTAGGTCTTTTGTGGCTTTTGATAATGTCAAAGGCAGAGTTGCCGCACTTGAACTTGTTGAAAAAGCCGTTAGTTGTACAGGTATCATCTCACGAAAAAACTTAGCGAGTTTAAAGGGTTTAAATACCAATATCAATGTAGGGTAAAAAATAAATACAAGACTTAATAATGCAGCAAGCACACATAAAACATACCAAGCCAATGCCTCAAATAGAGCAGCATCACCCGAAAAATCAACTATTAATCCGGCAAGAAGAGCAAATGTGCCGTATGGAGCCAAAAGCATAATTATATCTATTATTTTTAAGATGACTGTGTCCGCAGCATCAATAACAGCCTTTAGAGGTTTAACTTTTTCGCTACCTACCAAAACCATACTTATTCCAAACAAAAACGCAAAGAATATAATTTGCAACATCCTGCTGTTGTTCGTAGATGCTTGAACTATATTATCGGGAATAAGGTCAATCAGAGCTTGCAATGCAGGTTGTTTTTTTACCTCTCCTGCCTGTGCTTTTATGGTTTCGGTTTTGTTTTTGTACTGTTCCAATAGTTCGGCACGTTTCTCTGCGGGAAAGGTATCGCCGGGTTGAAAAGTATTTGCCACCAGTAAACCCAGAGTAATAGCAACAACTGTTGTTAATGTGTAAAATAGAATGGTTTTGCCGCCGATTGACGATAGTTTTGCCATATCAGACATGCTTGTAACTCCCTTTATAAGAGACAGAAACACAAGCGGAATGGCTACAAGTTTTAACGATTTAATAAATATTGTACCAAAAGGACGTATCCAATCATAATTGAATTCCACAAAATTATACTTAACTGCTATTAATCCCCATATCACACCGAGTACCATGCCTATTAGAATTTGCAAATAAAGAGGTATTTTTTTTATCATGTTTTGTAATGTTTGATTATCAGTAAAATTCTTATTAAAAACTCATACGCATGCAAATGTAGAAATTTATTTGCATATAAGAAAACATCACCCATTGCTCATCACTCATTGCTCATCACCCATTGCTCATTGCTCATCACTCATCACCCATTGCTCATCACTCATCACTCATCGCTCATCACTCATCGCTTATCACCCATCGCTCATCACTCATCGCCCATCACCCATCGCTCATCACTCATCACCCATCACCCATCATTCATCACTCATCCCCCATTGCTCATACTTTCCTATCTGTATATTGTTGAGTTAATTTGCTTGTAACCAGTGTTGTATACATCTGTATTGTAAAGCGTAATCAACTTTAAATAAACAAAATTTTAAATATTGTTTAAAAAAGCAGTATATTTGCCCGATATTGATAACATTAAGAGCCATGGCAAAGATATTGATAATTGATGATGAAAAACCGATAAGGGAAACTTTAAAAGAAATTGTAGAATACGAGAAACACAAGGCAGACCTTGCAGCAGACGGTTTTGAGGGGATAGAAAAGGCAAAGTCGAAACAGTACGATGTTATACTTTGTGATATAAAAATGCCTCGCATGGATGGTATCGAGGTAATTGAACAACTTATGGAAATATGTCCCGATGTTCCGATAATTATGATTTCGGGTCATGCCAATGTAGAAACTGCTGTTGAAGCTCTAAAAAAAGGTGCTTACGATTTTATAGAGAAACCTTTAGACCTCAACAGGTTGTTGGTTACCATCAGGAATGCTTTAGAGAGAAAAGACTTAGTGGTGGAAACACAGGTTTTAAAAAGGCGTGTAAGCAAGACTTATGATATGATAGGTCAATCTGAGCCTATACAAAAGATAAAAGAAATGATTGACCGAGTAGCGCCAACCGATGCCAGAGTATTAATAACAGGACATAACGGCACAGGTAAAGAATTGGTAGCGAGATGGTTACATGAGAAAAGTCAGAGAGCATCAAAGCCCTTTGTTGAGGTTAATTGCGCCGCCATACCATCGGAACTTATCGAAAGTGAGTTGTTTGGGCATGAGAAAGGAGCATTTACATCGGCTCACAAACAGCGTAAAGGCAAGTTTGAGCAAGCCAACGGAGGCACCATATTGCTTGATGAAATAGGCGACATGAGTCTGTCGGCACAGGCGAAGGTTTTAAGAGCATTGCAAGAAAATACAATATACAGGGTTGGCAGCGACAAAAAAATCAAAGTAGATGTAAGAGTTATTGCCGCTACCAATAAAGATTTGAAAAAAGAGATTGCCGACAATAATTTTAGAGAAGATTTATATCATCGTATAAGTGTAATTTTAATACAGGTACCCTCATTAAACGAGCGATTAGACGATATACCTTTGTTAAGCGACCATTTTATGAAGTTGATATGCGAAGATTACGGTATGCCTAAAAAGCAAATCACGGAAGATGCAATTGCTGAGTTGCAAAAATTGACATGGACAGGAAATATTCGCGAGTTCCGTAATGTATTGGAGCGTTTGATTATATTGTGCGATAATGTTATTTGCGGAGACGATGTAAAAGCATTTGCCCAGCCCATAAGCAAGTAATGTTTATTTTTTCGATATTGCTTAGGTGTTGAAACTCCCGACTTCCGTCTTTGGACTTCGGTCTCTGGTCTTCCGTCTTCCGTCTTCCGTCTTCGGTCTTCCGTCTTCGGTCTTCCGTCTTCCGTCCCATCGCCTGTCTAAATTAGTCATGAGTATTTTATCAAACTATAATCATTTTTAACTTTTACTTTATCTGATGACAAAAGGACAAAGATTACTATTTACTTATTCGGCAATGCTTGTTGCGGCTGTCTTTTGGGGGTTTTCGTTTATTTGGTCTATAAAGTTACTGGAATATTACGATACCTTTACCATTATTTTTTTTCGTTTGCTTATATCGTCATCTTTTCTTTTTGTTTCGGGAGTAATTATAAAACGATTAAAACCCTTACGAAAAAAGGATATAGGAATATTAGCACTTTTAGCTTTATTTGAACCTTTTTTTTATTTTCTTGGCGAGACTAACGGTTTAAAAATGGTAAGTGCAACAGTATCGTCGGTTGTTATTTCAACAATTCCGCTGTTTGCACCCATTGCTGCTTGGTTCTTTTTCAAGCAAAAATTAAGCATACTGAATTTTATTGGTATTTTAATTTCAATATTAGGAGTTTTTTTGGTAATTCTTAACGAAGATTATAGGTTTGCGGCATCAATACAAGGAATGTTATTATTGGGATTAGCTGTTTTCAGTGCTGTTGCATATTCCGTAATTGTATTAAAACTTACAGATAGGTATAATGTTTTTTCTATTATTTTTTATCAAAATTTATTTGGCACATTATATTTTATGCCTCTATTTATAGTCTTTGATTACGAGCATTTTATAACCGTTGAAATTACTTTTGAAATAGTAAAATCTCTTGTGTTTTTGGCAATACTTGCATCTTCGTTGGCATTTATGCTTTTCACGTTTGGAATACGAGAGCTTGGCATGGTAAAAGCAAGCAGCATAGCTAATATTATTCCTGTTTTTACTGCAATTTTTTCGTATTTCTTTTTAAATGAGATATTATCATGGGTCAATATTCTTGGAATATTAGTAGTTTTGTCGGGCTTATTTTTATCTCAATCAAACAAAGCTATATTTATGAAAACTAAATTAATACCATTAAATATACGTAGGAAAATAAATGGTTTGTAGGGGGAAATTTTAGGTGTTAGGTATTTGGGTGTTAGGTATTGGGTGTCAGTTGTAAGTCTTTTGCAACATAAACGCTTTGAGTATAGAAGAGTTGAGCATAACAACTTGCCTGTCATAAACTTAATTGCTAATTACTAATTGTTTTAAAAAGGATTTTGGAAAAATATATTTGGGGACATAGTAAACGTTATAATGATTATTCGAGTTATTTCAAATCGAAATTTGCCGAAAGAGTGCAAAAAATATCTATTGATGCAGGTTTTACTTGCCCCAACAGAGACGGAACAAAAGGAAAAGGAGGTTGTACTTATTGCAATAACAACACCTTTAATCCGTATTACTGCTCACCCAAAAAATCTGTTACCGAACAATTAGATGAGGGCATTGCCTTTTTTGCAAAAAAGTATAAAACACAACAGTATTTGTGTTATTTTCAGGCATATTCAAATACTTACGGGCAGTTAGAGCATCTGAAAAAAATATGGAATGAGGCATTGGCAAATCCAAAAGTTATAGGCTTGGTAGTTGGCACTCGCCCCGATTGCGTTAATGATGAGGTACTTGATTATTTGGCTTATTTATCCGAAAAATATTACATTGTTTTAGAATTTGGCATTGAATCAACATTAGACAGAACCCTCAATTTAATCAACAGATGCCACACTTATTCAGATTCTGTTAATGCCATAAATAATGCAGCCCAAAGAGGAATAGAAGTTGGTGCTCATCTAATTTTGGGTTTACCCGAAGAAAGCAGGGAAGAACTACTGGAACATGCAGATAAAATTTCCGAGTTACCAATAAGTTCACTTAAACTGCATCATCTGCAAATTATCAAACACACTGCCATGAGTAGGGATTATGCTCAAAATCCGCAGAGGTATAATCTATTTTCTTCGGAAGATTATATTAGTTTTGTAGTTGAGTTTTTACAGAGGTTAAATCCACGCATAGTTATTGAGCGTTTTATAAGCGAATCACCAAGCGATTTATTGATAGCTCCTAAATGGGGAGGCTTAAAAAATTTTGAGATTGTACATAAAATAGAAAAAAAACTCGAAATAATGAATGCTTGGCAGGGGAAAAATTATTAAGCCTTATGAATAGAATTATTTTTACAATATTAGGTTGTTTTTTACTTATCAGTTGTGGAGAAATGGATTTATATTTCACTCTCAATAAAGTTATAAAAAATAATTCATCTAAAACCTTATTCTATAATGTCCATACCGGTAGTGGGAGTGATTCGGCTTATGTTTACAAAAATGAC
>PDWJ01005849.1_pt1 | contig 19148 bp, 14 predicted proteins | sample 1430881 | NCBI WGS metagenome assembly PDWJ01 (sample SAMN01162460, study PRJNA174530) | Oral metagenome, whole genome shotgun sequencing project. | biome: Marine environment; feature: Marine mammal; material: Swab sample of the gingival sulcus; isolation source: swab sample of gingival sulcus...
CCCCGACCAATTGATTGCCATTCCTTTCTGAAAGTATTTTTTATTGAATTTATCAAAATAATTCTCTATTACTTTTGATTTTGCATTACCTGCCTCAGCAGGGGTAAAATGTTTTGTAGTCGCTTTATATAATGGCGTTAAGTGTTTAATTTGGTATCTGTCAGTTTGCAACTGATAAGGTTTATAGCGTTCGCCAAATAACTCTTTTGTGTGATGTATGGCGCTGTGTAAAGCATCTTTTATAAGTTTAGGATTTTCAGCATCGCCAATAGCGTAACCCATGGGATATTTATTATATGGGTCTAATACGATTACTGCTGTTAGTCTGTTTGTGTAAGTTACTACTTTTTGTCCTTTTTTATTGATAGTTTCCTTTTGGTAAAATAGTTCTACGTCCCAACCGTCCATTGTCCAATAAACCATTGGTAAAGATGGTGCCGAGCGTTTTACTTGCATTGCTTTATTGTGCTTGAAATTTCGGTCTCCTCGGCGTCCGCTGTATATGTTAATGTTGTTCTTTTTACAGAAATTATTGACTGTTTCGGCGGTAATTATCTTCCATCCTGTTGCCTTCGCGGTTAAATTGTACCAGTAGGCGGCTTGTTCGTAGTTTAAATTTTGATGTTTCTTTAAAATCTCCGTAAGCAATGCTTGCTGTTCTCTTGTGCTTACTTTTGTTCCGTTTCTATTGCCGTATTTTCCGCTGATTACAGACGCATATCCCTCCTTTTTGTAGCGATTTACTTTATAGCGCAACGAATCTCGCGTCGTAGGTAAATCATGCGCAACCTCATCAAAATCATTGACATCCGCACTCAGGCTTTTCCATATGTCGAGGTTCTTTACTCCCAAAGCCTTTGCATACGCCTTTCTGTTGGCTTTTACAATTAATGCGGTGTTTAAAACACTTGCATTGTAGGTGTATAACTCGATGACTTCGGGCGGGAGCTTCTTTTCGTCAAATTGTCCGTAACGATAATGGCGAAAATAGTCGAATGCCTTGCGGTCTGCCTCATAATGTTTGGCAAAATAACTCTTTTTAACCTCCTCTTTGGGCTTGCCGAAAGTAATATTCAGCAAATTGCGCCATTCAATGTCAAGCGTGTTGTATTCAACCAAAGCATCAAACCCCAACGATGCCCTACGTAACTGTTTTTCCGTACAAGTTTTGCTTTTAGTTCTATAAGAAAGCGAGCGATATTTGATTAAATTCAAACTATCATTATGACGTTTGGTTTCATCGCACACCAAAAACTTAACTTTTACACCAAGTTTATTATTAAAATATTCGTATGGGGTTTCTTGGGTTTGCATTTTATTAATTGATTTTTATTAGAGTACCCTCTTCATATAGTCCAGTTTTCCCATCTGCAAATTTTACAGATACAGTATCCTCAGCCTTATCAAAACTAACCACTACACCTTGCTGCCCTTTTTTATTGTATGGGGCTAATGTTATAAATCTATCTACGTCTACTTTTTGTCCTTTTTTTATTTTGGCAAATTTTAATTGTTGTAGTTTTCTTATAATTAATATTGCTATCTCTATTTATTCTGAAGAGGTTATCCACTATGATAGCCAAATAAATTTGTTCGGTTAAATTTTCGATATCCTCTATTCCAAGTTTAGAAATTTCCTCAATAGACCTATTGTTATCTATTGCTTTAATAGTTTCATTAGATTTTACTACTAATTGTTGTAGTAATTCTTTTGCTTTATTATAATCTTTCATTGCTATAAATCTTAATTATTATCTTTTTCTTTAATCTCCACGCCGCCGCTCTACTCATTCATTTCACGAACAAATTCGGCTGCTGTGTCATAAGGACAATCTTCATTTTCAAAATTGTCAAGGAAAGAATCCGCATCAACAGGTCCCATGTAATCTAATTTTTGACATTCTTCCATAAAAACATCAAACCATTCTTCAAAAGTTTCGTACATAATTGTTAAGTTTTAATTGATTAATAAATTGTTCCGTTTATTATATTCCAATAACTCTTATAACCATTGCTACCTATAAGAGTGTAAATTCCATCGTCATTAGTGTATTGCTTAGCCTCTTTTATAGATTTAAAAACTCCTAACTTTTTAAATCCTCTGTATAAATTGTATGTGCTTTGCATATCTGTCAGTTTTAATTATTATTTAATTTCGCTATTTTTAATCCTGTGCCTCGCTTGACGTAAATTCTGTTTAATTTGCTTTGTTCACTCATTTTTTTATAATTTTACAGCCTTATCAATTATTGATTACGATGCAAATATATGCACTTATTTTCAAATAATCAAGCAAAACATAAACTAATTTTCAAATAATTTAATGGGAATACAGGAAAGAATATCAAAGTATCTTGAAATTAAGGGGATTACGCCATACAGATTTTGCAAAGACTTGGGCTTTTCTATGGGGTACTTAGATAAAAAAGGGGCAATAGGCACGGATAAATATTTGAAAATAATCAAATATTATTCCGATTTAAATCCCACGTGGCTACTAACAGGCGAGGGTGAAATGCTGAAATCATCGCAAAACAATAAAGATAGTTTAACAGCAGGAGGAGTGCCATATTGGAACCTGCCGGTATCAGCCGGCAAAAGCGTTACCGATATTATAGGTGGCTTTACTCCGGACGGCTATATACAAGGCTTGCCGGGTGCGGATAAAACATATTGCCTGTTTCAGGTACAAGCATGGAACCGGAAATATCAACCGGTGCATTAATTGGAGTACGAAAGATAAACAACTGGGAAACATTAAACACAGAACGCATATACCTTATAATAACACAAGAAGACCGAATGATAAAAAGAATAGAACATGATGAAGATGATGACACTATATTATGGTGTGTTTCGCCCAATTATCCGCGTTTTAAAATTTATAAGGCAGACATAATAGAAATACAAAGAGTGTGTTTTGTGTATAATCCTAAATGACAAAAAGTTTTTTGTTGTTTTTATGGTAAATCTTTCCCAAAAACAGGCAAATTAAGCACACAGAACAAACATTATATCATAACACGCTCATAATCAATAATAAGATATGTAAAGCACAGTTTTAAGGGGGGTGTCTTATGCTCAAAAATGCGGTTTTAGGCTTTATTTTGTGCATTTATAGGGTATGTTTCATACTATTTTTATACATAACATATTGCACCCATTGTTGCACCCATAGTTACACCCAATACTAAAAATGTACATTTCGTTTTTGGCTGTTGCTTGGTATTTTTAGGCTTGTTTTAAGCGTGTTTTTGGGGCATAAAAAAAGCACCTGTATATTTCGGTGCTTTTAGCTTGTTTTCTTCTATTTTAGGGTATTTCCGTACTCTTAATTAAAGTTTTTTGCCCTATTTTGTCTTTTAATTAAAGTTTCTTTATTTTAATTAAAGTTTTTTACCTCTAAAATTAAAGTAAAATTGAAGTAAAATTAAAGTTTTGTACATTTCGTAATTTTATGGGTATCCTTCACTACAACTTTATTATGCTCTGTATTTCAGTCTATTAACGCCTGTTTTTCGCCATTTTTTTCGCTTCCGTTTTTGTACATTTTGTTTTTAACCCCTTATATATTTTCAACAATCAAATTAAATCTGAAATTCGTAATTTCAGGTTTCATATCTAAGCTGTATTTTTTTGTCCATTCGAGTAAATTCTCAAAATCGTTTTGAATTATATTGGTTTGTGTTATGGCTTTTTCAATATTTTCTTTGTCGGAATTTTGCTTAATAGAATTAAATTGTGCATAAATTTCATTAAATTTATTTTTCATTTCATGCACCAAATTTCTATACAGAATACGTTGGTTTTTAATATGGTTTCCTAATTTTTCATTTACTTTTTTTAATTCGGCATGTTGTTTTCGCAAGATTCTTTTGTCTTCTTCCAGTTCGTTATTCAAAGCGGCAGTAATCCTTTGCTTTACTTCTAAAGAAATGCTTTGTTTTTTTAAATCATCAATTAATTTGGTATAATTTTCTACTTTCTTTCTTCTCGTCATTTCAGTTAATCAAAATAATAAATAGTATGACCGTCTCCCATATTTTGGTTTGTTTTTACAAAGAAACATTCTTGTTTTATCGGTTTTTTATAAAAATGAAAAAACATTTGTTCTATAAACCCCAATATTCGCCAAAAATTATCTGCTAAAAAAACCGGAAAATCCTTAAAAATATACGTTACTTTATTATTTTCCTGCTCAATTTCCACATGACCGAAGTTAAAATACAAGCCGACAATTCCGGACATCAAATTAAAAAGCACGTCTTTTTCTGTACCTTCGTACACCGGTTTGTAGGTTTTTTCATAGGATCGATTAAAGCTGTATTTCCCTATTTCGTAGTAGGCTTGTGCTTTATCTCCGTCAAAAAACATTTCGGCAATCAGTTCCGAAGCCGGCTTTACAAATTCTGCCGGATACCAATCGCCCTCCAATATTATACTTTTATAAAAAGCTGATACTTTATCGGGTAATTTGCTTAACCATTTACCATATTGCTCAGGGTATTTTTCTTTTACAAATATTGAGATGCTTTGCATCGCATTTCCCTTAACCAGAAATTTTTTATCCTCCATTTTTAGTGTTAAAATAATTCATAAGCTGTTCCCAACAATAAACAAGAATAAAAAAGCGTGGGAACTGTAAATCTTATCCGCCTTAGAGGTTCCGGTAAACCATTGGTCGCAAATAAGAACAGCCCACGCCATAGGCATGAGCATTCGTCTTATTTCTTACGACCTTTAAAATTTACCGGATTTCCAAGGCAAGAAAATAATCTAAACGCTTTTATTTTAGAACTCTATATTCTTGTACTTAATTTCATATAATATATTTTTCGTTTCAAAGATAATAATTTTATAATAAAAACCGGCTTATAGCCAAATTAATTTTAATTTATTTTTTCTTCCGGAGCTCTATCGAAAGATGTTTTGGCTAAGCATAAGGTCTTGCGCAAATAGGAATTGCTTGTTAAACTTTAAAAAAATCAATCTCCCTGCACCCTCTTCTCCAAGAGGGAATTTGCTATTGCGCTTTTTGCTGAATTTTGCATCCTTTGCGATTAAGAATTACCTCCGGCGAGCATTTTTTATAAGGTAATAAGGTTGATTTTCTTTTAGCTATTTTTTCTACTAAGGTTTAAACCGACAATAAGGTTTTTAACAATTTTCAGCTCTCAATTTTCTGCCAACTTCCGGCTTCGGGCTTAATTCACCATTAACAATTTACAATTCCTTACGTGAGGGCTGCACCGTTCAAAAAAAGTTAGCGTTTGGGTTTTTCTTTTGCAAAAGTCTCGAAGTGCGGGTTAATTTTTAGCTTTTAACCTTTGGTTTTCTTTTTTCAGAGCTGCAATCTTTTTTTCCAGTTTTTTGATTTTTAACAAACTTTCGCCGAGTTCTTTTTCGGTTTGTTGCAACAGTTTTACCCGCTCTTGCAGTTCTTTGTTCAATTTTGAGGTTTCTGTATTAATTTTAGTACTTGAAAAAGAAAAGGCAATACTGTCGGCAAATTCTTCAATCATTGCAATATCTTCTTTTTTAAATTCGTTAAATGATGCCAATTCGATTACCCCCAGCACTTTTTCTTCAAATTTTAGCGGAACGATAAGTATAGAGCGCGGATTTGCCTTGCCGGTTCCGGATTCTATATTAACATAGTCTTCGGGAACTTCGGTTATATATACCGTATATTTTTCAAGCACTACGGCACCGACTAAACCTTCTCCGGGATATATTTTCCCTGAAAGATATTTTTTTCTGTTGTAGGCATAGGCACCGGCTAATTCATAAAAAATATCGTTTTTGTCTTCATCGTTTAAGAAAAATAATACGCCCTGATTGGCTTCCGTAAAATTTACCAAAGCAGATATTACGTCATCTGCAAGTTTATAGATGTTATCGGAATGTTTGCGCAATAAATCGGAAAATAAACTTAGCCCTTCATTTGTTCTTTGTCTTTGTATTTCTTCTTCTTTTAATAAGGATTCTTCTTCCATAGATTTAAGCAAATTTTCTTGCAATTTTAATAAAGCATTTCCCAGTAAATCGCGACTGCCTTCCGAACGATAGTTTTGATTAAATTTATTTTCGCTTAAATCTTCTGAAAATTTAACAGCTTGCGCCAAATTTGCATTAACTTTATTTAATAAAGCGGCAATTTCAATGGGTTCTTTTCCGTATTTTATATGTAATTTATCCGGTAATTCTCCTTTTGCCAAAGAAGTTAAAAATTGTATGATTCGACTTAAAGGTTCAAAAAAATATTTGGACGAGGTTCTAAATAAAATAAATCCGAGCAAAACGGTTAATAATAAAAAAACGAGAATTGTTTTTTGAGTATTGTTTAATAATTTTTTCTTTTCTTTTAGTTTCTCATGTTCGTTTTTGTTCAGTATTTTTTGCAAAGACTGTATATTGTTTTTTAATATTTTAAAAGATTCTTCAATTTGTTTTTCTATTACAAGAAAATTATTTAGCTGCAAATCAAAACTTTCATCTTCGAGCGGGGTTGTTTCGGCTAATTTATATTTTGTATTTATAAGGTTCTCAATTAAAGGGTTTGCTTCCTCTTTATATGTATGATTTGTTTTTTCTATCAGTTTAATCAGGGCAGTTAATTTATCGCTTTGATTATCTTGAATACTTAATGCAAATAATTGTCTGTGCAGCTTAAAAAATTTGTTGGCATTTTGTTTATGTTTCTTTAAAAGAACACTAAATTCTTTTTTATCTTTTAAAACAAAAGTGTTTTTTACCAGCATTTCGTCTGTTTCACACACCGCTTGTAATTGTTCTGTTATCCTGCTTTGGTTTTGAATCGTATTTATTTCTTTTTCAGTATTGATAATTCGACTTAAAAGAATAATCTCTTGAACCGTAAAAATCAAAACCATTAATACCGATATGCTGATACTCGCAAAAATAATATTATGAAGTGCTGCTTTTTTCATTGATTGAAAATTAAATATATATCACATTATTTCTCCAATAATCGATTATAATCTGTTTCTGCTTCCAAATAGAACAAGTTTGTTTAACAAGAGGCTATATCTAAGGTGATGCCTTATTCGCATCATCACTTATTTTCTTACTTCGGTAAGCCTCTCCGGAAAGACTTGATGAGAACGAAGCAGCATCGAAAATAATAATTCCGGGATAAAAATATAAAAATATAACAAGAGTGAAGCAAAAAAGGACGGAAAAATCCGTCCCTTTCATATATTTATTTTTTCATAAAATTTTTTCTGAAAATAATTACCAGAAAAACGCCGATTGTAATGCAAGAATCCGCCACATTAAAAACCGGGCTGAAAAAAGTGAAATTATTCCCGCCCACTACCGGCAACCATGCAGGATAGCTGCCTTTAAATATCGGGAAATAAAACATATCAACAACTGAGCCGTGCAAAAATCCGGCATATCCGCCCCCTTGGGGAAATATTTGCGCTACAGTGTAATACGAGGATTCTGAAAATATCATTCCGTAAAAAGCACTGTCTAATATATTGCCGATTGCTCCGGCTAATATTAGGGCGGTACTGAAAACGGCAATTTTCGGAAATTTTTGCTTGCTGATGCGCAGCAAATACCAAGTCAATACAATTATTGCCAAAATTCTGAAAGAACTCAACAAGAGTTTTCCGGTTGCTCCGCCCCATTTTAAGCCGAAAGCCATGCCGGGATTTTCAATAAAATGGATTTTTGCCCAATCTCCGATAATGTCAAAGCCGCCGCCTATGGTATAGTGCGTTTTTATCCATATTTTAACAGCTTGATCAATAACTAAAAGCAAAAAAACCAACAGCAATGATTTCTTAAATAAAGACATGGTATTAACTGTTTTGTTTGCTTTTGGCTTCAACACTCAATGTTGCATGCGGAACGGCTCTTAATCGTTCTTTTGCGATTAATTTTCCGGTTTCTCGACAAATGCCGTAAGTTTTGTTTTCAATTCTTACCAATGCCGCCTCCAAATGAGAAATAAATTTCAATTGTCTTTGTGCAAGTCTTCCGGTGTGTTCTCTCGATAAGGTGTTGGCTCCTTCTTCCAAAACTTTAAAAGTCGGCGAAGTATCTTCTATATCATTAGAATCTTCGTGAGAAAGCGTGCTTTTTAATAATTGATAATCTTTTTTTGCTCGTTCTATTTTTTCCAGAATAATCGCCTTAAATTCTTGCAATTCTTCATCCGAATAACGAGTTTTTTCTTGCTTGTTTTTGTCTGACATGGTATTGAATTTAAACTTTATTAATAATTATTTTTGTTGAAAGCTTTTCATCAATTTGAACTTCTTCAGCTTGATTTTTAAGCGATTCTTCAATATGTATTGCTTTTGCCAAAACTTGTGATTTTATATAGTCTTGATATTTTTCTATTGCCTTATCCGTTTCCGGACGACTTTCAAAGAATACTTCTATATTGTCGGCAACTTCAAAGCCGGCATCTTTTCGCATGTTTTGAATTTTATTGACAAATTCTCGGGCAATTCCTTCTTTTCTCAATTCTTCGCTTATTTCCGTGTCCAGAGCAACGGTTAAAGCGCCTTTATTTGCCGCCAACAAGCCGGGAATATCTTCGGTTATCAGTTGCACTTCGTCTATGCGGATTAGTGTTTCGTTTCCGTCGATTGTTAAGGTAACTTCGCCTTTTTGCTCAAAGTCTGCAATTTCGCTTTGCGAAAATTCCGAAAGAAGCTGTGCCGCAGGTTTAAGCAATTTTCCGAACTTTTTCCCCATTATTTTAAAATCCGGCTTAATTTTCTTAATAATAATTCCGCTGCTGTCTTTCAAATATTCTATTTCTTTAACGTTTATTTCCGTTAAAATAATATCTTTTACCGCCTCGATTTGTTCTTTAAACTCTTCGTTCAAAATTGGAACCATTATTTTTTGAAGCGGTTGTCGCACTTTAATTTTGCTTTTTCTTCTTAAACTCAGGCTCAGCGAGGATATTTGCTGTGCCAATTCCATGCGTTCTTCTAATTTTTTGTTTACCGCATCTTTGTTGTATTTAGGGAAATCAGAAATATGAACGGATGTTTTTTCCTTTCCGGAAACGGAGTTCAAGTCAGAAAATAATTGTTCCGAGAAAAAGGGTGCTGCCGGCGACATCAGTTTTGCAACTGTCTCCAAACAGGTATATAAAGTTTGATAAGCAGATATTTTATCGGTATTGTATTCTTGTCCCCAAAAACGTTTTCTGTTTAAGCGCACATACCAATTACTCAAATTATCAATAACAAAGTCTTGGATTATTCTGCCGGCTGTTGTGGGTTCGTATTTGTCCATTGATTTTTCAACATCTTTAACCAGCGTGTTCAATAATGAAATAATCCATTTGTCTATTTCGGGTCTTTCATTTAAGGGTATTTCGGCTTCCTCATAGGTGAACCCGTCAAGGTTTGCGTATAAAGCAAAAAATGAATAAGTGTTATATAAAGTTCCGAAAAATTTTCTTTTTACTTCATCAACTCCACCCAAGTCAAATTTTAAATTATCCCAAGGGGCCGGGAATGCTTTGTTGAAATGTTCTTTGTTCTCAAAAGGATAATGTATTTGTGCATAAGGCATTGCCCCGGAGTCAAACCATACGTCAATTAAATCGGTTTCGCGTTGCATTTTTTTTCCGGAGGGTGAAACCAATATGATATGATCCACATAAGGACGGTGCATATCAAATTTTTCGTAATTCTCTTTTGAGAAATCGCCTACGACGAAATCTTTTAAGGGATTTTCTTTCATAAATCCTTTTTCGACAGATTTCTCAATTTCTTGTTTTAGTTCTTCCAAAGAACCGATGCAAATTTCTTCCGAAGCATCTTCGGTTCTCCATATGGGCAAGGGAGTTCCCCAATATCTTGAACGAGAAAGGTTCCAGTCTATCAAATTTTCCAGCCATTTCCCGAAACGACCTTCTCCGGTTGCCGGCGGCTGCCAATTGATTGTTTTGTTTAACTCAATCATACGGTCTTGCATTGCCGTTGATTTTATAAACCAAGAATCCAAGGGATAATAAAGAATGGGTTTGTCGGTTCTCCAACAATGCGGGTAGGAGTGTTCGTATTTTTCGCTTTTGAAAAGTTTATTTTCTTGTTTGAGCTTCACTAAAATATCTACATCAACGCTCGGCGTATCTTTGTCGATGTTTTTATCAAAGGCATTTTTTACGAATCTGCCGCTAAATTCTCCTATTCCGTCAATAAATTGTCCTTTCTTGTTTACAAGCGTTAAAGAGCCTATTCCGTTTTGTTTAGCAACAAAATGGTCGTCGGCACCAAAACTGGGCGCAATATGTACAATTCCTGTTCCGTCTGCGGTGGTTACAAAATCGCCGTTTATAACTTTAAAAGCATCGCCGTCTTCGGGTTGTTTATAAGGCAATAATTGTTCGTAGGAAATGCCTTTGAGTTCGGCGCCGGTATATTCTCCGATTATTTTGTAAGGTATTTTTTTGTCGCCTTGTTTGTAATCTTCAAAACTAAGCCGGGCATTTTTCTCGGGAAACAAAGAAGCTACAAGGTCTTTTGCCATTATGACCGTTACGGGTATTCCCGTATAAGGGTTGAAAGTTTTAATTCTTACATAATTGATTTTTGCTCCGGTTGCCAATGCCGTGTTTGAGAGCAAAGTCCAGGGGGTTGTTGTCCAAGCAAGAAAGAAAACATCTGTTTCGGTGTTTTCAAAAAGAAATTGCGATTTTTCGTTTTTAATAACTTTAAATTGCGCAATCCCCGTATGGTCTTTAACATCTTTATAGCATCCGGGCAAATTGAGTTCATGCGAACTTAAACCGGTTCCGGCAGCCGGCGAATAGGGTTGTATGGTGTAGCCTTTATACAATAATCCTTTTTTGTACATTTGTTTCAGCAAGTACCATACAGACTCAATAAATTTATTGTCATAGGTAATATAGGGATTTTCCATATCTACCCAATAACCCATTTTTTCGGTGATATTTTCCCATTCTGCCGTATATTTCATAACTTCTTTACGGCATGTGTCATTATATTCTTCAACGGAAATATTAACACCGATGTCGTCTTTTGTAATTTTGAGTTTTTTCTCAACAGCGAGTTCAACGGGCAAACCGTGTGTGTCCCAACCGGCTTTTCTTTTTACTTGATAGCCTTGCAGGGTTTTATATCGACAAAAAGTATCTTTGAGGGTTCTGGAAATAACGTGATGTATTCCGGGCATTCCGTTTGCCGACGGCGGTCCTTCATAAAAAATAAACTCCGGACTTCCTTCTCTTAAAGAAATGCTTTTTTCAAATACTTGCTCTTTTTTCCACTTCTTAAGAACATCTTTATTAATTTGCGATAAATTTAAACCTTTGTATTCGGGAAATTTTTTACTCATAATTATACTGCTATTTTTAACAGTTGGCAAAGATAATTTTTTTTTATAATTACAACTAATGTAATTGATATAAACCCGCATTATTATCTTTGATGCTACTTTGTGGTCATTAAGGCTTTGTTGTGAGGGCTGCACCGTTCAAAAAAAGTTAGCTATTTGGTTTTATTTTTGCAAAAGTCTCGACGGCTTAAATATTATTTTTTGATTTACAGTAGAATATGTGAGTTTTGGACATAAAAAAAGAGCTTGCCGAAACAAGCTCTTTTTTGTATAATAACCCGTTTATTAGTCTTCTTCAAACTGTATTACTTCTACGGGGCAGCCTTCTGCCGCTTCTTTTATTTCTTCTTCATGATTTGCAAAATCTGCACCTTCTCTTACGTTGGATACTTCATCTACTTCAAATATTTCTTCGGCAACTTCTTCACACAATCCGCATGAAATACAGCCTTCTTCTACCCATACTTTTTTTACTGCCATAATTATTTAAATTTAAATTAATACTATTTTATTTTTAACAGCCCAAAAATACGACAAAAGTTCTTTAAATAAAAATCTATTTTTCAGAATCCTCTAAATTCGGGTTTATTTCTCAACATCCACTCTAACTCCTTCTGAGTGTGAAGTGAATTCCGGAGCATACATACATTGAATTGTTGTGATACCGTTTGAGAAATTTCCTTCATGGCTAACTCTCAGCGGGTATTCAAATACATAAGTGCCTTTCGGTAAGGCTTCCATAAAGAAATTCGTAGAGGCATCTTTTGTCGATTCGTAATACCCTAAGCCGTCTTGATATTTATATCTTGAAATTACGTTAATCGGCTCAAAGCCGGATGCACGCATGTCTTTCATGTGGATGTATTCCATTCTTCTGTCCACTCTTAATTCAATTCTGACAATCACTTTGTCGCCGATTTTTAACTTCGCTTTATCTGAAACAGGTTCAATTACTTTACCTCTTTCGCTTAGTCTTTCTATAAATAACTGTTTTTTGAGTTTAAGCGGTGTTTCATGCGGCGTGATTTTATCCAAATCCTCAAAATATTGCCAGTAAAGTGCGCCCCAAGATACGCCGGCATCTTTTTTCTTCACGGTAATATTACCCATTGACGGTTTTATTTCATTTTTATTCCATGAGGTTTTAAAATATCCCGTGCCGGCTTCAACTTTTGCGTCTTCCATTTTGCGGGGGTCAATTGTTTTGTTGTCCATTGTAATTTCAACCAAATTATCGCTTGCCAAAAGGTCGGTTCCTCTCATCAGCAGAGCATAAACAGCTTCGGTTGTTGCTTTGGTTGTTTTCCAATCTTGGGTTTGTTTTTGTTTTAATAACCAAATTTTCATATCGTTTACGGATTGAAGATCGTTTGCAACTTCGTCAAAAACTTCAATCATAAGTGCTTGTTGCTCAATGGGTGCTTGATACCAATACCAACCGGCAACATTATCAACCCAATACATGCCCATTTCTTTATGCTCTGTTGAATGTTCTTTCAGAGATTTCACAATATCTTTCGGAACTTCTTTGCTGTCGTATCTAAACAATGCCAAAGCAATCATTCCTTGCATATATTTATTTTGCGACAACCAATATTTTTCGGCTTGTCCCTTGTAGTAATCAAAGGCTTCTTTTGAATGTCGCGGAACGGGCAAATCCGTGAAATAACTTCTTCCGTAAAGATATTGAATAGCCGTGTAACTGAGATGATTCTGTTCTAATTCTTTTTCGGAGTAATATGTTTTAAGCCGTTCATACTCTTTTTTTATTTCAGTATCCAAATAGTCAACGGCTTTTTTCAACATATTCCATGTTTTATTATCTTTTCTCACGGATTTTACGCCTAATTTGTCTAAATGTCCCATGCCTGTTACAATATGTTGTGTGATATAGCGACTTGTAGGCATACCTTCAAACCAAGGCCATCCGCCGTTTGCACTTTGCGCTTTTTGTATTTTTTTTAAGGCTCTTTGCAGTTCGTTGCCCATTTTGTTCAGGTCAAATAACAAAGCGATGCGTTTTTTGTGCTCAGATTCATCATTACCGTTCAATACCCAAGGCGTTTCTTCAAGAAGCACCGCTTTCAACTCTTGATTCTTTTCCAAATTGGATATTAATGCTCCGGCATCTTTTGTTTTCCATGCGTCAAAAACACGTTTGATTTTCGGGTTTGAATTTGCAATATGAGAAGCAATGCTGTTTGCATAAAACCGGCTGAATGTTTGTTCCGTACATTCATAGGGATATTCCATTAAATAAGGCAATGCTTGCACTGCGTACCAGGCGGGATTTGATGTAAACTCCAAAGTGAGTTTGTGATGTCTGACAGAACTTGACTTTTCGGAATCAATCAACTTTTTAAACTTGAATTTTTTTGTCTCTTTACCTCTTAGGGGGAGGGGTAATGACTCTGTTACCAACATGTGGTTTGTCAGTACGGGCAGGGGCTTTTGCTCGCCGTCTGAGAATTTATCCGATTTTGCGAGTACTTTATAAGTAATGGCTTCGATGCCTTCCGGAATAGTCAGTTTCCATGAAATTAGACTGTTTCCTTGCGATTTTACCGTGAAGTTTTTTTGTTGGTTTTCGCCTTTTGCAAAAATATTTTCAATCGGTTTCATGCTAATGGCATCAAAGAACTCAAGCTGCACTTTCCCTTCGATGTCTTCTTCTGAAATATTGCTGATTTTAACGGGAAAGGTGATTTCGTCATTCTCTCTGAGGAAACGAGGCGGGTTTGGCTGCAGCATTAAATCTTTTTGGGTTATTAATTTATTGTTGATAAATCCGTATTTTAAATCTTTGCTTGTGGCAACGCCCATCATTTTCCATTTGGTCAATGATTCGGGAATGGTAAAGTTGACAATAACTTCTCCCTCTTCGTTTGTTTCTAAGTGCGGATAGAAAAATGCCGTTTCATTAAAATTGGTACGCACTTTCACATTTGAAAAATCTTCATTGCTTGTGTTGTCTGTCTCAATGGGTGGTTCCGGTGGATTTAGATTGCCTGAAAATTCTGTAATTGCACTATCATCAACCAATTCTAATGCCATCACTTCTTCTTTATCTGTAGCATATCCTTCTTGTTTATTAGAAACCAATGCTCTTCCCATTGTTGACTTACTTATGGCGTAATTATTATAATAACGAAACCCGAACCAGTTGAAATTGTCGTATGTTAAACTTTCGGGATAATAGAATTTATCAACACCATTTTTTAATAATGTTGAACTTCCCGAAGAAAAAGTTCCGGTTGCCCATGAACAATTAGAGTAATATGATTTAAAAATAACGAAGTCCCAATAATTTGTCTTAAATTGATCCAATGAGGCATCATACAGTGTTGCCAACATTTCTGCAGCAACTTTTTCGCCTTTCGGGCCTTTTATTTTTATTTTCCATTCTTCTTTTGAACCGGGATAGAGCTTGTCTCTGAATGTCATAAACTCAATGTCCAGATTTTTGTTGGAATAGGGAACATTAATTTCTTGAGTTATATTATAAAATCTGTTGTCTTTAATGAAAACAAAATGAACGGAAAAGTTTCCTCTATGTTTCTCTTCTACGGGTATTTTAATTAATTTTTGGTTATTATTCAGTTTGATAAATTCCGTTGAAACAATCTTAGCTTTATGTTCAATTTGATAGAGCATTTTTACGTTTTTAAAAGCAGAACCTACCACAAACACAGCTTCTTCGCCGGGTTCGTAAACCGATTTAAAGGGAATAACCATATTGGCAATATTCGCGGGAACATTTTTTGATTTATGAGAATAAACGGTAAAGAAATGTTTATTGCTCACATCATTTCCGAATGTGTCTTTTGATGTAATTTCTGCAACATAATAGCCCGGTTTAAAATCTTTAATGACGGAAAGGTCTAATTTTGTGTTTTCATTGGTATTAAATTTTGTCATGAAAACCTGTTCGCCTTTATTCAATTTTTGCATTTCGTTTTCATCGTCATAGATGTTACCCGGAAGCAGTTTATACCATTCTTCTTTGGTATATAACTTTTTATCGGTTCGTCCCCAATGTTTTGATTTTAAAACTTCGGGATTGTCTTTTAATGTATAAATCTTAATTTCGCCTTCGGCACCGATAAATGTACCGTTTGAGTTTTCTGTATTAATAATGTATTCAAACTTATAATCTTTGTTAAGATCCTTTTCGTTTTTATTAATCATACCACCAAGCCTCAGACTGACTTGCAATGCTCTGTATCCTATGCTTAACGAGCTTGAGGTGCTTTGCGTTTCCCCGTTCAAATCCGTAACATCTACCATAATTTGATACAGAAAAAAAGTAAACTCGTTTTCCGGTATGGAAAGATCCGGCAAGGCTTCAAAATTCAGTTTGAATTTTCCGTTTTCGTCGGTTATTGTTTTTCCGTTTTTTATTTCTGTAGGTTGGCTTGGCATATTCCAATACCACCAGCCTCTCCACATGGGGGTTCTTATAATTCTGTATGTAACTTCACTTTCCGAAATTGGCGAACCGGCATAACTGACAGCTTTCCCTTCTACTTCCACTTCATCATTAAGCCTGTAATTGCCTTTGAAAGGCAACATGCTAACGTCAAATTTGGGTCGTTTATATTCCTCCACGGAGAAATATTTATAATCGTGTCCGTTGCTGATATAAAACTCCCCGTTCAGTAATCCGAGCGGAATCTCAAAACTGCCGCTGAAAGTTCCGTATTCGTTTGTTTTTAACTTTAATTCCGAAACTTTTTGTCGATTAACATCATAGAGTGTTACGGTACTTGGATAATTTGTTTCAATTTTAGTATTCTCGTCATCGCTGCTGATTACAATTCCTTTAAAATAGATTGTTTGTCCGGGTCTGTAAATGGCTCTGTCCGTAAAGAAGTGCGTGTTGTAGGTTTTTATGTTTTTATGGTTATTTTGATGAAGATAGAGCGGGTGTGAGGTGGTCAGAAAGTTCTTGCCTTTTGTAAAGTCAATGTTCCAATTTGGGTAAGCTTTTATTCTTTTCGGTTTTACTACCGTGAAAAAACCGTTTTTATCTGTTGTATAAACAGTCTCATCCTTTCTGACATATTTTCTGAGCTTATAATTGTATTTTGAATACCAAAGTTGACATTTTACATTTTTCAAAGGTTCGCCGGTATGCCTGTCGGCAACAAAAAATCTGTAAGAACCGTCATAGAGAGCCTGTTTTGTATAACTAATATTTGAAATGATAAAAGGTTTGTAACTTGCTAACCCTAAGTTAAATGTGTATTTGTCGTTGTTTGATATAAATAAAACATAAAAGCCGGGTTCATTTATCTTATTTAAAACAACTTCTGTTGAGTGTGTGTTAAAATCGGGGTCTTCCGGCAATTTTTTATGAAATTCATATACTTTTTCGGAATTATTCAGGATTTTTGTATATAAATCCTCATTGTGTGATTTTTTAAGGAACTCTTCATATTTGTTTTTATCGATTTTTGCTACTTTTATATAGATGTTTTCAATGTTTTGGTAGCTTACTCTGCTTGAAAAATTAACATTAGCAGGAAGCACGGTTTCCACAGAAAAGTTTAAGTTAGATCTTTCAATTTGGAACATTAAACTTTTGCAATGTTCGGCTGCATTTGTTTTGGGGTAATCTTTAATAACTCTTTTGCACAAGTCATGTGCTTTTATTTTATAGCCTTTATATTTTGCAGTTATAGGATTAAACGGGTCGAATTTATTTGACAAATTGTAATAATATCGTGCAATTTCCAATGATATTTCGGATGAAAAGGCTTCGGTTTTATATTTATCTTCTAATTTTTTTAAAGCATTGAAATAAAGTTCGTCTTTGTCCGTGCGTACGGAGTTTTTATATGCAAACTTTAAGCGCGTAAGGTCGGCATCGATTAAGGCATCAACTTCTTTTTGCCGTTCTGTTCTGAATTTCAAAAGCTCTTGCAAGATACATCCGGCATGAAAATGCAGCGACAAAGAATCGGAAGACTCAATATTCTTCTTAATAAAGTCGTTTACATTCGCAAAATAGAAGTCTTCTTTCAACTCATAATTATCAGCCGGTTTCGTTAAAGATATTTCCGTATTTGAAAAGAATTCTATGGCTTTGTTTGCCAAAAAATCATAGAGCGTAGGGCGAAGATTTTTAGCTTTTGTTCCCGAAGAAATCAGTTCTTTATAATCTTCAATCGGGATTTTCTGAAGTTTTTCAGGGTCAGCTAATGATTCAGTGTAGGCATTAATGATTTTATGGACAAGATAATCTAAAGTCCATGTTTGCATGTCATCATTTTTGAAGTTGATCGTATTTGTTCGCTTGTAGAATACTCTTCGGTTGCTTTGATAATACCACCAATACATATCTGCCAACATGGTTTGCATAATGGCATTTTCGGGGAATGCTGCTTTTTGAACCGCAGAATCTAATTCGAAACACAATTTTTCAAAAGCATTTTCTTCAATAGAATTTTTATATTTGAGAATATGTATAAAGGATTTCAGAACTTGCTCTGAATTACCTCTTTTTTTTGCATGAACATATATTTCATTAACAACTTCCAGTGCCGATTTAGGAAGCCCTTTTTGCTCTAAGGAATCAATTTCCGCCCATTTTTTTTGGTAGTATTTCATATTTTGTGCGTTTAAGTTTGCCGTGAATAAAAAAAGAATTAGAGGTAATATAAACAGTTTGGTTTTCATAAGCCGAAAAATTTATAATTGTTTTCTGTAAAGATAAGAAAATTTATGAGTTTCCATAAATTAATTTTTAGAAATCTTGTTTATTTTGCCCCTTATTCAAAGCTAATATAAGGGTAATAAAACATCAAATCCTCTTTATTTCATACCAATTCCGGCTATGATTGAACTCTGCGATTGCGTTCTCGGCATTTTCTTTTTTTATTCGCCCTGTTTTCTTGAAAAGATTAACTTTGCAAAATATATCCCGCAGTTGCATCGAAGATAATAATGTGGGATAAACAGCTTCGGCTAACGGCGGTTCTTATATTGATTGTTTGGCTTTCAAAAACCGCTACAAACGTTATATACTTAAGCAATAATGAAAACATCTTTTAATATTACATATCTTAAAAATAAAGACATTGACAAGCAAAAATGGGACAGGTGTATTGAATATTCCGAAAACCGAATTGTTACCGCACTTTCTTTTTATTTGGACAATCTTTGCCCCGGCTGGGATGCCTTGATTTATGAAGACTATGAAGCTGTGATGCCGATTATTCACGGGAAAAAATATGGTATTCACTATATTTATAATCCTTATTTTTCTGCTCGTCTCGGTGTTTTTGCAAAAGAACTGTCTCAAAAGCTTGTTTATGCTTTTTTAAACAGTCTTCCGTCCAAATATAAATTAATTTCGATCAAGCATAATTGCATGCGGTTTTATAAACATCCCTCATATTCATCAACATCTAATGTTAATTATCTGTTGGATTTGTCTGCTTCTTACGAGCAACTGTTTGAAAAATTTTCAAAAAATCATAAAAGAAATATTAAAAAATCCGGGAGGAAAGGTATTTATATTAAACAAGAAAAAAACTTTTCGGTTTTAACTGAGATGAGAAAGGAAATGATGCAAAATGTTTCTGCTCAAAGAAAAATACAGGATGTTCACTATCACCGTTTATCCCAAGTTTTTGAATGTGCTTCCGGGCATGCAAAAACGGTTTCTTATAATGTTTACGATAAAGATAACGAGCGATGTGCTTCGGCGGTTTTCTTAATTGCATTTAACAGAGCAGTGTTATATTCGGCAACGTCTATTCATGGCAAAAAATATAAAGCCGGTT
>PDWJ01002554.1_pt1 | contig 19137 bp, 14 predicted proteins | sample 1430881 | NCBI WGS metagenome assembly PDWJ01 (sample SAMN01162460, study PRJNA174530) | Oral metagenome, whole genome shotgun sequencing project. | biome: Marine environment; feature: Marine mammal; material: Swab sample of the gingival sulcus; isolation source: swab sample of gingival sulcus...
GGTCCCAAGTCAGGACGACCGCCGAAAGTGACCGAGGCCAATGCGCAGAGACTCAAAGGGGAGAAACAGCAGGCCCGACAAGATGAGATCGACCGGAACCCGGCGATCTGTTTTCTGAAAACGCCGTCACGCTGATTCATAAACATTCCGATGGTATCCCCCGCATCATCAACCTTCTGTGTGACGCCTCCCTGGTATACGGTTATGGTGAACATCTTAAAATAATTGAAAAATCGTCGTATTAAAGGTGATCGACGGCAAAGCCTGCCTGTCTGTGCACAACGGTTGTGAAGAAGACGGCACCCGGGAGGTACCGTCAACCGCTGCCGTACCAGGAGAACTTTACGAACGTCTGGAGCACGTCGAAAAGGCCCTGAAAAAGTTGCAGCGCAAGCATGCCAGACTGCGCCAGGAGGTTCAGCGGGAACTGATTGCCAAATACCGGGAGATACTGATCGCCGAACGAGAACGCTGCGAACGACTGCTGGACCGGTACAATCTGCTTGAAACGCAAGGCGGTGGTCTGGGAAAAGAAAAATGGTAATCAGTTATTGATGGAAAACGAAATAAAAGGCGAGGCCGCGTTGCCGGCGGATCGGCAAGGCAGCGAATGGCGGGGTTTACTTGGCAGGATATTGAACAGGGACAAATCGAAGGCAATACCTGAAACAGGCGAATAGCCATATTGTTTGGGTATCTGCAAGCCTTCCAGTTTTATATGGTATCTGTCCCAAAATAGGGAAATTTGGTCGAGATCAAGACTTTCGCTCTAATTTTTATCTCGGGTTTTACCGCAGGCATATGGTTGATATGCCGAGGATAAAAAGGTTCGTATAACGCAGATATCGGGCAAACTGGCCATTTCCGGATGGGAACTATTTGTTCCCATGGAGCCGAATGGCCCCTTGATTTTGATTTAGAACGAATCCGGCAATCTTGTCCGGGGGTAACATCTCCAGGGCCTTTTTCATCTCCTGCTGCCGGGTCACGCCGGGACCCACCACCAGAATGATGCAATCCACCAGCGGGGCGAATGCCAGGGCGTCGGCCCCGCCCATGACCGGCGGCACGTCGAAAATCACATACCGGTCATCATACCGCGATTTCAGTTCGTGTACCAGCGTCGACATACGCGGCGACCCCATTATTTCCGAACTGTCCGCGACCTTCCCGCCGCCGGAAATGACGGTGAATTTTTCAATTCCCGGCCAGACGATGACATCTTTCATGGCCGCCCGCTCCTCCAGTACATCCAGAAGTCCCAACTGGCTCTCGTATCCCAGATAGCGATGTATGGATTGTCCACGCAGATCGGCGTCCACCAGCATAACGGTTTGGCTGTATTCCCGTGCAAATGTGACCGCCAGATTGATGGCCGTGACCGTCTTGCCCTCACGGGGCGAGACACTGGTAACCATGATCGTGTTCCAGGCCCTGTCTTTGCCGATCTGGCGCAACTGGGTACGCAACACCTTGTAATAGTCCACTTCTGCAAACTCGGGGGACAGGGCCACGCAGTGGTTCTTGATGGCTGTGGCCATATCGATGTTCACCGGCTTTGAATCGGTATACACCGGTTTTTGCCAGGTGCTCCCATTGCCGGCACCCTGCAACCTGTCGGATTCAGATGCCGTCTGCCCGGAGGAAGCCATTCGATCGCTACGCTCCTTCTTGGCCTTGTCCATTGCTTTTCTCAAATTCATCGGGAGATCTCCCTAACTTGTGTCTTTCCATAAATAGGCAAATGGGTCCGAGATCAAGGCTTTCGACAATTTTTACCGGAGGCATATGGTTGATATGCGGAGGATCAAAATCGTCGTATAACGCAGATATCGGGCCAATTGGCCATTTATGGATGCGCACGAACTACATGGACGGCATCCGCCGCATTACTTTCGCCCAGAATATATTCAGGTCCATCACCATGGTGTGAAATACCCACACGCCGCCGCCCACACACAGCAGGCATACGGCCAGCCAGATCAGGCGCTTCCGGCGCTGTTTGCGTCGGTCATATGGCGTCACGATGGACGGAATCGCCACCAGCAACGGAAAATCGGCGCACCGTTCCAGGTCCTTGGCGGTATGGATGGATTGATCGGTCATTTCGGCCAACACGGTTACGCCCGCGCCAGCGGCCAACCCCAGCACAATACCGATCAGGCAAATGGCCAGGCGGTTGGGTTTGAAGGGTTTTTCGGGAAATTGGGCCGGATCGATCAGGGTGAAGCGCTCGCCCTTCTGCTTCTTTTCCAACCCTAGGGCCACACTGGCCTCCATGACCTTACGCATCAGGTCTTCGTACTTGCCCCGCGTGTTGTTCTGATCGATCAGCAAGGCATTGTAGGCATGTTCGATGGTGGGCGTGGTTTCAATGCGCTGCCGGTACATCTCCACCTTGTCCCGGGTCTCAAGGCGTTGCTGCTTCAAGGATTCGATCTCTGCACGGGTGCTGGCCAGTTGGGCCGCCAGGGTGATATAGGCGCTGTTGTCCGGTTGTTCCGTATGATTCCCCGGCTCTGCCTTTTTGTCGGCCATGCACTTTTTCAGCTCGGCGATCTCGATATTGAGTTTTTTCACATCGGGATGGTTGTCCGTGAAGTTGCTTTTCAGGTTGACCAATTCCACCTGCAAAGACTTCAATCGCGCCTTCATGGGATCTTGTATTTCCGGGATACTGGCCAGTTGGGTTTCCAGGTAACCCTCACGCTCGCGCAGCATGCGGATCTGATCGTCCAGCCGCTGCAGGCTGGATTCCATGCTGTTCAGAGACTGCATATTGATCTGCAGCATCTCGGGCAGCACGTTGATGTGCTGGGCCTTGAAGGCCGTGATCTCGGCCTCCAATTTATCCAACTGGCCGCGTACACGCCGGGTCTCTTCTTCCAGGAACTCGCTGGTTTCCGTGGTCTGGCGCTGGCGTACCTGCAGGTTTTCGCTTAAAAACAGGGTCACCAGGGTGTCGGTGACCTTTTGCACCGTGTCCGCCTGCGGCCCTTGGTAGGACAAGGTGAAGGCGATGGTGGCCGTCATTTCCCTGCCAGTACGGCGGTCAATGGTGTCCGCGCTGATCAGATTCAGACGAATATCCTTTCTCATTTTGTCCACCATTTGTTCCTGGGTCCAGCGATCCTTGTACTTGGCATAAAGGTTGAATTGCTGGATGATCTCCATCAGCTTGCCGGTACTCATGATGCGCTGTTTGGTGGACTGGATGCGCTGTTCGGCATACCCGGTGACCGTGGTCATGACGAAGTCCGCCGGGATGTCCTGGTCTTCAATGAGGATGGTGGCGCTGGACCGGAAGGTGGCCGGCAGCAACAGGGCCACGGGTACGCTGATCAGTATCACCAGAATGGTGGGGATGATCAGGTGCCATTTGCGGCGTTTGAGAATATTGATGATATCACCGACTTCCAGTGATTGTTCTTCATACTCGTCCATGGTGGATCATGGGCCTTTCTTTGTGCATTTGGAGGGCGGAGTACTGAGTGCTAAGTGCTGAGGCGGGGAACCCTCATCCCATGTGCCTCACCCCATTTTCCTGTTTTTTGACAGAAAGTGAAGTGTGAGCCACTAAGTGTGCTTTGCGCCTTTGCGTGAGCCAATAAAATCAATCGAACAAATAAAACCCAAAACCGATCTTTTATTCCAGCCAGTCATAAGTACCCGTCAGCCGCAGCAGAAATCTGTTGCGGTATGCCTCGGTCCCGTCCGAATGGTCTTCCGACCGGGTATACAGATAATCCCCGGATAAAGCCAGATGCCGATTGAACGCCCAGCGCAGTCCGACCCGGGCGTTCCAAGTCTGCGTATCGGTCTCGTCCCCGGTGGCGGCATCCTCCTCACTGAGGTTCCAGTACCACTGCACCGACGCGCTGCCGCTGAGTTTTTCCGAGAACCGCCGGCTGCCGGACAAGCTGATGCGGGTCCGATTGGCTGTACCGCCCCGGCCGCTGAGCGGCTGCAGGTCATGGGAAGCGCTCAGACCGGCGGTAAAACGCTCTCCCCGGTAATTCAGGGCCAGGCTGCCCACGAAGCCGTATCTGTCCGATTCCGTTTCATTACGCAGGGGGGGCTCGCTGAACCACGGCGGGGTATAGGTCCGCTGCTGCACCAGGTCCCGGCACGACCGCGAGTATCGCGCCCCCAGATCCCAGTTCAGATTGATCTTTTCGGTCAGGACGCTTTCGGTGCCGGCTGTCAACGACAGGCTGTCCACATCCGAACGGTCATCCAGCGTGGTGGTCACCTCAAAAATGTCCTGGGTGGCGATGTTTCCGTAGTAACGCTCGAATTTATAATGGCTGTAGCGCAGATTCAGCCGGCCGGTGGTGCGTGCCAGCCAGTTGTCCAGCATCTGGCTCAAAAATAGCACAACGCTGTAATCCATACGGTCCGATGTATCGGGATCGTCGTAGTTCTCCCGGTTGAAATCGACAAACAGGCCGCCGGAAGTCTTTTCAGTGAAGATATAGCTGGCCATCCCACCGATGTTGGATCGCCTGCGCCGCACGCTGCCCAGAACGAGGCCGGTGATTTCGACATCCCGATCCGCTCGGTTGTCGTCGATCAGGCCCCCATGCGCGGCAAACTGCCAACGTTCGGACGGACGGTAGTCTATCGAAGCATTGTACCACTGGTCGATATCGTCCAGTTCATCGTTTTCCCGATAGTGAGAAAAATCGGCTCTTCCATCGACCCGAACCGTGGACCGTTCCGCATGTCGCACCAGCGCCACCCCGGGTGACACGGTCGTGATGTGGTCGTCCAGGGCACCGTCTTCGTTGAAAAAAATATTGTCCGTGTATTCATAACGGGTAACGATATTTGTTGACAATCGATAATCGGCCGCCGCCGCCCCCCCCGGAACAGTCGCCAAAAACCAAACCCACCACAAGATTGGACCCATTTTCCTCAACCGCGCCACCTTCCCCCGCACCATTCACCGATCACCCTTCACTCCACCACGATCACGTCGCCGCGCTGCAAACGGATGTTGTCCGTCAGTCGGTTTTCTTCGGTCACGGCCCGGTAATTGAAATGGATGACCTCGGTGCGGCCGCCGGTCTTGCGAAAAATGCGGATATCCTCCTTGTCTGCAAAAATATTCAGCCCGCCGGCCACGGACAGGGCCTGGAGCACATCCAAATGACGATTAAGGGGAATGTTACCGGGACGGTTAACCTTTCCGATCACGTATATCACCTGGCTGTTGGGCTGCTGGACGATCACGCTCAGGTTGGGGTCCGGGATGAAATCGATCAGCAGGGCCTCCATTTCCGATTCGAGCTGTTCGACGGTTTTGCCGGCGGCGGTGAAGCGTCCCAGCAGGGGGAAATTGAAGCTGCCGTCGGTCAACACGACGACCTGACGGCTCAGGGCAGCGTCCTTCCACACGCTGATCTCAAGAATGTCTCCGGCGCCAATGATATAGTCTTCCGAAGGTTCGGGTTGAATCTGAGCGGCAGTTGCCACACCACCGCCATCCACCGGTGCCGCTACCCGGGCCGCGGGCCCCCCCCCCCTATGGGCGCAACCGGAAACAAGAAGCATTAGCCCTGCCAGAAAAAAACATGCCGCCCGGAGCCGCCATTGTTTTGCCATTTTTTAATTTTTCACCTTTCTTCTGCCTGCGTTAAGCCATTGGCAGTTCGCTTTTAGCCATTAGCAGAATGATTCTGTGTCCTTAACAAAAAGCATGACGCCACCCACTGACTTAAGCCAGGATGTCTTGTAAATATATGAAACAAAGGGGCTAAGCGCTATCAAAAAACACTGTCCTTCACCACTTACGATTCTTTAAGGGTTTTCATCAACGCTTCCGCTGCGGCCCGGTCCCGGAAGTTGCGCTTGTCGGCCAGGGCCTTCTCCAGCGATAGTCGCGCCTCTTGGGTACGGCCGTCTTTGATCAGGGCCTGGGCCAAGTGGTAATTGATGGTCCCATTATCCGGATCGCTTCCCAGCGCTTTCTCAAAGGCGCCAATGGCCATGGTGGGATCGCCTTTCTTAAAATAGACCCATCCCTTGGTGTCCAGAATCGTGGCGTCTTCCGGCCGGAACTTCTCGGCCCGGGAAATCAGTTCCAGGGCCTTGTCCAGTTCGCCGGCGTCCCGGGGATGCTCGGCCAGCAGAAAAGCCAGGTTGTTGGCCGCGGCCCAGAAGCCGGGATTGACACCCAGCGCCTTTTCATACACCGCCTTGGCCTGTTCGTACGCTTCCTTTTGACCATGCAGGAAGGCCAGGGTCATGTAAGCAGCCATGTTCTTCTCGTTCTGGGCGATGGCATTTTTAAGATTTTCGATGGCCTCGTCGGTTTTTCCCTGGGATAGGTACAACCGGGCCAGGTTGTCGTGGGGCACGTTCCACTGGGGGCTCTTTTCGATGGCCGTTTTCAATGCCTTCTCGGCCTTGGCCGGCTGCTTGGCCGCCAAAAGCACCTGGCCCAGCAGGTTGTATCCGAATGCATTGTCTGGGTAGGCATCAATCTTTTCCTGGCAGAGCTTGCGCGGTTTTTCTATCTGACCGTCCTTGAGGTAAATTTTAACCAGGCCGGCCAGCAGGGGCATGGAATCGGGATTTTGTTTATATCCTTTTTCAAGAATGCCGATAGCGGCCTTGCGGTCCCCTGAGGTTTCGTAAAAACGGGCCAATTTCACATATCCGGCAGGCACTTCGGGCGCATCGTCGATGATGCGGCGATAAGCCTTTTGGGCACCTTCACGGTCATTGCGGGACAGCAAAAAATCGCCCAGATCACCAAGGGCCCGCATGTCCTTGGGGTCCGATTCAGCAATTATGGACAATTGCTCCATGGCCGCATCACCATCCTCGCTGGCCATGTATACCCGGGCCAGCAGGCGACGCAGTTCCTTGGACTCGGGATGGTTTTTCAAGGCCTGGATCAAAACGTCCACGGCCAGGGGGGGCTCTTTGTTAAGCATATGGGCGCGGGCCAAGGCCAGGTGGCCGTCAACCTTGTCCGGGTTTTCGGCCACCACGGTGCGGAAACTGGTCACCGCGTCGGCTCCCCGGCCGCCGGCCAGATGAAGCTGCCCCTTGATAAAATTGGCGTCCACGCTCTTGCCATTTTCCTTGAGCACCGCATCCACCAGGGCTTCGGCCTTATCGGTGCGACGCTGGGCCAAATGGATGCGCGCCATCTTGGTTTTGGCAGACAGGATGCCCGGGTCAGCCGGATCTGCGGAAAGGGTCAGACTTTCCTCCAGAGTTGCCAGGGCCGCATCGGGCTGCCGCTTGGCCAGGAACAGGTCGGCCAGGGCGTCCCGGATGCGGAAGCTTTTCGGCAGGCTGGTAATGCCCTCAAGCAATTGTTTTTCAGCCCGGTCGAAGTCCTTTTGCCCCGCGTAAAACTGGGCCGCAGCGACAACGTGTTGCTCCCGGTCCGGCTCCAGTGCCGCCAACTCTGAAAGAACCGCCACCGCCTGATCCGTCTGTTTGTTTTTCCAGTAGAAATCGGCCAACAACAGCCGGTGCCCGGGTTTGTCCGGCTGCTGATCGATGATCCCCTTGAGCACGTTTTCGACCTTTTCCGGTTGTTTGGCCTTGAGGTAAAAGCGGGCCAAAATCGTTCTCAGGTTGATGGCTTCGGGATTCTTGGCGATACCCTCGATGAGCATGGCTTCGGTCCCATCCGCATCTTTGTCGCGGTTGTAAATCGTGGCCAGCATGAGGAAGGTTTCCGGCGCACTGTCACCCTGGTCGTACAGCTCGTCCAGAATTTTTTTTGCCTGTTCCGGTTGTTTATCCTTGAGCAGCAGAGCCGCTTGCACCCGCCTCGCCCCGACATGCTTCGGATCCTTGGCCAGCACCAGGTCCACCTTCTCCCCGGCCTTGTCCATGGCCTTTGCCGCCAGAAACATACGGGCCAATTCCGCATGGGCGTCCATCAGCTCCGGGTCCAGTGTCACCGCCTTCTGAAAATGGCCGAAAGCCTGTTTGAACCGCTTCTCCTTTACTTCCACCCGACCTAGCATATAAATGGCCAGGGCGAATTTGGGATCGATCTGCAAGGCGTTTTTGAACTCCAGCTTGGCTTTGGTCATGTCCCCAGCCTCGAACAGCGCCTGCCCCCGTTCGAAGAACTTCATCTTCTTCTCTTCCTGGGATGCGCATGCGGCCAGCAGTACTGCGATTAGCATAACGCCGATTCCGAAAGCGGTTCTTTTTCTCCATTGGTTTAGCATATTTTCTTCCCTTCTGATTTTAACGGATTGAATGGATTTGTTTGTTTATGCTGGTTACATGCCTCCCCGGACACCAATCGATCCCCCCTTGCCCGCATCTGGGCTGGCGCGGCGGCCATTTTTGTCTGCCGCAACGGCAGACCGGTCCACCTTCGGATCCGATATATCCTGCTGTCTGCGCAGGGCATCGGCTGCCTCCTTGTCCGCCCGGTAGCCTGGCACCAAATCGAAAAAGGCCTGCATCAGACCGGCCCGGTCATACTGCCGGATCAAGTCCGCAATTTTCTGCACCTGCAGGTCGATCTCATCCTTGTCCACGGGCGTGGAGACCGCGGCCCTGATGCGCGGATGAGCCGTCCGAGTCAGGGATTCACCGGTATTGAACAATTCCTCATACATTTTTTCACCGGGCCGCAGCCCGGTAAACTGGATATCGATGTCCTCGTAGGGCCGTTTGCCGCATAGGGTGATCAGCTTCTCGGCCAGCTTGGCGATGTTCACCGGCTGCCCCATATCCAGCACAAAAATCTCTCCACCGCGGCCCTGGCAACCGGCTTGCAGAACCAACTGGACCGCCTCGGGGATGGTCATGAAAAACCGCACGATGTCGGGATGGGTAACGGTCAACGGACCGCCATGGGCGATCTGCTTCTTGAAAATGGGAATTACGCTGCCGGCACTGCCCAGCACGTTGCCGAAACGCACGGTCATGAACTGGGTGGAACTGCTGCGGTCAAAGGCCTGCACGATCATCTCGGCGATACGCTTGGTCACCCCCATCACATTGGTCGGGTTGACGGCCTTGTCCGTGGAAATCATCACAAACCGTTTGGCCCCGGCCGATGCCGCCGCCCTGGACAGATGAAAGGTGCCCAGGATGTTGTTATAGGCCGACTCCAGCGGTGCGGCCTCCATCAAGGGAACGTGCTTGTAGGCCGCCGCATGAAAGACCACCTCCACCTGTTGTTTCTTCAACAGGGACGAAATACCCGGGCCGTCGTTGATCGATGAGATGACTGCGTGCAAATTCAGGTCCGGAAAGGATCGCGGCAACTCCAGCAAAAGATCGTACAGGCTGTTCTCCGAGCGCTCCACCACCACCAGTTTTTTGGGTGAATAACCGGCGATCTGACGACACAGCTCAGACCCGATGGACCCGCCACCGCCACTGACCAGAACCACCTTGTCCTTTACGTAGGCCCCGATGGCCTCCATGTCTGTGTCCACCGGTGGCCGTTCCAGCAGGTCGTCGATCTCCACCTCGCGGATCTCGCTGATGCTGACCTTTTCGGACAGGATGTCATCCACCGGTGGAACAGTTTTAAAGGGCACCTGCAACGGGGTGAGAATCTCGACGGTCTCATCCATGGCCTTACGGGAAGCCCCCGGCCAGCAGAAAACAATGGATCGGATGCCACGCAGCCGTTTGGGTCTGGCCATGACCTGGCCGATGCTGTACAGGGGCACATCGCTGATCCGGGTGATCACCGAATAATCGATCTCCGGATCGATGATGGCAACGGGGCGATACAGGCTGTCTGCGTTGCTGAGAAATTCTTTGAGCAGGGGCTGCACTTTTCGCAAAGGTCCCACCAGGGCAATGCGCCGAATGGTTCCGATGGGCCGCGTCTGGATCATGTTCTCCCGGATGTTGCGCACCACAAAGCGTACGCCGCCCACCAGCACGATGCTGACGATCAGTTCGACCAGATAGTGGCGGTCACTGATGCAGCCCCGCTCCCAGACCATGCACACCCCATAAAAAATCAGGGAACTGATCACCGTGGCCCGCACGATGTTGACCAGGTCGTCGAAACTGACGTAACGCCAATGTCCCTGGAACAGGTTGTAAAACTGGTAGACCACCAGGTGAATGGCGGTCAGCGCGACAAGGGGCATTACCAGAAAAGACTGCATTTCGAACAATGCGGACCAGCCTTCACACAGCACGAAGGCGGCATAAAAACTGAAAGCGAACAGGCCGATGTGAAAGGGCAGAATCAGTACCAGTCGAAAGGGCAGCAAGGCCTTGGCGGCCCGTTTAACCGTCCGTCGATTGAGCAGATTGTACAACCGGTTGTATAGCCAGGAGATGGGATCCATGGGTTATCCGATATGATGTTAGCACCTTACACCTCAGTTTCTGTCAAGAAAACAAGAAAATGAGGGAGGGATGGGTTTCGGGTTTCCCGCCTTGGCAATTCATTGCCATTAACCGAAGAACATCTCAATCCGTATTCTTCGAAATCGTATGGCCTTTCAGGAAGGGAAAAACGTCTCCAGTTCGCGGCTGGTGAACTTCACAAAATCATCCAGCACGCTGCGTGCCTTCTCGACGGTCTCATCCGGGGCAATGTTGCGTACCAGCCGCACCAGTGCCCCATCCGTACGCCGCCGGAAAATGCCGTCCCAGACCATGTAGAACTTGGCCATGTACTCGTTGGTGAAATTGCGTCCGCGCCCCTGGTACCAGTAGTAAACCAGCTGCCGATGGCCGCCCTTGGTGATAACCAATTCATTGAAAATGATGCGGCCATCGTATACCGGCGGGGCATCTGCAAAGGCCAGCTCGCGAACCTGGTCCTGCTGGATGAACCAGCCCGCCCCGGGCAGGCACAACTTGGGAGAATGGACGAAATCCCCGGCTTTGCGCTGGTACTCGTAATAGGCTGTGTAGAAATTGACCGGCATGTCCCCGGCTTTACGGTAATCCACCTGTACGTAGTCCTGGCCGCCCACCCGCTCCCAGATCAGGGTCTCCATTTCACTGGTGCTGCCTTTCCAGTCACCGTAGCGCAGGGGAAACTCGTTCAGGGGCTTTTCCAGGGGCCTGGGCGGCACGCTGCCCAGGTGCGTTACCGCCACGGGTGTGGCCATCACCATGGCCGCCGCCACAGCCACCGGCTGCCAGCCCAGGAGGCGTCGGGGCGCCCGCATGGCCGAGGCATCGTCGGCCTTTGGTCGGGACACCCTACCGGGGAGAAACCGTAAGCAGACGTTCAACAGGGCATAAATCCCGAAACAGAGCATGAACACCGCCCAGCCGGAAAAGTCATGGAAAAAGCCCTTGGCCGCTTCGATGCCCCAGTACATGGAAACAATGCCGGTGCCGGCGATGCGGATCACATTGGACAAAATAGCAATGGGAATGGCGGCCAGAATCAAGACGATGCGTTTCCACATGACCATCTCCTTGCTCCACCAGAAGGCGAACAGGACCCCCAGGGTCACCAGCGGCAGAATGAAGCGCAGGCCATTGCAGGCCTCCACCACCTGAAACTGGGAAAAGCCCATGTCGATGACGTTGCCCTCGCGATAAGCGGTAATCGCCAGAGACTGCAATATGTTGACCGCCATGGACGATGACAGCAACTGAAGGGGAAAGGTGATGTTGCGGTAGATGAATCCCGGCAGGGGCAGCATCATGAAAAGAAACAGCAGGGGAAACCGGATGACCTTGACGACCGCATACCCGTACAACAGCCAGATGGATCCGATCAGCAGCGTGATGATGGCCGCCCGGGTAGTGAACAGTTCAGCCCCCAGTTCGCCGACGATATACAACCCTACGGCGGCGAGCATCAACGGCAGGGCCCGCCAGTCGGTGCGGATATCCACATTGGCCAGTTGGCTGCGCTTTTCCCAAATCAGGTAGACGGATATGGGCACGACCAACATACCGTGGGAAAAATCGTCGTTGTGCTGCCACTGTTTTGCCAGGGTTTCTATGACCGGCCAGAAGGCCCACGCAAAACCGGCGAGGATTACGGCCAGCGGCAGATACCAGTATTTAATCTCTATCTCATTCAGGCGCATTTTTAGTAACTCCGTTATTATTTCATGAGTTGAGCCATATTCCAGACAAAAAACGAATAGAAACGAAGTTGAGCCCAATGTTGCAAAAGCCGGAGGGAGTCAGAGCCAAGGCGCCAAGAGTGAAGTCGTAGCACGTTACTGGGATCCCTTGGCAACGGGGTGGCCGAGCTTTCATCCATTTCGGCAGCAACTCTCGATCACGGCCATGATCCGCTCCAGGTCGCTCTCCGACATAGCCGTTCCCGAGGGCAGGCAGAGTCCGTTGACAAACAGGTCTTCGGCCACTTCGCCGCCCACGGCACGGGCCGGCACCGGTGCATGAACACCCGATGTGAAACAGGGGCCGTGATCATTGAAAACCGGACGTTTGATGTTTGTCGCAGCGGGTTTCTCGACCACCTGGAAAACGGGCTGAAGGTGCATGGGCTTCCACACCGGCCGCGACTCGATGTTTTCCGCCTCCAGGGCCAGCCGCACGGTCTCCCGGTCCGCCCCGAACGCCCGGGAATCAATCAACACCACCGTCAACCAGCGATTGCAGCGGCCATAGGAAGCTTCCGGCATGAAATCAATGCCGGGAAGCTTACCCAGGCGTTGGCGGTATCTATCGAAAATCTCCCGCCGTTGGGCCACGCGGTCTGCCAAGGCCTCCAGTTGCCCAAGTCCGATGGCCGCCACGATGTTGCTCATGCGGTAGTTGTATCCGATGGTCGAATGCTGGTAATGGGGGGCGGGGTCGCGTGCCTGCTGGGACAGAAAGCGTGCCCGTTCGATAAACTCGGCATTCGGAGATGCCAGCATGCCGCCGCCCGAGGTGGTGATGATCTTGTTGCCATTGAAGGAAAAGACCGCCGACTGGCCGCCGACGCCGGCAGGGCTGCCGTTGCAGGTGGCCCCCAGGGATTCGGCGGCATCGATGATCACCGGCACGCCGTATGGTTGGCAGACCTTGCGGATACGCGCGTAGTCGGAGCATTGGCCGTACAGATCGGTGGGCACCACCGCCTTGGGCAAACATCCCCGGCGATTGCAGCGTTCCAGTTCCGTCTGCAGCAGATCCGGATCCATGTTCCAAGTGGCGCGATCCGCATCGATAAATACCGGCGTGGCACCCTGGAAAACGGTGGGAGTGACACTGCCGATAAAGGTCAGCGTTGAAGCGAAAACCTCGTCGCCAGGCCCCACGCCGAGATTGCGCAGGGCCAGGTGCATGGCTGCCGTGCCACTGGACAAGGCCAGAACGTGGGGGATGCCCACAATCTTGGCGAAGGCCTCCTCAAAGGCATCCACCATGGGGCCTAAAGGGGCTATGTAATTGCTGTCAAAAGCTACCTTTACATAGTCCAGCTCACGCCCTCCCATGTGGGGCGGCGAGAGAAATATTCTTGGGTTTGAGGGCATTTGTAATTCCACTTGGATCTTTGATTGATTGAAGGGGTATCGTCTATCTGCGTATCGTTTTCAGCACGCCCGCCGCCACTTGACATTATGCATATCTGAAAATAAACTTCAAATATGCATAATTTATTGCCACGAACAATAGCTCGTACCGTACCCACTCGCCTGCAACATTTCCCTTCTGGAATTCGATTGACGTCATTGCACCCGTTGATGCACCCTACCCCATTGCCAACAGCGCGCGATGGTAATGCCGCTGCATGCGTTCATGGATGAGGTGTTAGCGGTTTGATTGCAGTTAATCAAACCTCCGGCTATGCCCGAACGATCCGAACTGGCTTATCGTCCCTTTCGGAAGGGCTTCATCCAATCACCCGCTAAGCAGATAGTTGGTGATTTCACCGTTCACCGATAACAGACCACATTCACTGCCCTACCGGCAATCAACACAACGAACATCAAACAACAGATGCCGTCGCAGCCATTGGGAGATCCCGGAAGAGCGCGTTTTCATCCGCTGGCCGGGACCGCCCCAGGCATTCAAACCACCCTCGAAAAAACTGCCCCACAGCTGGACCATTTCATTGTAGGTAATTTTCAAACGAACCAGTCGACTGCCGGTACAATCCGCAGAATCGGCAAACTGGGTGGGCACCGGATGAATGCTGATCCGGCATCCGGATCCCATGGCCGCCGTCCGCATCAAAATCAACGAACGCGGCATATGATAGTCCGAGGTAACCAGCAGTATCGATCGGAGCCGGTGTTTTTTGATCAGCCGGGCGCAATAGAAGGCATTCATGAAGGTCGTGTCGGCCCGCGTCTCAAGGATATACCCGGCGTTGCCGGGCTTGCCGTAACGTTTTTCGTACCTTGCGAGCAGCCTACGCCCGGCCGGGCTGACAATCAATTGCGGCGCCAGGCCTTGCCGGGCCAACCCATAGGCCTGTTTGATGCGGTTGCCGCTGCCACCGAAGACGACGATGGCGTCATGTGGGCCGGTATGGGGAGGTAGATTCGATATCCACATGAACAAACCCATCTCCAATGCAACGATTCCAAAAATACAGAAAAGTGACGCCAGGAAGAGTATTTTTACAAGTCTCAGCAAACGAGAAGTTATTGCCTGGTTTTAATCACTTTGGCCGGCACCCCCACGGCGGTTGCATGGTCCGGTATATCGGAAACGATTACGGCTCCGGCACCAATGGTTGTCGCCCCGCCCACCGTGCAACGGTTGATTACTTTTGCGCCGGTGCCCCAAAACGAGACGTTTCCGATGGTAACTTCGCCCGAGATGTTGCACGTCGGCATGAATGAACAATAATCTCCAATTACGGTTTCATGGCCGACAGTACATGCCAAATTGAGAATTGCGAAACGGCCGATGCATATATTGGTGGTGATAATCGTATTGGCGCAAATGATTCCCCCCTCACCAATTTCCACATAGTCCGGTGAACCCAAAATCACAGACGGATGGATCAGGGTCGGAAAATACAAAACCGGGTTGTTTAGCCTGTGGACGACCGCCTCCCGGACATTCGACATGCCCAGGGCGAATGCCACGGCCAGCGACTTTTGATGGGAATTCAATTCATCCACGCCGCCCAGCACCTCCCAATCGTTGACCCGTGTACCGGGCGGTATGCCGTCGTCGAAAAAACCGTGTATGTTCCATGTAGGGGAGACCGCGTTGATCTGCTGGATCAGCATGGCGACTTCCAGGCCGAACCCACCTGCACCGAATATGGCAATATTTTTTAGGGGCATCGTCTTTCCTCTATATTGTATGTTGATAGGCAAACAGGAACCGTCATCCTTGTGAACTTCCATTGCACATTCGATGATTCGGTATGTCTATTTACATTTCATCCGCAGATCAGTCTTCGCGAAGGGCTACGCCCTGACAGGTTTTCACAAATTTCTTTCGTAAGCCGTTCGCCCATCAGGCGTCCCGAAACCTTCGTCGTCTCATCACTGAACCATTACTTTTGCCGAAGGCATCCCCTTTGCCTCGTTGCGTGACCGAGAAAAATCCAAACGGTGCTGAGGACCAAGTGCTAAGCACTGAGTGCTGAGTAACGGTTGGGCTGGTTAGTGCCTTACATCTCAGTTTCTGTCAAAAAAAACAAGAAAATGGGATAAGGTTCATGGGGTGCGGGTTTCCCGCCTTAGTTTATTACTACCTTTGAGCATTGAGCTCTCAATTTTTTAAGCTCATTCGCCCGTACGGCTGGCGGCCCTTTCAACCAATTCAGCAAACCAACGCTTCTTTAAAGCCGTGTTAATCGGTGTAATCTGCGGATAAATACGACAACTCAATCTGCGTCAATCCGCCTAATCTGCGGATAGAATTCAGACATCGTAGCCTCACCAGCCCCCGAAATCCCCTCGCGCCTGACAACCTTCATCACGGTCATAAAAATGATCTTCATATCCAGCCAGAAGGACTGGTTGTCCACGTACCACACATCCAGTTCGAACTTCTCTTCCCAACTGATGGCATTGCGGCCGTTGATCTGGGCCCATCCGGTGAGTCCCGGTTTGACCTCGTGCCGCCGGGCCTGTGTTGGCGTGTAACGCTCCAGATACTGCATCAGCAGCGGGCGCGGCCCCACGATGCTCATGTCGCCCCTGATAATGTTGATCAGTTCGGGCAGTTCGTCCAGGGAGGCAGCCCTTAAAAATTTTCCGAATGGGGTCAATCGTTCGGCGTCGGGCAACAGGTTGCCACCGGGGTCGCGGGAATCGGTCATGGTGCGGAATTTAAAGATTTTAAATGGTATGCCGCCGCGTCCGGGGCGCGTCTGGGTATACAACACCGGCGAGCCCATCTGCAGCCTGACGATGGCTGCCACGATCAACAGGAGTGGAAACATCATGATAATTGCGCTTACGGACAGAATCAGATCTGATAATCGTTTTATTGAATTGCTTGGCATTTTTTATTGCGATCCGCAGACCGGTCTTTTTGCCGGGATTGTCAATCCGCAGATTTCACAAATTTTCGCAGGTTATATTGAAGGGACCAGCCACACATTCCATCTATCCGATCATGCGGGTCATCAGTTGCCTCGGGGTTGACCGGACGATATGAAGTTGTATGGCAGAAACAGGACCCGCATCAGGCGCCCGAACCAAGTTTGCGTATCGCCTCAACGATCCGCCGGGCATCTTCTTCGCTCAGACCGTGATGTACCGGCAATGCCAGAATGGTCGCCGCCAGGGCATCGGTTCTTGGCAATTCCACTTTGCCATAAAGTTCTTCAAAAATGGGCTGCCGGTGCAAACCCCTTGGATAGTGCACGCCGGATGCAATCCCGGCCGCTTTGAGTCCCGCAGCCAGGGCGTCGCGATCCATGCCAAAGGCATCGGGATCCACGGTCACACAATACTGGTGCCAAGCATGCTTCCCTCTGGCTGTTACCTGCTGCAACTTGATGCCGTCAATCCCCTTTAATCCGTTGTTGAGAATCCGCGCATTGCGGCGCCTTATCGCCAGCATGTCATCCAGCCGCTTGAGCTGTTCACGGCCGATGGCCGCTTCCACGTCGGTCATGCGGTAGTTGAACCCCAGCATGGTATGATAGTATTTTCCGGTCTGCCCGTGGGTCCGCATGAAGCGCATTTTGTTCTCGAAATCCTGGTTGTCGGTGCAGGTCATGCCACCTTCGCCGACGAACATGTTTTTAGACGGATAAAAAGAATAACAGACGAAATCGCCAAAAGCCCCCACGTCCCGCCCGTTGTAGGTGGCCCCGTGGGCCTGGGCCGCATCCCACACCACCACCAGATTGTACTTGCGGGAAAATTCGTTGACCGCATCCATGTCGCACGGGTTGCCGTACAGATGTACCGGTGCGATAGCCCGGGTCTTCTCGCTAACCTTTTGCGCGGCATCGTTCAAATCCATCAAAAAAGTATCCGGATCGGCGTCACAAAAAACCGGTTTGCCGCCGGACATGGAAACCATGCTGCCCGTGGCGATGAAGGTAAAGGCGGGTACCAGCACCTCGTCTCCGGGTTGAAGAAATGCCATATAGGCCAAATGAAGGGCCGCCGATCCGCTGGCGCTGGTCACGGCATGCCGGGCACCGGTTTTGCCGGCGAACTCCTGCTCAAAGGCTTCGCATTGTTTTCCCTGGCGCAGGGCTCCCGACCGCAGAACATCGGTGGCGGCCTGAATTTCCGCATCGGTCAATTTGATCTGAGCCATCCCTATGTTGGTCATTGTTTAACGCCCCATTTGGTCTTTGATTTGCTGGATAATCCGGTTCAACTGATACGAATCCTCAATGGTGTTACGCTGCCGGGATCGTCCCCGGCGAATGTCATCGACAAAGGCCTGCATCTGTGCGACGGTCAGATCACTGGGATCCGGCACGCAAATCGGTATGGCTGACTTCGTAGCCTTTGTCATCTCCACAGAATTTACGGTAGCTGATCTCCGGATATTTGAGCGCCTTCAACAATCCGGCCCGAAACAGTTGGCACGGAAAAAGGTCACGGCGGCCGGGTGTGTCCTTCGGCCACGAGCAGGTTGTTACTGCCTGTTGCTGCGTTAAAATACCTGAAGGCCGCATATTGCATCCGGTGATAGTTATCCAAAAAATAACTTTTGAACTTAGCCAGCGCTTTTTTCCGTTTTTGCTTGAAGGTGACCAATTCCGATATCTGCCTTTTGATTTCATGCAAATCTTTGTTCCACATTAGATCGGTCCACTTTTTGGCGATCTGGGATTTTTTGGCATGTGCTATTTTTTGCGGTAACACTTCGGCAATTTGTAAAAGATTCTGCTTGGCATGGGTGTAGTCTATCACCTCAAAACATCCTGTGAGGTTTAGCTTTTTGGCCAAGGGACCGAAGCGTTTCCAATAACTGCGGGCACCATCGGCACAAAAAATTACCTGTTCGGCCTTCCCGATGCCCAACCGTCGAAGATAAGCTTCAAGGAGTTCAAAAGCCTGATCGATGTCACCCATGGTGGCATCATATATCGGCAAAAAGCCGTCGGTTTTACGGCCATCGGCATTGAGGCACTGTATGACAATATAGATCGGCTCTCGCCAATCGGTATGATAACCTTGCCCCTTTTGCCGCCGGCCCCGTTTGGGTTTTCGTTCCCTGAGACGACCGCCGTCAACGCAAACAAGCACCGCCCGGCCGTCTGCACGTTCACACGGATCAAGTGCAATGGCCTCACGATTTGCCATCGCCTTCTGAAGACGCGCTGGATAGTTTTTACCCCCAGTTGAATCCCGTAATGCTGCAAACTCTGCCTTGCGATTTCAAATGAGGGGCACAACAAGACCGCCTGCGCAGCTACTTGGCGGCTTGATAAAAGGCAAGCCAGCGGACGCTGGTTACAGTCAAAGACCATGTACTTGATGTGCTCGCCCACATGGCCGTTGCACCTCAGATAATGAAATTTGGACATCAGGCAGTGAAATAAGTCATCAACATCTTTACGCCCATCTATATGGTGACGTTAACCGGCTTGAGCGTTTTTAGTGGGCCATTGATAAGCGTCGTATTATGCGCTATATCTTTGATTCTGAATGAAAAGCCTCCGCAAAACACGCCGAAACAAAAACACGCGAGTCCAGGCAAATGCTTTGAAAAAACGCTTCATCCGATCAGAAGAAGCCATGTTCTCGATCGGCGTCTCGATGCTGCCGGCATAGCCTTCATCCTTAGAAAGCGGGTCGAAAC
>PDWJ01002557.1_pt1 | contig 19129 bp, 18 predicted proteins | sample 1430881 | NCBI WGS metagenome assembly PDWJ01 (sample SAMN01162460, study PRJNA174530) | Oral metagenome, whole genome shotgun sequencing project. | biome: Marine environment; feature: Marine mammal; material: Swab sample of the gingival sulcus; isolation source: swab sample of gingival sulcus...
AAAAGAGTGCGAATGGAGGTTCAATGGCGGAACTCCAAAACAGCTTCTCAAAGACCTAAAAATGATCTTGAAACAAAATTATTAGGTGTCAGCCCCAAATATTTTGACTCCATTGACCATGCGTTGCTTTTAGGACTCCTTACCAAGAGGTTCAGAAATTCTGATGTTGTGGGTCTGTTTCGCAGTATTCTGGGAACGTATCATTCGGTACAGGGACAGGGGCGCGGACTGCCCATTGGCAATCTCATTTCCCAACATTGTGCCAATGCCTGGCTGGGTCTGCTTGACCATTGGCTCAAAGACGAGTGCGGGGTAAAGGGCTATCTTCGCTACATGGATGATTTTATTCTGTTTGGCACCAAGCGGGAACTGAAAGAACTGCTCACCCACATTATTGATTTTTTGCATACCAACCAGCGGCTTGCTCTTAAAGACAATATACAACTTAATCGCTGCCGTATGGGTCTGCCTTTTTTGGGATACCGCATCTATCCAGACAAGATTATGCTGACTGGGGCGAGTAAAAAGCGATTTATCCTGAAATATAAAGCCTATATGACATTGTATGCCCAGGGAATATGGAACGAAGAAGAACTGGCGCTGCACCTGCAGCCCTTGGTGGAATGCACCCGTGTTGCACGCTCTGATAATTTCCGACAACGCGTGATGCAACGCTATGGATAGCAAAGAAGGAAAGGGCCATTTCCTGAAGCTCCAACCGTGTGAAACGCGGCGGTAGCTGGAACAACAACCAGAGGAACGTGCGGGCGGCTAATCGGAACAGGAACAGGCCGGGCAACGCGAACAACAACCTGGGGTTCCGGCTTGTCCTCCCAGCTCATGGGCAGACCTGGAAAGCATGTCCATGAACCGGAGATGGTCCTGCTTCTGCCATATACGTCAGGCAGAACGAACAGCGAAGTAAGCTGCCGGGGCCTCCACCTGGCTGGCGGATACCGCCGGGTGGGGTGCTGGTAGTGACTGGTTTCCGGGCCTTTTGCCTTCCACCACCCCCTTCAGCCCATGACCAAAACCGCGCAAACTCCTGTCACAGCGACTTCTCCCTGCTTCTGATGTCCAGACTGTCATCTGCCCTCACTGCCGCAAGACGGTTCATAATCCCCAAACCTACTGCAACCATTGCGGCAAGGAACTTCTCTGCCATGACGAGGAAGATATGGTATGTCCCTTTTGCGTGGAAATGAAGGAACAATACTATACTGCCGGGTAGTCGGGTGTTCTGGAATTTCGTATAGAGCTTCAAGCCAGCCACAAGGTTGAGGTGGGCCTTGAGTGCAAGGATTTTAAGGAACCTGTTACGTCAAAAATCATCACAAGCAAAGGCAGCAAGACGTTTCGTTTTGACTGTATCCCCAAGGGTACGACCCAAAAGGAAAGAGGGTGTCAGCAATGACACCCTCTTTCTGTTTGTGTAGGTGAACCCCAAGGAAATGAGGCCCTAGTGGAGAGTCTTCTTTGCTGTATCAGAAATCTTTAGCTGGCTTATTTCCTCGGTAGATAATCCTGTGACTTGCTGAATAACTTCATCAGAAAGTCCCAAGGCTTTCATCTTAACAGCATCTTCCTGTCTTCCTGCGTTCCATCCATCCTGCCTTCCGGCGTTCCACCCATCCTGCCGTCCGGCTTGCCATCCTTCCTGTCGTATTTGTTCTACCAAATCCATAACAATGTCTCCGTGTTCTTGCGATAGTGAGTCCGAGAGTACTGTATGAACCTTTTTAAGGCCTACCGAATGCAAACCACCCAAACCAAGAACATATTTAAAAAGTGTTTGAAAATATTGCAACCCTGTATCCTGAAGGGATAATTCCTTGAGCAAAGCCGTGATTTCGGGAAGTTTTTCAAAGAGGTCGTTGTCATATGCATGTTTTAAGATGAGCAAGGGAACTCGTGTCATGACATCGCCCTTGATTTCATCGTCTGTGTATGTGCTTAAATCATAAAGTAGATAGCTGAAATCAGGGATATAGACCCTGAGGTCATCTGTTACGCCCTGAAAGCATTCAGAAAAACGGGCCGGGATATTCCATGCCTGTTCACCATGATAAATGACCAGAGGAAGCACAACCGGAAGCCTGAACAGGCGTGGCCTGGCCAAACTCTTGGGGTCATTCGATTGCTTTTTGTACAGGTTCCAGATGGAAAGCATATACTGCAAGAGTTGTAAGAATATGTGCTTGTCCGGTCGGCTTTTATGCTCAAACAACAAATAGAGGAAGCCGTTTTCTTTGCCCAGTTTGGCCTTGTAGAGGATGTCGGAATAATATTCCTTCATATCCGCTTCAATAAAGGAATCCTTGCAAATGACGAGAGTATCCAAATCCACCAGAGCCTTCATCCTGGGCGGTAGATTTTTGTCCAGAAAGGAACGGGCAATATGCCTTATGGTCAAGGTTCCCTGACAAAACTTGTCATGGATATTTTGAATCGGCTCTTTTTTCGAGCCGCTCTTGTCTTTTTTCTTGTCTTTCATGCTTCCTTACCTTGTCTCTGGCGGTAAAAGCTAGCGTACCCCATCCTGGCAAGTCAATACGAGAATCTTTTGGGGACTCATAATCAGTTTCAAGGGCAGGGTTTTTTTGTGCTGTTCGTGGTGGATTTGGTACCTTGCTCCAACTTGCTTTTTGGAACAGAACAATATAGCAGGCACGGTATCTATCAGAGTACCCGTGCCTTTGTTGCAGCATTGTATGTAAGCGGCCAGGGCTGCGGAAAATATCCATATTCAGGGGGAGGGCGGCGCATGACCCGCAAAGATCGTACAGAAGGCATTTATAGCCGACGCGAGGTGCTCGACGAGAGCGAACGCAGAAAATTTTACCAGATCCAGCTCAAGGATCTCCTTACCTATGCCTATCGCTATTCCGAAGACGTGAAGAAACGTTTTGATCGGGCCCAGTTTAATGTGGAAAAGTTTAAGGAACTCGCGGATCTCAAACATATCCCTATTCTCAAAAAGAAAGAGCTCATCTTTCTCCAGTCTATGGGGCCGCGCCTGGGTGGTTTGTTGACCAAGGATCTGGGAGAATTGCGGCGTATCTTTTTGTCACCAGGCCCGATTTTCGACCCAGAAGATCGCAGTGAAGATTATTGGGGATGGTCAGAGAGTTTTTATGCTGTGGGTTTTCGGCCTGGTGATCTTGCTCAGATCACCTTTAACTATCATATGAGTCCGGCCGGACTCATGTTTGAGGAACCTCTTAAAAATCTCAATTGTGCTGTCATCCCTGCGGGGCCGGGTAATACCAACAGCCAATTGGATATTATGCAGAAACTCCGGGTGACCGGCTATGTGGGCACCCCAAGTTATTTGATGCATCTGGCACAAAAGGGTGAGGAAAAAGGGCTGAACCTGCGCAAGGATCTCTACCTTGAAGTGGCCTTTGTTACCGGAGAAAAATTTTCCGAAAAGATGCGCACAACCATTGAAAAGAAATTCGATCTCATCATGCGTCAGGGTTATGGAACCGCTGATGTAGGTTGTATCGGCTACGAATGCTTTCAAAAGAATGGCCTGCACATTGCCAACCGCTGCTTTGTGGAGATCTGCCATCCTGATACAGGCATTCCCCTCAAGGATGGAGATGTGGGCGAAATCGTGGTTACCGCCTTTAACAAGACCTATCCCCTTATTCGTCTGGCAACCGGCGATCTTTCTTATATTGACCGTGAGCCTTGTGCCTGTGGCCGAACCTCGCCTCGGCTGGGTAATATTGTTGGCCGAGTGGATACCACCGCCAGGATCAAGGGCATGTTTGTCTATCCCCACCAGGTAGAACAGGTGCTTGCCAGCTTTGAAGAGGTTAAGCGGTGGCAGATTGAAGTGACTAACCCGGGAGGCATTGACGAAATGATCCTCTCCGTTGAGGCCAGCAGCTTCCGACGGGAAGATGCTCTGCTCCATGCCTTTCGGGAAAAGATCAAGATCCGTCCCCTGCTCAAGGTGCTCGCACCAGGCAGCCTGCCCCCTCAAATCCGGCTTATCGAAGACAAGCGCAAATGGGATTAGGGACGCAATCACAGGAATAACCAAAAAACCGGCAGGAGTGACTCTGCCGGTTTTTTGGTGGGAACAGGGAGAACTTGCTGCCACGCCAGGAAACCCGTTCCCCTTCCAGCCACATCATGGCCTGTCTGCTGGCTGGTTTATTGCTGCAACGAAGCATTACAGGGACGATAACGACAGACAGGCTCTTGTTGCCTGATTGTGACCTAAAGGGGGCAGAGGTTTGGCCCCGTTGAGGCTGCCTGTCAAACCACGGAAGGGCGTATGGACAGGCAGAACAATCTCTTGATTATAGGATGGATTGTCATGGTGCTAACAGGTGCGGGATGTGCTCGCCATACTGTTCGGCTTGAAGGTCACATACCCGGTACGGGGCCGACGTTGTACACGGCTCGGGCCGAGCCCCTCTCGCCTGAGTCCCTGGCCTGTTTTTTGGAGTCAGCAGACTATCTTCTGCTGGGCGAGGGGCATACCAATGCCTGTGATCATCTGGCTCAGGCACTGGTACTGCTTGCTCTTGCAGAAAGGGGACATAAGCCTGTTGTGGGTCTGGAAATGGTGGCTCAGGATATGCAGCCGGTTCTGGACAGGTGGCACGCAGAAAGGCTGCCAGTGGATTCCTTGCCGACCTCCCTGGACTGGGAGAGTCGGTGGGGGCATGATTTTGAGCTGTACAGACCGATTTTTGAGGTATGCCGTGAATATGACCTGCCCCTTACAGCCCTTAATATCCCAGGGCCTGTCGTGACCACCATACGGAAACACGGCTTGCAAGGAGTTTGCGGCAAGGACAGAACCTTTCTCCCTGATCCTGTCATTCCTATGGGTGCCAAGCAGCGGCAGGCCCTGGAGCCTGTGCTTGCCATGCACGATCAGATGAGCCGTGCTCACCATCCTGGCAGGGAAACCTTTTTTCTGATTCAGGCCCTGTGGGATACTGTTATGGCCAAGGCCGCTGTGGGCCTGCGGGAGAAAAGCGGGGCCGCCATCGTTATTCTGGCCGGGGCAGGACATGTAGAATATGGCTGGGGCATAGCTGCTCGTTTGCGGGTTTTTGACCCTCAGGCACGGGTGATTTCCATCATGCCTGCCAGGGACAAGGGGGAGATGACATCTGATAAAGCCGATTACTATTATCTATGCCCCTCAGTCAGGCAGGGCCGCAAGTTGGGACTGGTCCTTGAACGCAGAGATGCCCAGCTTGTGATCAAGGCGGTTCTTCCAGACTCCAGGGCAGCCAAGGCCGGATTACAGCCCGGCGATGTCCTGATCACGGCTGGAGACCGTGATGTCACAAGCGGTTTGGATCTCCACAAAGCAGCCCTGACTGCCGTGCGGAACAATCGTCCCTGTGTTCTTGGAGTGATACGCAAGGGAGAAGAAAAGCAGGTGGTTATTTCCCTAAAGTAATTGAGCCGCCTCTTCTCAGAGCCTTGCTATCACCAGCGACATGAAACCTAAACCCTAACACCTAACACCTAAAACCTAAAACCTAACACCTAAAACCTAAAACCTAACACCTAAAACCTAAAACCTAACACCTAAAACCTAAAACCTAACACCTAAAACCTAACACCTAACACCTAAAACCTAAAACCACGTAAAACATGGCGAACATGCTGACCTACCCCCTGAGTATGACGCTGGAGAGGCGATCTTATTGTTCATTCTTGAGCAGAAATGTGGCCGAGTCCAGGTCATAGATTTCCAGGGGGGCCTTGCCACCTCGTTCCTTCTGGAGGGCTGCGGCCCTCTGGATGATGCTCATGTCCAGCCATCCATGACGTTCCCATATCTCAGGGCTTCGGCTGCTCCAGAGCCTGAATTCAATAGAGCCTTCATTGTCCCGAACATACATACGTTCGTGCTTACTCGCTGGATTGGGATAGTAATACAGTCCTTTGTCGTCTTTCACGTTCTGTTCCTTGATTGAGGCGTTTTGTGGTATTTTTGATGGGGGGCAGTCTCTGTCCTGGTGTCGGTTCTTTGAAGAACCTGAAATGTTCAAGGCTGCACAACCTGATCCGGCTTGGGGCAGTGCGTCTCGTCGTCGTTAGTCTCGCAGGTTTGCCTGAGGTCGGCCAGCTCCTTGCTGGTTGCGGCCAGGCGTTGGGCCAGGGTGGTTATGACCCGTAATGCAAAATCAGGATAGTCCGAGAGCATGGTGGTGAGCTGTTCCGGGGAATAGACTTCAAGTACGGAGTTGCCCAGGGATCGGATGCCAGCAGTTCGGGCTTCGTTCAGGAGAAAGGCCATCTCGCCAAAGATTTCCCCTGGCTCGCGGATCACGGCCAGCTGGTTCCCGTTTTTTACCACTTCGAGTCCCTTGTCTGTAGAAACGATGCGGTAGATTTCTGTACTTGTTTCACCGTCCTGGAGAATCCATTGGCCAGGCCCCTTGGTCTGGATCCGTCCTGCGAACTGGTTTCGCAGATGGGCGGGATTGGTTTTGCCAAGCCTGAACCAGCTTGCCTCCAGAACATGGGAAAGGCCTTGTACAATGAGTTGGAGGATATGCGGCGAGTTGTGCAGCATATCGTCCATTACCTGAGCCGTATAGGTAGCCAGTCGGCAGGGTTCCAGTGCCTTGGCCGTACAGGGATACACGCCGGAAGGATTGATAATTCCTTCAATACCAAAGGCGTGGCGTTTGGTGATATGGATGGGCGGTTCCTCATTTTTGGTCAGGATAACGCTGCCAGCAAGCAGAATATGGAAATGGTCAGCAGGAGTGCCTATCGTAAAAATGGTCTCTCCTTCCTCAAAGGATGCAATGTTCGGGGCACGGGATGAGGTTGCCGAAGATGTGTTGGAGGATAGATCCATGGTGTTATCCTGGAGCTTGGCTGAGTGGTCAACATGCAGGAAAACACGCCGTTTGTGTTGTCCCGGAAGAAAGAGAGAACCATGCTCTGATGGTCAGGGTTGCCTGCAATGAAGGAAGAAGGTCTTCTACTATAGGCCTGGTTTCCGGACTATAGGTGAGACGGACGAGAGCACGGTATTTGTCGAGGACAGACAGGTATGCCAAGTTATCACAAGATTCAAGGATGAACTTGAACAGGGCAATATCACTGCGGGCGATTTCCACATAGAGATGATCCGACCAGGTGGGAGGAACCGTGGTTTGAGCCTGACCACAGGAGGTGCCGTGTCGGCTCACTGTGTTAGAGGATTTCATGACCATCTTCCGTGATCAGCACCATGTGTTCCCAGCGCACACCCCCCCACGAAGGATAGTACAGCCCTGGTTCGGCTGTTACCACCATGCCAGGCTGAAATTCGACCTGGGAACGTGGGCCTATACCTGGTAATTCATGGGTTTCCAGACCAACGCCATGTCCCAGAGAATGGTTGAAATGCCTGCCCTGGCCAAGGGTGTCAAAATAGACCCGTGCTGCCTGATCGGCTTCCTTAATGGCCTTGCCTGGCAGATAGTGTTCAATGGCCAGATGCTGGGCCTCCTGGACGCGTTTGAGGGTGTCTTGAAAAATCGTGGTGGGGGTATCGCCCACCCAAAAGGTTCGGGTCTGATCTGAACAATAGCCTTGTACCCGTCCCCCCATGTCCACAAGGACAGGTGTGTTGGGGGCGATAACCGTATCACCAGGAACGGCATGGGGCAGGGCACCATTGGGGCCCACCGCAACAATGGTTGGAAAACTGAGCTCTGACGCCCCTTGTTCCCGGAACATCTGTTCAATCTTCCAGGCCAGGTCTGCCTCAGTCATGCCCGGCGCAAGGATGGTTTTGATCTGGGAAAAGACCTTGTGATTGAGAGCACAGCTTTCCCGAAGGGCCTGGATTTCGGCATCATCCTTGATAATACGCAGGTTTTCTACCAGGTGCCTGGTGGGAATGAGTTCCAGGGTTCTGCTCAGGATGTTGTACTGATCAACAGACATGGCCTGGGTTTCAATCCCAAGGGCCTGGATGCCGTGGTCACGCATCCAGGAGGCCAGGTATTCGTCCTTATTTCTGGTATAGATGACAAGGCGGTCTTGAGGCCATAACCGCAGGGCAGCATCCTCGTACCGGCCATCCGTGAACAGCCAGGCATCGCCGTCTCGCATCACCAGAAGGCAGCCTGAGCTTTCATTGCATTGAAGGTCATGGAGTTCAAAGCCTGAGAGGTAATAACGGTTGGCCGCATGAGTTACAAGCAGGGCATCAAGATGATGATGCGCTATGGCCTTGGCCAGGTGGTCGAGTCGTTTCTGGATCATGGGCATTCTGAAGGGTCTTGTTTATTCAGGGATGTGATGATGGAACGTGTTGAGGCAATAAGCGAAGCCCAGCAGACGATGCGTTTCCACCAGCTTGCTAAAGGGGGCCACCGACCTGTCGATCCAGTGACCGATAATTGATGGCCTCGGCCAGGTGGGGAACTGCCAGGGTCGTATCCCCGGACAGGTCAGCAATAGTCCTTGCTATACGCAGGATGCGGGTGAAGGCCCTGGCTGACAGGCCCAGGTTGCTGACAGCTGTTTCCAGAAAGGCGTGTTCTGGCTCTCCCAGGGGGCAGAATCGTTGCAGCCATTGGCCTCCAAGCTGGGCATTGGTCAGAAGGGGCGTGGTGGCATACCGCCTGGTTTGCGTATCCCGTGCCTGCTGGATACGTGTACGCATGGTGGCAGAATCCAGTGAACCCGCATCCTGCCGGAGTTCCTTGTAGGGCACAGCAGGTACTTCCACTTGCAGATCAATGCGATCCAGAAGAGGGCCTGAGAGTTTGGAGCGATAGCGCTGGATCTGGCTGGACGTACAGGTGCACGGGTGGCGTTCGTCCCCCAGATACCCGCAGGGACAGGGGTTCATGGCCGCCACAAGCATACAATCAGCAGGATAGGACAAGGAGATGGCGGCCCGGGAAATGGTCACCTTCCCGTCCTCAAGAGGCTGTCTGAGAACCTCCAGGACATGTTTCTTAAATTCAGGGAGTTCGTCCAGAAAGAGGACGCCTCGGTGAGCCAGAGAAACCTCGCCTGGCCGGGGATACTGCCCGCCGCCGATAAGTCCGGCATCAGAGATGGTGTGATGGGGCGACCTGAAGGGCCTTGCCACAATCATGGGCTGGTCTGCCTGGAGGTGGCCGGACACACTGTATATCTTGGTGACTTCCAGGGCCTCGTCAAACTGCAAGGGCGGCAAGACCGTGGGGATGCGTTTGGCCAGCATGGTTTTGCCGCTTCCCGGTGGTCCTAAAAAGAGGAGGTTATGGGCACCGGCTGCTGCGATTTCAATGGCGCGTTTGGCATGCTCCTGCCCCCTGACCTCGGAAAAATCCACCAGATGCTGTTCTCTCTGTGACCAGAGGGAGTCCATCTGACTGGTGGCAGGTTCAATGGTCGTCTCTTGAAGAAGAAACCGGATGGCCTGATCCAGAGTATCCAGGGGAAGGACAGTGAGATGCTTGACCACAGCGGCCTCAGCTGCGTTGTCACGAGGTACAAGCAGGGCTTTGGCCCCCCTGTCCCGTGCCTGGATTGCCATGGGAAGGATACCGGTAACCGGCCTGAGTTCTCCGGTAAGGGAGAGTTCGCCTGCCATATAATAGCCGCGCAGCAGGTCGTCTGAAAGCACACCGGCTCCGGCAAGGAGTCCCAGGGCCAGGGGCAGGTCATAGCCGCTGCCCTCCTTACGAACGGCAGCCGGGGCCAGATTCACAGTGATTCGTGAGGGAGGCAGTTTGAAGCCGCTGTTTTTCAGGGCCGAGAACACCCGCTCTTTGCTTTCGCGTACAGCGCCTTCGGCAAGCCCTACCATACAAAAGGCAGGTAAACCGCTGCGAGCCAGATCCACCTCAAGCTCCACAGTGAAGGCGTCAATACCCAAAAGGGCGGTTGTCTCAACCTTGGCAACCATGCCTTACTCCACAAGTTTACCAATACGATTCCAGCGGATATGGGAGAATCCCTTCCACGACCAGTACAGGATCATGGCCTTGCCCTCAATTTTGTCCCTGTCCACAAATCCCCAGAATCTGGAATCATAGGATTGATCCCGATTGTCACCCATGACAAAATATTTGTCCTTGGGCACAGTGATTTTGGCAAAGGTATCCCTGTCCGGACGATAGCCGTGTTCCACGTGCTGAACATAGGGCTCGTCCACTTTTTTGCCGTTGCGGTAGAGCACCTTGTTGCGCATTTCCAAGACATCGCCTGGGGTGCCAATGATCCGCTTGATAAAATCCTTGGAAGGATCTTTGGGAAACTCAAAGACAATAATGTCCTGAAACTCTGGGTCGGAAAAGCGGGTGATAAAGATATCGGTAAAGGGAATTCTGAGACCGTAGATGAATTTGTTCACCAGAAGATGATCGCCGATTTGCAGGGTCTGGAGCATGGATCCAGAGGGTATCTTAAAGGCCTGAATCACAAAGGAGCGGATGAGGAAGGCCAGAATAAAGGCGATAATAAGGGCTTCGGCATATTCCTTCAAAACGGTTTGCCAGCGTGGTTCCATAAGTTGCTTCCTGATAGATGGTTTAGAGGTAAGGGGTTGTTGTCAGAGGGCATATTTGGGATGGTGCCTGCAACGTCTGCATAACCGGCCTTTTTTCGCAGAGTGCATTGAGTGAAATGAGTTGATTAGAGCAAAGCATGAAGCTTTTGTAATACCTGTTCAACTGATTGGTTATCGAGTTTGCAGATAAATTCTGTATTTCTGGTTTTCCAGTCCATACTTTTGGCTTGGTCAGATAATATAACACCACGTATTGATAAGCCTTCTGGGATTTGGACTTCAAAAGGGTATCCTTTTCTCTTGCTGGTAATTGGACAGAGAATAGCAAGTCCAACTTTTGAATTATAGCTTTTGGGTGACAGAATCAACGCAGGTCTTCTACCTGCCTGTTCATGACCAGCTTGCGGATTGAAGTTGATCCAAACGATATCACCACGATTGGGTGAATATCCAACCATTACCAAATCTCCTTGCCAACAGGTGTTCCAGTATCAACTTCTCCATGCATGTTTTCTTCGGTGACTCGGCGTAACAATTCATCTAACGTTAATTGCTTCTTTGTAATTGGTTCTATTTGAATCTTGTTTTTAAACAATACTAAATCTATTTCAGCACCTTGAGACAAGTCGATTTCAGTGGCAAATGATTTTGGAATGCGTATCGCAAGGCTATTACCCCATTTCTGAACTGTTGATTTCATGACTCATCCTGTTAGTTTGCATAAACAAAGTGTATGCTGCTTGGTACAATTCGAATAGTCTTTTTTTTTGCTAACATGTTGTTTGCATGCAAAATGTTTCATGCAATCACTGGAGAGTATAGGGGCCTCCTGTGCCTCTCACCAGCTTCTCTGTTCGTGCTATTTGCCGTCATCGACCTGCATGGCCGCCAAAAAGGCTTCCTGGGGGATTTCAACACTTCCCATGCGTTTCATCCGCCGTTTGCCTTCCTTTTGTTTTTCCAAAAGCTTGCGTTTTCGGGTGATGTCCCCGCCATAACATTTGGCGGTTACATTTTTGCGTAAGGGGGCATTGCGTTCCTTGGCAATAATCTTCGTCCCAATGGCCGCCTGGACAATGACCTCAAAGAGTTGTCTCGGGATGAGCCGTTTGAGTTTTAAGGCCAGGGCCCTGCCCCTGTAATAGGCATTGTCTCGGTGGACGATGCAGGACATGGCATCAACGGGATCGCCGTTAATCAGAATATCCAGCTTGACCAGGTCTGAGGGGCGGTAGTCCACAATCTCATAATCCAGGGAGGCAAAACCCCGTGTCATAGATTTAAGCCGGTCAAAAAAGTCGTACACGATTTCTGAAAAGGGCAGTTCATAGGTGATGATGACCCTGTTGGCCGTGAGGTATCTCAGGTCTTTCTGGGTGCCCCGTTTTTCTTCACAGAGCTTGAACACATTGCCCACATACTCGTTGGGCACATGGATTTCCATGCGTACATAGGGTTCGTTGATGGTATTGATTTCCCCTGTGGGAGGCAGTTTGCTGGGGTTATCAATTTCAAACACCTCTCCATTTGTCTTGTGAATTTCGTAGATCACCGAAGGTGCCGTGGCAATGAGGTTGGCCCCAAATTCACGTTCCAGCCGTTCCTGGATGATCTCCATGTGCAGCAGCCCCAGAAAACCCGCTCGAAACCCAAATCCCAGGGCCTGCGAGGTTTCGGCCTCATAGGCAAAGGCGGCGTCGTTAAGCTGGAGTTTTTCAAGGGCTGAGAGCAGGGTGTTGTATTCCGCAGGCTCCACCGGATACAGGCCGCAAAAGACCATAGGCTTTACGGTTTTGAACCCAGGGAAAGGTTCCTGGGTGGGCTTTTGGGGGTGGGTAATGGTATCACCCACTCGGGCCTCATCCAGATCCTTGATGCTGGCGCAGAGAAAGCCGACCTCACCAGGGCCTAATTCCTTGATGTCCGTGGGTTCAGGGGAAAAGACGCCCAGACGGGTGACCTCAAAATCCCTGCCCGTGGAAAACATCCGTATGGGTTGACGGTTGGTAAGGGTGCCTTCAAGGATGCGGAACAGCACCACAACGCCCTGATAGGAATCGTACCAGGAATCAAAGATCAGAGCCTTTAAGGGCTGGCTGGCATCACCCTGAGGTGGGGGAATTTCACGAACCAGGCGTTCCAAAAGTTCGTTCACCCCTTCACCGGTCTTGGCACTCACCAGGATGGGGTCGCTGCAATCAAGACCAATGGCCTCTTCAATCTCCTGACAGACCTCTTCGGGATGGGCACTTGGCAGATCAATTTTATTGAGAACCGGCAGCACATCCAGATCATGATCCAGGGCCAGATAGACATTGGCCAGGGTCTGGGCCTCCACGCCCTGGGTGGCATCCACCACGAGCAAGGCCCCGTCACAGGCCGCCAGGCTGCGCGAGACCTCGTAACTGAAATCCACATGCCCAGGTGTGTCAATAAGGTTCAAAATATATTGGGTGCCGTTGGACGAGGTGTAGGGAATGCGAACGGTCTGGGACTTGATGGTGATGCCTCGTTCCTGTTCCAGTTCCATCCTGTCCAGGTATTGATCCTTCTTGTCCCGTTCGGCAATGAGTCCGGTCAGTTCCATGATTCTGTCAGCCAGGGTGGACTTACCGTGGTCAATATGGGCGATGATGCTGAAGTTGCGAATGTTTGTGATGTTGGTCATGCAGGTATCCGTGGCAGGGCGGGGCCTGGAAAAATCGGTTCATGCAAGGGATAACCTCTTCTCAAATTTGTTATCCTGTTACATAAACAGACAGGGGTTACGCACAAGGCCGCTACCCACAAATGGGCAACGGCCTTCCTAGTCCATTTGTGATCGGCTGTCTAATCTGATGTTTTGTGCGATCCTGAATATTGATGGAGAAGGTTTTTTTTCCTGTTTTCTTGCACATGATTCCGATTCCCGATAGGCTCCTCCCAAATCATCAATGTCCGCCTTGTCCTGAAGGCGTTTTTTTTCTGGGCACAGAGTTGACTGGGGGCATGAGCGGTCTTGAAACAGTTCATACATTTACCCTGTCCCTCATGCAGGAAGTCCCACTTGTAACTTCCATCCAAGGAGGAACCTATGGAATCCGTACCAGGCTCATTATTGCAGGAAGAACGCGTTTTCAGGCCACTTCCCCAGCTTGTTATTGAGGCCAATGTCAATCCTCAGGAATATGATGCTGCTGTCAGGGATGGCGAGGATGACTACCTGACGTATTGGGAGGATGCTGCCAGGGAACTGGACTGGTTCCGTAAATGGGATCAGGTTCTCGACGATTCCAACCCGCCCTTTTATCGGTGGTTCCCAGGGGCCAGGTGCAATATCGTGTACAATGCCCTGGATCGACATATTACAACGGCCAACAAAAACAAACTCGCCCTGATCTGGGAAGGTGAAACAGGAGATACTCAGAAATTTACCTATTATGAGTTGTACCGAGCCGTGAATCGCTTTGCCAATGCCCTGCGTTCTCTGGGTACAGGCAAGGGTGACCGAGTTATTATCTATATGTCTCCCCTGCCAGAGACCATTATTGCCATGCTTGCCGTGGCCAAGATCGGTGCGGTTCACTGCATGGTCTTTGCGGGTTTGTCTGCCAAAGCCGTGCGGGAACGGATCAACGATGCCCAGGCCAGGCTGGTTATTACTGCCGACGGGTTTTACCGCAATGGCCGACCTATCAATCTGAAGAAGATCATGGACGAAGCCCTGGAAGGATGTGATTCTGTGGATACGGTGGTCGTGGTGCACAGGGCCAATGTGCAGGTTGAGATGAATCAACCCAGGGATCTCTGGTATGACGCCCTGGTTCGTCAGGAACGTCCTGAATCGCCCACCGAGGTCATGGACGCCAATGACACCCTGTTCCTGTTGTACAGTTCCGGCACCACAGGCACTCCCAAGGGCATTATCCACGGTCATGGCGGATATATGGTCGGTGTGCACCGCAGCCTTACCTGGGTGTTTGACATCAAACCCACAGATATTTTCTGCTGTACTGCGGATGTGGGCTGGGTCACCGGACATAGCTATGTGGTCTATGGCCCCCTTATGGCGGGGACTACCACGGTGCTGTACGAAGGCCATCCCCTGTATCCCCAGGCTGACCGGATGTGGGATGTCATTGCCAAATACGGGGTGACCATCTTTTATACCGCACCAACCCTTATCCGCATGCTCATGCGTTTTGGCATCCAATACCCCAAGATGCACGATCTGAGCACCCTGCGCCTGCTTGGTTCTGTGGGGGAGCCCCTGAATCCCGATGCCTGGGTATGGTTGTACAAATATATTGGCCGTTCCGAATGTCCTATTATCGACACCTGGTGGCAGACCGAGACCGGCTCCTTTATTATCTGTCCTTTTCCCATTTCCCTGCTCAAACCTGGTTCCGTGTATAAGCCCCTGCCAGGTATTGAGGCGGATGTGGTCAATGACAAGGGAGAATCTCTGCCGCCGAACCAGAGCGGACTTCTTGTCCTCAAGCGGCCCTGGCCGTCCATGCTGCTGGGTTTGTACAAGAATCCTGAACGGTATGAGGAGAGTTATTGGAAGCAGATCCCAGGCGTTTATCTGGCCGGGGATATGGCACGTAAGGATGAAGACGGTTATATCTGGATACAGGGGCGTTCCGATGATGTCTTAAACATTGCAGGTCATCGTATCGGTACGGCCGAACTGGAACACGCCCTGGTCACCCATCGGGCCGTTGCCGAGGCCGCAGCTATTGGTGTTCCTGACACCATTAAGGGAGAGGTGGCCAAGATGTTTGTGGTACTCAATGAAGACTTCAATGATCCCGAAGAACCAGATGAGTTGCTCAAGCGTTTGAAAGATCACATACGCAGAGAACTTGGGCCTGTGGCCGTGGTCAAGAGTATTGAGATCAGGGAAAGCCTGCCCAGGACCCGCAGCGGTAAAATCATGCGTCGGGTTCTCAAGGCCCAGGAATTGGGTGAGGAAGTGGGGGATACCTCGACCCTGGATGTCTCGTGACGATGAGGTGTCTGCTTTGCACACACCTTTTCTGATTGTAGCGTGTAATGATCCAAAAATCGACCTGCAATGAGGCCCACGGAAAGGCACGGAAAGATTTTCTTTTAACCAGGTCGATTGTATGGTTACTCTGCTAGAAGGCGGTCGTTGACCGCCTTTTTTCATGTGCTGGGTTCTTGAGTTTTTGGCAAAAAGGCGACAATGTGCGGCACGTACCAGGATCGCAGCCTGGTATATCGTAGTGCATGAGGATGTTGATTGACCGCCTTTTTGTTCTGGGCAGGGCGTATGCCGTCCGCAGGCTGAACAACCTCGTAACCATGCTGCCATTATGAGGAGGACGATAGTGACAGCCCCTGTTGTTCTTGTTGATTTGGGAAATACCAATATCAAGCTCGCCCTTGCCACCCACAAGGGGGCAGGAGAGGCCTTGGTGCTGCCCACCCGTGCTTATACGGCAGACGAACTGGGGCTTCAGCTTGTTCAAGCCTGCTCCTTTCTGGGGGGTGTTCCTGAACGGGTTGCGGCCTGGGTGGTTGCTTCGGTGGTGCCTTCTTTGGAGAGGGTTCTGACGGCTGCGGTCAGACGGTTTTTTGGCTGCCCCTTGTTTCGTGTTCCCGCAGATATTCCTCTGGCCATTGAAAACCGGTATGCCCGTCCCCATGAAGTGGGTGCTGATCGTCTGGTGGCCGCCTATGCCGGTCGGCAGCTTTGCACGCAGCATACCCTGATTGTGGTGGATTTTGGCACGGCAACCACCTTTGATTGCGTCCAGGACAGGGCTTATCTGGGCGGACTCATCTGCCCAGGAGTGCGTTCGTCGGTGCAGGCCCTGGGAACCCAAACCGCTAAATTGCCTCAGATTCACTTGGCGGCTGCTGGTACTCAGCTTGAGGTGGGCCGCGATACGGTCACCAGCCTGAACCAGGGGGTCATCCACGGTTTTGCCGCTATGGTTGAAGGGTTGACAGCACGCCTCAAGGAACGTCTGGGAGATGATACCGCCCTGGTCGTGGCCACAGGGGGGTGTGCCCGTATGATTGTGCCTGTGTGTCCAGCCATTGATCAGGTGTATCCTGATCTGCTGATGCAGGGGCTGCGTATGGCTTATGAGAGGCGAGGCGATGTATCGTAAGGACAATGCTTCCTGAGAGCGATAACCGTATCAGAAGGCATTTGGTTGGAACCATATAGCGTGTAAAGGAGGCAAGGTATGAGTTATATTGAGTCCGTATGGGCACGGGAAATCCTGGATTCACGGGGTAATCCCACGGTTGAGGTGGAAGTGGCTTTGGAATCGGGTGGTATGGGGCGTGCTGCTGTTCCTTCCGGGGCCTCCACAGGTACCCGTGAGGCCCTGGAACTTCGTGATGGGGACACCAATCGCTATGGCGGCAAGGGCGTGGGACAGGCGGTGAACAATGTCATTCAGGAGATCGCTCCTGAGATAGAAGGCATGGATGCCAGGCGTCAGGTGGAACTGGATCAGTTCCTGATTGAACTTGATGGCACAGAGAACAAGAGTCGGCTTGGGGCCAATGCCATTCTTGGGGTGTCCCTGGCTGCTGCCAGGGCTATGGCCAATCAATTGAACATGCCGCTGTACCAGTACCTGGGCGGGGTGAACGCCAAGATCATGCCCGTGCCTATGATGAATATCATCAATGGAGGTGTTCATGCCCCCAACAACCTGGACATCCAGGAATTTATGATCATGCCCATTGGGGCCAGGAACATGGCCCATGCCCTGCGTATGGGTGCTGAAACGTTTCACGCATTAAAGGGCATTCTGGCGGCGGATCATCTGACCACGGCTGTAGGCGATGAAGGCGGCTTTGCCCCGGATCTCAAGAGCCATGATCAGGCCTTTGAGTATATTATTCGGGCCATTGAAGCCGCAGGGTTTGAGCCGGGTAAGGACATCTCCCTGGCCATTGACGCGGCTGCCTCGGAATTTTTCAAGGATGGAGCCTACCACCTGGCGGGCGAGAACAAGGTGGTCTCGGCCCAGGAACTCATTGGCATCTATGAGGGGTACACCACAACCTATCCCCTGGTTTCTATTGAAGATGGCCTGGCTGAATCCGATTGGGAGGGCTGGCAGGAGATGACCGATAAGCTCAGTAGCATCCAGATTGTGGGAGATGATATTTTTGTTACCAACCCGGGCATTTTGAGTCGTGGGATCATCCACGGTGTGGCTAATTCCATCCTTATCAAGCTCAATCAGATTGGTACCCTGACCGAAACCCTGGATACCATTGAAATGGCTAAAGAATCTTCCTATTCTACGGTTATTTCGCACCGTTCCGGCGAGACGTCAGACAGTTTTATTGCAGATTTGGCCGTGGCCGTGAACTCTGGCCAGATCAAGTCAGGTTCCCTTTGCCGCAGTGACCGTCTGGCCAAGTACAACCAGCTTATACGCATTGAAGAGGAATTGGGAGATCAGGCCATCTATTTTGGCCCGGCTATGGCTGCGGAATGGTATGGTGAAGACGACGAGGAAGAGGCATAAGAGCATGATACTTCTTGATGGAAAAGCCACAGCTGCTGCTATCCGTGAGGAGCTTGCGGACAGGGTGGCAGGGCTCAAAGAGCGGGTTGACAAGGTGCCTGGCCTGGCCGTTATTCTGGTGGGTGAGGATCCTGCCTCGGCTGTGTATGTGCGGAATAAGGAACGGGCCTGCGCCCAGGCAGGCATTGTCTCCAGGGGGTACAAACTTCCGGCGTCCATTTCCCAGGATGAATTGGAAGGTCTGATCGTGGAACTCAATAACGACGATACCGTGCACGGTATCCTCCTCCAACTCCCGGTACCCCAGGGGCTGGACAGTGATCGCTGCCTTGAACTCATTGATCCGAACAAGGACGTGGACGGCTTTCATCCGGTAAGCGTAGGCCGTTTGACCCAGGGACTGCCGGGCTTTCGTTCCTGCACACCGGCAGGGGTGATGACCCTGCTTGATCGCTACGGCCTGGATGTCAGCGGCAAAAAGGCCGTGGTCATTGGCCGCAGCAATATTGTTGGCAAACCCCTGGCCCTGATGCTTTTGCAGCGCAACGCCACAGTGACCATCTGCCATTCACGCACCGCAAATCTGGCAGACGAGGTGCGTGGTGCGGATTTTGTCTTTGCAGCCGTGGGGCGCCCTCATGTTGTGACCCAGGATATGGTCAGGCAAGGGGCTGTTGTGGTGGATGTGGGTATCAACAGAACGGATAACGGATTGGTCGGGGATTGTGATTTTTCGGCCCTGGAGTCCAAGGTCACTGCCATAACCCCTGTACCCGGTGGCGTGGGGCCCATGACCATTGCCCAACTACTCATCAATACGGTGCAATCCTTTGAAAAGAAGCATGGCCTGAGTTCATAGCACGAGAAAACACCTGTCACAGGTTCTTCGATGACCTTAACACAAGGCCCGCTCCATGCGGGCTTTGTCGTTGTATATCAGCACAAAGTTCTCCCACAAGATACCTCCGATCCCACCACCTAACACCCACCACCTAACACCTAAAACCTAACACCTAAAACTTAACACCTAGACTGTGTAGTCATGAGATTGACAACTGATTGTTTTTATATAATATTTCGTCAAAATATCTACTCTTAGGAGGTCGTTTTGACAAAAGCAGCACAT
>PDWJ01007287.1_pt1 | contig 19117 bp, 10 predicted proteins | sample 1430881 | NCBI WGS metagenome assembly PDWJ01 (sample SAMN01162460, study PRJNA174530) | Oral metagenome, whole genome shotgun sequencing project. | biome: Marine environment; feature: Marine mammal; material: Swab sample of the gingival sulcus; isolation source: swab sample of gingival sulcus...
CGGAACCGTAACGGATAAAGAAGGCATACCCATTATCGGTGCCAATATCGTAGAATCGGGTACTACCAATGGAACGATAACCGATATTGACGGAAAGTTCTCGTTGAGTATCGGGGATAATGCTGCAATCCGTATCTCCTATATCGGTTATTTGGAACAGGAAATAAATACCACCGGAAAAACAAGTTTTCGGATAACACTTGTTGAAGATACAAAAGCCTTGGATGAAGTGGTGGTCGTAGGGTATGGGGTTCAAAAGAAAGAAAATCTGGCAGGTGCTGTATCGGCTATTTCCGGAGAAGAAATTCAATCCGTTCATTCAGGAGATGTAACAAATTCAATATCGGGACGTTTTCCGGGAGCAATTGTTATGCAACCAACAGGTGAACCAGGTCGCAATGAAGCCAAAATAATGATTCGAGGCAGGACAACACTTGGTGAAAATACCGCTCCCTTAGTCGTGATAGATGGAATACCCGATAGGAGTTTATATGAAATAGATCCGAGTGACATTGAGAGTATTTCCATGTTAAAAGATGCTTCGGCTGCTATTTACGGTTCGCAAGCAGCCAATGGAGTGATACTTGTAACAACGAAAAGCGGTTCGGAGGGCAATTGGATGAGTTACAGGTTTTTTCAAGGATTTAAAACTCCGACAATTCTTCCGAAAGCTGCCAATGCTGCAGAATACTCTCAATATATCAGTGATTATCAAGATTATGAAGGTCTAGCTCGGCTCTATTCCGATAAAGATATCGAATTGTATAAAAGTGGTGAGGACCCATGGGAACATCCTCAAACTGATTGGATGGATGATCTTATAAGAAAATGGACAACAGAGAGCAATCATCATTTATCTTTGAGCGGTTCACACAATAAGATGAGATATTATGCTTCTTTTGGTTTTAGAAATGATCAAGCGATGTATGCCCAGGAATCAACTAAGTATAAGCAATACAATTTAAGGCTTAAATTAGATATTCCGATTACGGATTGGCTGGAAACATCTGTTTATTACGGAGGATTTATGACAACACGGAAATATCCGACAACATCGACCTACCGGTTAGTAGGTTGGGCATCTATGGTAATCCCGACTCAACCTTCTTTTTGGCCGACTGGAGAACCCGGTCCTGATTTTGAAGGCGGGATAAATCCGGTTGTTAATACGAGTTTTGATGCGGGCTACGATAAACAAGATAATTACAAGAATGAAATAACATTTAGGGGAAGCTTTAATCCCAAATCGATCAAAGGACTCTCTATTAGTGGATTTTTTACTTTTGACATAAATAATCAAAATAAAAAAGTATTCAAAAAGCCTTGGATTTTATACTATGCCAATTGGGACTCTGCTATACGTAATTCAGAAGGGTTTATAACCGATATGAAGCTGACACCTAGAAAAATAGGCTTGGAAAGCCCCGAGCTTACCGAAGCAAATTTCAGAAGCCTGAAAAGAATGTATAACGTGAGTGTTAGCTATGAAAAAGATTTTGGTGATCATACTTTTTTAATCTTCGGATCGTTCGAAGAGTTAAAAAACAACTTGTACGGATTTGATGCATATAGAAAACATTTTGTGTCTGATCTTGTTCAAACGCTTGATGCCGGCGGGGAAAAAGATAAGACAAATTCCGGTCAGATGAGTATCTATGCCAGACAATCGTGGATTGGACGATTAAATTATAATTTTAAAGAAAAATATCTTTTCGAGTTTATTTTTCGTCGCGACGGTTCATTGAAATTTCCACCGAAAAAAAGATGGGGGAATTTTCCCGCAATACTCTTCGCATGGCGCACTTCGGAAGAAGATTTCTGGAAAAACAATTTATCGGTAATTGATTATTTCAAACTGAGAACATCATATGGGCAAATGGGTATGGATCCTGGAGCTCCTTTTCAGTATCTGAATAAATACAGTGTGGGGACCGGCTTGACATTAGGTCTTAATAAAGATGTTGTTACAAAAATATACCAATCGGTTATAGCTAATCCGAACATAACATGGGAAAAACAAAGGACATTTAATATCGGATTCGATTCCCAATTTCTGAAACAAATGTTCCATCTGAATACTGAATTTTTCTATAATAGACGCTCTGATATATTAGCGGTACGAGATGCATCCATTCCTTCATATACCGGATTAGCTTTACCTTTGGAAAACATAGCGATTGTAGATAACAGAGGTTTTGAAATTGATGCTGGTTTTCACAAAAAAATAACATCCGATTTAATGTTGGATTTATTCGGAAACTTCAGTTGGAATAAAAATAAAATTGTTTTTATGGATGAACCTGAAAGAGCAGTCCCCTGGCAAAGGCTAACAGGCCATTCTTATGGTACTCATCAGATTTATAAAGCAATAGGCGTATTTAAAACACAAGCTGAATTAGATGCTTATCCTCATTGGGAAGGAGCAAAACCGGGAGATGTAATTTTTGAAGACATCAATGGAGATAAAAAAATAAATGCAGACGATAGGATTCTTTTAGACAAAACTGATGCTCCCCAAATATTCTATGGCATTATGCTTGATCTTACTTATAAAAATTGGTCTCTTTCTCTTCAAGGACAAGGACAAGGAAGCTATTATAAAAGTGTTATAGAAGGTAACAGAGGTGTCGGTATGAATGTATTCAAATGGATGGCTACAGATTATTGGACGCCGGAAAACAGTAACTCCAATAAGGCTCGTCCTTTTCATCGAGCCGATCAATACTGGTCTTATATTAGTAATCCCAATACTTATTGGTATGATAATATGGCTTATTTCAGATTAAAAAATGTCGTTTTAAGTTATAATATGCCCAAAGAATTTATAAAAAATATAGGGCTTAGTAATGTAAATATCTTTGTTTCAGGATATAATTTATTTTTAATATATGCTAAACAAAGGAATTATGACCCTGAGGTAGGAAATCCTCAGTACTATCCGGCAATGAAAACCATATCATTAGGAGCCAAAATTAATTTTTAATGTCTAAAATATTTAATTTTAAGTAGTATGAAACATGATAAAAACATTATATATCAATTAATTGTAGCGTTGTTTCTTTTCGCATTTCTTTCTTGCGAAAATGTTCTTGACCAGAAACCGGTAGAATCATTTGATGAAGAATCTTTGTTTCAGGAATTAAATCTGGCAGAATCTTTTTTATATCAATGTTATGATGTAATGGGTGGAGAAAGAGAGGAAGTTTTAGGAATGCGCGAAGACTTATTATCGTCTTCAACCGATGAACTTCTGAATATTCATAGAGCCGGAAGGATTACCTTTACCAAAGGTACTCTGACTCCCGATTACTTGGGTCATTTTGGTGATTGGCGTTACAGTTGGATTCTTTGGGATTCTAATTATTCAAACATAAAGAATATTAATACCCTTTTAGCGGGTATCGATGAAGTGCCGGTACAAACGCAGGAAGATAAAGACAGAATAGCTCAAATAAAGGCTGAAGCCTACTTCATAAGGGCATTTAACTATACGAATCTGCTTCGCTCATACGGTGGAGTCGTACTGATTGATAAAAAATTCAATTTGGATGATGACTTCTCAACTCAAGAAAGGGCAAGCTTAGCAAAAACAGTACAATTTATATTATCGGATTTGGAAAAAGCCGTGGCAGGGTTGCCTGATAAGAGTGAAATAGCACAAGGAAGAGCAACGAAAGGGGCTGCAGCTGCATTGCGATCGAGGTTGTTGAGTTTTATTTCCGGAGAATTAATGAATGGAGGCTACAACCCTTCCAACGAATTGGTATCGTTTCAGGATAATAACAGAAAACAAAGATTGACAGATGCAAAAAATGCAGCAAAAGAAATTATAGATGGCAAATACGGTAAATATGTCCTTTGGGGTGCTACGGGTGTTCCCCCATTAGATATGACGGAAAATGAATTAAAAGTCTATGTGGATAATTACAGTAGTATCTTTTTGCAAAAAGGTGCGTGGAATGACGAAATTATCTTTGGTATACAATATTTAAATAAACAGGGAAATAGAGTCAGAAACAATTTGTATTGGGGACCCAATGGATATAACTGTTGGGGAAATAATGAGCCTATAGAAAGTATTGTAAGGCAATTTGAAATGAAAGATGGAACTCCTTTCAAATGGGACAAATATAATCCGGGAGAAATCAATATACGAGAGTTTACAAAAGTACAATTGCAAGCCAATCCCGAACTAAATCCGTATGTGGGTAGAGAACCTCGTTTTTATGCTAATATATTATTTGATGGCGCACCATGGAGAGAAAGAGCATCTACCGATAACAAAATTCAAATAGCGACCCGGATAAATGCTCCGGGGACTCCTATAATGGGAACTAAAAGCGTGGAAGAAAAAATGAATGCGATATCAAAACTTGAATCGGTAATGCTTGGAGGTCAGGACTCCAGACAAGCAAGTAATCAGGCTTGGAACGGGACAAAAACAGGTTATTATCTAAAAAAAATGTTAGATATCAGTGTTAACGGAGAGGTGGATAACAATGAAAACACATGGATCGAAATCAGGTTTGCCGAAGTATTATTAGATTATGCAGAAGCATGTATAGAATTAGGTGAAATAGAAGAAGGTATCAATACGATTAATCTGATAAGGAATCGGGCAGGATTACCGGGAAGATCTGTATCCGCAAGCCAAATACAAGCAAGAGAATGGTATAGGCATGAAAGATTAATAGAAATGTTTGCAGAAGGAGACAGATGGTATATGATAAGAAAATGGATGATTTGTGATAAAGTAATAAAAGATTTTAATCCATTATATATTTATCATTTTAATGATGGTATATCAATGTATATTTACAATACGACGACTTTAGCAGATTCCAGAAAATGGGATAATAAAAATTATTGGTTACCCATTTTGAGAACTGAAATCAATAAAGCACCTCAACTAAAACAGAATCCGGAATATTAAATCAATTTTAAAAAAATATTATGAACTATTCAAGAAGAAAATTCATCAAAACAGCAGGATTAGCTACAGCGGGCAGTATTCTTATTCCCCGCATATCTCTGGGAACAAGTTCTATATGGACTTATAACAGTAATACATTAAAAGTCGGACTTATAGGATGTGGGGGACGGGGTACGGAAGCGGCAGGAGAGGCTTTGAATGCAGATCCGAATGTGATCTTAACTACTATGGCTGATGTGTTTGAAGATCAATTGCAAAATTCTTTTGGCTCTCTCAAAGAAAAATATGGAAGTAAAATACAGGTTGTGGATAAACATAAATTTGTCGGATTCGATGCATATCAAAAACTCATCGATACAGACGTTGATGTTGTTCTGCTAGCCGCTCCTCCCTGTTTCAGACCTCAGCATCTCGAAGCCGCTGTCAATGCCAACAAGCATATTTTCTGCGAAAAACCTTTTGCAGTAGATGCTCCCGGTTTACGCAGAGTCATAGAGGCAGCCAAAAAGGCAAAAGATAAAAACTTATCATTGGTTTCGGGATTCTGCTGGAGATACCATCAACCTAAAAGAGACATTTTTGGTAAGGTGTTAAATGGACAAATTGGTGAAATACTGGGAGGAGAAGCAACTTATAACACAGGTGAATTGTGGTTTAAAGAAAGACAAAATGGATGGTCGGACATGGAATATAAACTGCGGAATTGGCTTTACTATAATTGGCTATCAGGAGACCATCTGGTAGAGCAGGCAATCCATAGTCTCGACATGTTTTCGTGGGCTATGGGTGATAAAGCTCCACTAAAAATAAGTGGAACAGGCGGACGACAAAAAAGAACTGATCCTAAATACGGTAATGTATACGATCACTTTGGAGTAATATACGAATATGATAATGGTGTGAAAATATATTTGTTTTGCCGTCAACAAGCGGAAACAACCCCTTCATATGCAGTTGAATTAATTGGGAAAGACGGTAGATGCTATGTGGATTGCAGAACCGGCGAACACAAAATAACCGGAAAAAATGCATGGAATTTAGCTGATGATACCAAATTTACCGATGCAGAGGCTTATAAAAAAACGAAAGTGAGAGGCATGTATCAGGTAGAGCATGATGAACTTTTTGAATCTATCAGGGCTAATAAACCAATAAATGATGGAAAGTGGATGACACGCTCTAACATGTTAGCTCTCGCTGGAAGAATGGCTTCTTATTCAGGACAAACCATTACTTTTGAACAGGCGTTCAATTCTACGGAAATATTGTTTCCGGAAAATCTTTCATGGGATATTAAATATGATATTCCAATCGCTATACCAGGTATTCATAAATTTAAATAATGACGAAAATGAAAAGGAAAGATTTTATTAAATCAGCAGCAATTATTGCAGGTGCTACAGCCATATCACCATTGGCTTCCACAAAAAGTATCCGGAGTAATCCCTCCTCCGGTAAAAAGGACTTTTCTGATAAGCCTCTGTTGAAAAAAGGGCTTGTTTACGGTATGATCAAAGAAGATGTATCATTAGTGGATAAATTTAAGATTGCCAGGGATGCCGGATTTGAAGGAGTCGAATTAAACAGTCCTGTTGAGTTCCCTATTTCCGAAGTTCTTGAAGCGAAAGAAAAATCGGGTATTGAATTATCCAGTGTGATCAATAAAGATCATTGGTCGAAGCCTCTTTCTGATCCGGATTCTAAGATCAGAGAACAATGTATTGAATCGGTCATTCAATCGTTAGAGGAGGTGAAAAAAATTGGCGGTAATACGGTGTTAGTGGTTCCGGGTGTGGTAAACGAAAAAGTCAGTTATGAGCAGGCATATAACCACTCGCTGGAATCTATTCGAAGTTTAATCCCTTATGTAGAAAAAACAGGAATGCAGATTGCATTGGAAAATGTTTGGAGCAATTTTATACTGAGTCCTATAGAAGCCAAACGTTTTGTCGATGAGATCAATCATCCGTTGGTCGGTTGGTATTTCGATATTGGCAATGTCTTGCGTTATGGCTGGCCTGAACATTGGATTAAAATATTGAATACACGTATTATGCGATTCCACGTGAAAGAGTTCAGTCGTGAACGTATGAATTCTATAGGTTTACGCGAAGGATTCAATGTCGAATTGCTCGAAGGTGACAATAATTGGCCGATTGTGATGAAAGCTATCCGCAAAATTAATTATCAGGGAGGTTGGTTAACGGCAGAGGTCAAAGGAGGAGACAGAAATCACTTAAAAAAAATCTCTTCTCAAATGGATAAGATTATCTCCTTTTTATGATTATACCATAATTCTCCCTGAATGATTAGCAAAAAAGTAGCGTGAATTAAACAGTGTGAGCTATTATTTTTATTTAAATCTTCGTCACTTTATCTTTATTAATAGGTTGTGTTTTCGGAGTATTTTTGGTCAAAAACGGTTAAGGAATTGTTCCTTAACCGTTTTTTCTTGTCATTGGTACAATGCATATTTATCGTTTGTTGATCGGGGTAAAGTTGGCAAAAAAAGCAGTCTTCATACTATTTAGTTGAGCCTTAAAAAGAATGACGCTATATTTGGGATGGTTAATGTTTTTGCAAATCATGACCAAATTCTTTGAAAAATTCATTAATAATAAAATAAATCGTTGTAACTTTATGCTCGTGAACTTTAATTTGTTTTTATTAAATATCTGCCAATCAATATTTTGTTTGGCGTGATTCGCGTTGATGCAGAAGTGAATTTTTTAATAAAGTCTTAAATCTGTTATATTGTAAAATAGTAAAAATAATTGATAATTTTTTATTCAAATGAAACAAAATATAATTAATCCGTTGTTATTAGTAGGTTTGGTGGCAGGATGCACAACTGAAAATCAAGGAAAAAAGATTACGTTTACGTTAAAATCCTTAAATAAGGATTGTAAACAAATGAATGTGGTTTTCATTTTGTCGGATGATCATAGATTTGATTATATGGGATTTATGAATGCTGTTCCATGGTTGGAAACTCCCAATATGGATCGTATGGCTGCCGAAGGAGCACATATGAAAAATGCATTTGTTACGACGTCCTTATCTTCACCAAGCCGAGCATCTATTTTAACCGGTTTGTATTCACATACACACAAAGTAGTGGATAATGCTGCTCCATTGCCTGATGGATTGACTTTTTTTCCGGAATATTTACAAGAAGCGGGCTATAAAACGGGCTTTTTTGGAAAGTGGCATATGGGAAATGACTCCGGAGATCCACAACCCGGATTCGATCATTGGGAAAGTTTTAAAGGGCAAGGAGAATATTATAATCCTCGCATTAACACGAATGGGGAGTGGATTCAATATAACGACAGTACTTATGTGACTGATTTGTTGACAGTACATGCTCTTGATTTTATAAAAAAACAATATCAAAAGGGTGAGCGCTTTTTTGTTTATTTATCACATAAAGGAGTTCATTCTTCTTTTGAGGCGCCACCACGTCACAAGGATTGTTATATAGACAAACAACTTGTTCTGCCTCAAACGATAAATACGCCCAAGTATGGTATTGCGGAATTGCCGACGATTGATTCTAAAACAGGAAAAGCAGCTCAGGGAAAAGCGTATTATGGTGATCAAATGTTGCCTGATTGGGTTAAAAATCAACGTGAAAGCTGGCACGGTGTTGATTACTCGTATCATGGCAAACCTTGGGATGTGCAGGTGCGTAAATATTGCGAGACGCTTCGTTCTGTAGATGAAAGTATCGGGTCGGTAATAGACTATTTAATAGAAACCGGATTAGCTGAAAATACGATAGTCATATATATGGGCGATAACGGATTTGCTTGGGGAGAACACGGTTTAATAGATAAACGTCATTTTTACGAAGAATCAGTTCGTGTTCCCATGTTAGTATGGTCACCTTCCTTAGTTAAAGGAGGAAAGGTTATAGAACAGATGGTGCAAAATATTGATATAGCTCCTACGATTTTGGCTTGTGCAGGATTGGATAAATCGGAACAAATGGTAGGATATTCATTTCTTCCGCTTCTTAAAGGTGAAGACATTTCATGGCGTGATCGAATCTTTTATGAGTACTACTGGGAACATGAATTTCCTCAGACTCCTACAATGCATGGGGTTAGAACGGATCGATATAAGTATATACGTTATCATGGGATTTGGGATACGAATGAGTTTTATGATTTGAATGCAGACCCCAATGAAACAACAAACTTAATCAATGCTCCGGAACATCAGGAGACCATAAAAAAACTAAATCATGAACTATATAATTGGTTAGAAGCAACCGGTGGCATGGAAATTCCTCTCAAACGAACGGAACATCCTCATTTCGACCATCGTAATAAGGGATCTTATTAAGAGATAAGTTTTTCGTTAAAATCGGGATGGCAAATATTAAATAACGTTGATTCATTTTGTCAAATGAAGGAAAAACGATATCTTTGATTTTGGATAACTTTCAATGATAATAAGATGAATATAAGAATGAAAAACACCATGATGTTTTTAGTGTTATCATTAACGATAAATGCACAACAGATAACGCGTGTTTTACCGAGAGAAATTAACGATGTATTAATTAATCCGGGAATAGGTTTTACTACATTTCAACGTTTTAACGGAGATTCATTAAATGTCGGATTGAAATGGACAGAAGGATTGCCGATAGAACATCAGTCATTTAAAGGTGAATTAAAAAATGTAAACTATCCGATGACTTCCATCGCTTATTTTAGAATATATTGGAAATATATAGAACCCGACCAAGGTAAATATAACTGGGAAATAATTGAAAATGCGATACAAATAGCACAAAGCCGAAAACAAACACTTATGCTGAGAATTGCACCTTACGGCTCAGGTAAAGAACCAAACGATCCAACCGATATTCCTGTTTGGCTACGTAAAATGATTGGAGATAGAAATGAATGGTTGCCTGCAGGTGATGGGTGGAGAATAGATGCTGAAGACCCTAAATATGCAAAATATTTTGGTGATATGATTGCTGCGTTAGGGAAACGCTTTGATGGACATCCCGGACTTGAAGCTGTAGATCTTTCAATTGTCGGCTTTTGGGGTGAAGGAAGAGGGTCGGAAATTCTTTCGGAAAAGACCAGAAAACGCTTGGTGAATGCTTATACGAATAATTTCAAAAAGACGCCATTATTAATGCTCCTTACAGATGAGGAAACGAATAAATACGGACGTTCGCAAGCTGATGTCGGTTGGAGAGTTGATTGTCTTGGAGATATGGGCGGATTTAGTACTAGCTGGTCGCATATGATGGATTACTATCCTCAGGGAATAATAAACTTTGGGATGCAAGACGCTTGGAAGAAAGCACCGATAAGTCTTGAAAGTTGCTGGGTGATGCAAAAATGGTACGATGAAGGGTGGGATATTGATTATATTATTGACCAATCGCTTAAATGGCATATTTCATCATTTAATTCAAAATCTTCTCCGGTCCCGAAAGAGTGGGGAACGGCAGTGGACAGGTGGCTAAAAAAAATGGGTTATCGTTTCGTTTTGAGAAATATATCTTATTCGTCAGAAGTTTTACCTAATGGCAAGGTGTCATTTAACTCCTGGTGGGAAAATAAAGGTGTTGCGCCTTGTTATAAGGATTTTACGTTGGCATTTAAATTAGAATCGGACAAAAACGAACAAATCTTTATAACTGATGTAAAAATAAAAGAATGGTTGCCTGGCGATATCGTGTACGACAACTCTTTTTTTATCCCCAATGATTTTTTGCCCGGCGAATATGACTTGAAGGTTGCAATTATTGATAAAATGGAAAAAAAACCTAAAGTCAATTTAGCTATTGAAGGTCGAGATGCCAAAGGTTGGTATTATTTAGGAAAGATAAGAATCAAAAATTAGTTATTTATTTTTTTTGTTTTTCATCATTCAAAAAAGTAAGTTCGGTTGATCGAACAAAGAATAGCTTTCAAATAAAGCAATGCATCATTTTTATGAGATTACCACTTTTGGACGGGAGTGACAACGAGTTGTAAAAATAATTTGCAATAAAAATTTAATTTGTTATTTTTGCTTGACAAAAGAGCTAATATTATGGAGAAACTGATTTTAGAATGGCTTCGACATGGTGACGAAAGAGTTTTTAAATATATCTATGAGAATTATTATGTTTTGCTTTGCCGATTTGCCATGCAACTTTTGCATAACTCTTCTTTAGCCGAAGAAGTGGTTGACGACGCCATTTTATATCTTTGGATTCATCATGCTGATATAAGGATAACCCGCTCTATTCGCGCTTATTTGATGCGTTCCGTTTACAATGGATGCATGAATGAGCTCAACTCGCTCACTTACCGTTCACAACAACAATTAACAACTTGTTCTCTACCTGAAAATATTGATTTTCTGAATGCGGTTTTCACTCAAGAGCATCCATTGGGAACATTACTCCAACAAGAACTGAAAGATGAGATTGTCCGTCAGATTGAGGCATTGCCTGAAGAATGCAGAGAGGTATTCAAAAAAAGTCGTTTTGAACAGAAAAAATACAAAGAAATTGCTGAAGAGTTGGGGGTATCGGTAAATACTGTTAAATATCATATAAAGAACGCTTTATCATATTTGTCAATACATTTGAAAGACTATCTCCACCTACTGCTCTTCTCTATATTTTTATGAATTAGCAAAAATAGTTCACTCTTTCACTACCCATATATATACCCTGTTTTGCCATAACTATATAAGCACTTAACTATGCAGACAGAAAATTTGTACAATAAAATAGATAAACTGATTTCTTTATATCTTTTAAACGAATTAGACAAAGAATCGTTGATAGAACTGACATGCTGGTGTGAAGCATCCGAAGAAAACCGGAAATATATTTACGACCGATTGGAAATATGGTTTTCAACAGGTGCATTGAATAATTGCACTCTTTTTGATAAAAAGAAAGCTTTTATGCGATTCGAAAGACAAATAAAGAATCGGCGGAAAGTAAAGAAGTATACATGGAAAATAGTCTATCGAATAGCGGCCATTTTTCTTCTTTTATTATTGCCTTTTGCGGGTTATTGGCGTGGAGTAAACAAAGTGAAACAGAACTTTGCAAATATCATAGTTGAAGCTCCTTTGGGAACACATACTAAGTTGTATTTACCCGACGGAACCATGGTTATGCTGAATGCCGGTTCACGGATGGAATATTCACAGGGATTTGGTGTAGATGACAGAAAGCTAACTCTTGAAGGAGAAGGGTATTTTGAAGTAATACACAATAAAAAAGTTCCGTTTGTTATCAATACCAACGAATTGGATTTACAAGTGTTGGGGACGAAATTTAACTTCAAGAATTATCCCGACGATGAAGAGGTCATCGTTAATCTGATAAATGGTAAAGTCTCTTTAACAAATAAATTAAAAACAAAATCAGAATTATATTTGGATACCGGTGAAAAAGCCGTGTTAAACAAGAAGAGTGGAACAATGGAAAAGGTGATGGCAAAAGTTGAGAACTCGAACCTTTGGATAGATGGTGAATTGTATTTTGATGACGAATTATTAGAGGATATCGTAGAAAAGCTGGAGCGTAGCTTTGATGTGGAAATAGAAGTGACTGATTCTTTAAAGAAAAAACGATTTTACGGTTCTTTTAAAATTAAAGGAAATACTATTGAGAAAATACTTCAAACTATTTCATCGACCAACCATGTGAATTATCGTTATGAAGACAAGGTGTATATGTTATATTAAAATGTTAAATCAAAAACCGATTGCCTATGAATAGATGCTTGAAAGATAGATAGTCAGAGATGAAAAAGGGAATGCAGCTACATCCCCAAAGTAATATAAGATATCTGGAAGTAACCTTGAATTAAAGATGTGGTGAATATAGTTAATCTTTAATTCTCTCCAAAATTATTTTAGTTGTTTAATTAAAAAGCAAACAAATTATGAAAGATTTCAATAAGGCTATATTAATGACTTTAATACTCATTTGTTTTCATTTACCGATTTTTACTCAGTCTGTTACATTGAATATAAATAATGTAACGGTGAAAGAAGCAATGGAGCAATTAAGGAAAACGTCGGGATATTCCTTTGTTTTTTTATCATCAGATGTGAATACGAAGAAAAAAATAACAGTTTCTGCAAATGATAAAGACATAAAAGATGTTGCAGAGCAGATTTTGAAAGGACAGGATGGTCTTGAATATGAGATTAACAACAAAGAAATTGTTGTAAGAAAAATAAATGCAATAAGCTTATATGCAGATCAGAAAATTATTGTAAAAGGTAAAGTTGTAGATGAAAATGGAGAGCCTGTTATTGGTGCCAGTGTATTAGAAAAAGGGACTGCAAATGGTACAATTACAGATATTGAGGGTAATTTCTCATTAAATGTGTCTGCTAATACTCTGTTAGAAGTTTCTTACATTGGTTATCAGTCAGTAACAGTAGACGCTATTGCTAATAAGATGTTAAATATTACCTTAAGAGAAGACACAAAAACGTTGGAAGAAGTAGTGGTAGTAGGATATGGAACTATGAAGAAAAGTGATTTGACTGGTTCTGTTGCAAGTGTAAAAGGAAAAACACTGGTAGGCATACCTGTAAGATCTGCTTCTGAAGCATTGCAAGGGAAAGTTCCCGGAGTAACAATTATGTCAACCGGAGGAAGTCCGGGAACACCTCCTTCGGTCAGGATTCGAGGTATTGGAACTGTAAATAGAAATGATCCTTTATATGTTGTAGATGGATTTCCTCAATCGGATATTGGCTGGCTCAATCAAAATGACATAGAATCTATGGAGGTGTTAAAGGATGCTTCATCATCAGCTATTTATGGTTCGCGTGGAGCCAATGGAGTTGTGATGATTACAACTAAAAAAGGGATAATGAGTAATGAACAGAAAATGAATATCAATGTTGAAGCTTACTTCGGATTACAGAAGGTTACTAAAAAGTTAAATATGATGAATGCTGAAGAGTTTATTGATTATCGAAACCTTGCCTATGTAAATGGAACCGGAAAGCCATGGATTAACTCGAATGAAAAACAGCAGATGCTTAATTTTTTAAGTTCTAATTTTGGCAATACGGATGGTACTAATTGGCAAAATCATATTTTTCAAACGGCACCTATGCAAAACTATAATATATCAATTACAAATGGGACAAAAAAATCTTCCATTTATTCTTCTCTTGGCTTTATGAATCAGGATGGTATAGTGAAAGAGTCAGATTTTAAACGAATTTCATGGAGGACTAATACTGAAAATCAATTGACTGAATGGGCTAAATTATCGGGCTATTTAACTATTGTGTATCAGGAACGTAGGAATGTTGTAGAAAACACAATTTATGATGGAACAATTTTTTGTGCACTGACTGCCGATCCGATAACTCCCATTTATAGGACAAATTTAAAAGATGTTCCTAAGGTTCTTTCGAATTTGTTACTGTTAGATAAAATAGATGCAAGTAATCCTTATACATCGTATAGTCCTGTTTTCTTTAATAACAGAGCTAATCCGGTTGCACAGTCGCATGTCAATAGAGATAATGTTTGGAAAGATGTAGCTTTTAGAGGAGGAATTAATTTGGATATTGATTTATTGAGTTGGTTAAAATATCGGGGAGCTGTTAATACATCTTTATATCGAGCCAATCCTGAATATTTTACACCATCTTATTATATCGGTGCTTATCAGAATAATACTGACGGAAGTGTTGGAGCTGCATCTTATTCTTCTAACTATTGGGTGATTGATAATTTCTTAACAATAGACAAGACTTTTGAACTGGAAGGAGAGCATCGAACGACCTTTTTATTGGGTAATTCAATTGAATTAAGTAACTCCGCTAATTTCTCTGCGACGAAGACAGGTATTGTTACTAATAATGATAGTCAAAAGGTCATTGATGCAGCTACGAAAACGGCTTCGGCTTCAGGAATGAAATCGAACGGCACTCTTGTCTCTTATTTTGGACGGTTGTTTCATTCATGGAAAAACAAATATATGTTTACGGCTACACTCAGATATGATGGATCTTCAAGTTTTGATGTCAAACATAAATGGGGTATATTTCCTTCAATTGCTGCAGCATGGTCTTTTGGAGAAGAAGATTTCTTAAAGAGACTGACAAATAATACTATTTATAGTGGAAAAATACGTTTAAGTTGGGGACAAATAGGAAATCAAGCTATAGATGCAGGAGCCTATCGTTCAACATATAGTCTTAATAGTGGATATTATTATTTTAATGGAGATTTCCAATTGGCTGGAGGTAAAAGCTATATAGGTAATCCAAATGTAAAATGGGAAACTACAGAACAAACCAATGTCGGATTGGATTTAGGCTTATTCAAAGACCGCATAGTTATTGTAGCCGACTATTTTTATAAAAAAACAAAAGACATGCTTTTGCAAGTGCCACTCCCGAAATATTTAGGGTTTACAAATAATCCTTGGACAAATGCGGGAAGCATAAAAAATAATGGTATAGAAGTAGGTTTGACTTACAAAAATAATATTGGAGATCTGAATTATTTTTTAAGTGGAAATTTCTTTTCGTACAATAACGAAGTTTTATCGTTAGGTGGGGGGCAACCTTTATATGGAGTTGGGTATGACAATAAAACAATCACAAAAACAGAAGTGGGACAATCGGTTGGTTATTTTTATGGCTTAAAAACAAATGGAATATTCCAATCACAACAAGAAATAGACAATTACAAAAACGCAAAAGGAGAAAAAGTTATTCAAGATAAAGCTCGTCCCGGCGATTTGAAATTTGTAGATATTAATGAAGATGGACTCATTACAGATGCCGATCGTACAAATTTAGGAGATCCTTTTCCAAAATTCACTTACGGATTTAATCTTGGCTTTGATTTCAAAGGGATAGATTTCTCTATGAGCTTTTATGGGGTTTACAAAAACATGATTATGAATATGAAGAAATTGGATTTATATTCCGGAACCGCTTACTATAATGCACCAAGGAATTTAATGGAAAAAGCATGGACAGAGACTAATAAATCTAACACACAATTTCGAATAACAACAGATAATACAACAAATATACAAGTCTCGGATTGGTTATTGGAAGACGGTTCATATTTTCAACTGAAAAATGTACAGATAGGCTATAAGTTTCCTGATTCTTTTGTTGAAAAGCTGTATTTAAAAGAAATGCGAATATGGATAGGTGGTTATAATTTATTTACATTAACCAAGTATACGGGAATGACACCTGAAATTGCAGATAACAGACCATTATTCAATGGAGTGGATATCGCTTTTTATCCGCAAGCACGTCAGTATCTTATGGGATTTAATATCAAATTCTAAAAAAATAAAACATGAAAAAAAAATATATATTATTCACGGTTTTTATTGTTTTGATAAATGCATGTTCCGATAGTTTTTTAGACTCTAAGCAATATGCATCTATTGATGAAGCCGGTTATTATAGTACACCCGATGCAGCCTTTAAAGCTGTTACAAACTGTTATATTAACATGATTCCTTGGGGGGATTGGGATTATTATTTGAACCGAATCGAAATCGGAAGTAACATAACGGATGAAGCCGATGCGGGTGGATCAGATGCTAATGACAGAGCAGAAACAAAAGAAATTGCAACAGGGAGACCTCTAACATCGAATGGGGAACTGTTAAATACTTGGACAAGAAGATATATGGGTGTGTCTCGCTGTAATTCAGCGATAGAGGGGATATCTAATGCTCCAAAATTAGTTGCTGCTGATGGTAGTTTACTCTCCGAGCAATTAAAATCTCGTTATATTTCAGAGGTGAAGTTTCTACGGGCATGGTATTATTTTGATTTGGTTTCCACTTTTGGAACCGTTCCTTTATTAACATCGACTCCTGCCCTGTCAGAGTTACCGGTAAAAGCATCTATAGAAGAATTGAGAGTTCAAATATTAAAGGATATCGATGATTGTTTATCCGATCCTAATATCCCGGTAAATGTTACGGGAAATGAGTACGGAAGAATATCAAAACATGTGGCAAATGCTTTCAAAGCAAGAGTGTGTTTGTTTTTTGCCGGTCTCATTGAGACAGGTAAATTATCAGGAAATGCAAATTCGGATTACGAACAAGCTTTAAATGCGGCTAAAGCAGTATACGATAGTAAAGTGTTTGCTTTGGTGCCGGATTATCAAAATCTTTTCAGAGGTGATTATTTTGTTGGTACACATAGTACGGAACTTTATAAAGAATGTGTGTTTACAGTAATCAGAAAATATGTTCCCGGATATTTAGATATAGGATATTGTACGGCTGTTATGTATGCAGGACGTGGAGAAGTTGGAGGCTGGGGAGGTAATTGTCCGACCATTGATTTTGCAGAATCTTTCGATAAAAGAGATCCTCGTAAGTTGTTTTCTGTAATTAAATCAGGTGATATTTTTCCCAATATTGACGGAAAGGAGATTGTACATACGTACAGAGGCTATGATAACGTGCATTTTCAACAAAGTAGAAAAGCTTTTATACCGGATAAATTTAGAAAAGGTTATTCTTTAGGAGACATTCGTTCAGATTGGACACCATATTACATTCGATATGCCGATGTCATACTTATGTATGCCGAATCTCTTTTGAAAACAGGAGGAAACAAACAAAAAGTAGCAAGCCTTATTAATGAAGTACGTTATAGAGCTTTTGTTACAACTTCAAAAAAAGATGAAGAAGCTACATTCAGAGCTTTTGAAGCAGATTTGATTCCTATTGACGATGCTTATTTCAATTCGAATATAGCAGTTAAGGCTTCTGATGATTTATTGGGAGCAATCAAGAATGAAAGAAAATGGGAATTAGGTTTGGAAGGATATCGGTTTATTGACCTTTTGCGATGGGGAGACTATGTCTCGGTAATGAATGCTTATAATGCAAAACAACCTTATGCAAACAAGGGGAAGCTGGTCACCGAAGAGAGTTGGCCGTTTCCGATTCCACAAACCGAAATCGATACATCAAATGGAGTATTAGTTCAAAATGATAATTATAAATAACATATTTATATCATAATGGATACATAGTGATGACTACTTTTTTTACGCAGAAAATTTTTGAAAAAATGATTACCTTTAATGTCTTATAGTTAAATATTTTTAAATCAAAACTGATAGTACTCTTAATTATTAATTGTGCTATTGGTATAAAAACAATCAAAATGAAAATCAATAAACTGTTATTTTTTCTTTTAACTTGCTGCTTGTTGGCATGTACAGCTTCGTCTAAAATAGAAACTAAAGCTGAAAAACAAGGTTGGAACCTCTCCATGCAATCTTATACCTTTCGTTTGTTCTCGGTATTGGAAGCATTGGAGAAGACAAATGAATTGGGATTGCATTACATTGAAATATATCCCGGACAAAAAATGGGAAGTAAATTTGGTGATGCCGTCTTTGGTTATAACTTAACTCTCGAGCAACAGAAAGAACTGAGAGAACTGGCTGAGTCCAAAGATATAAAAATTGTATCTTCCGGCGTATGGACATCCAAACGTAATGAATGGGAAAAAGTATTTGCCTTTGCCAAAAACATGGAAATGGAATTTATAAGTGTAGAGCCTGCACGTGATGATTGGGATGTGGTAGAAACACTTGCCCAACAATACGGAATAAAGGTATCCACGCATAATCACCCCAATGAAAACTCATATTGGACACCGGAAATATTATTGGAACACATCGGTAATCGAAGTCCGTCGTTGGGTGCATGTGCAGATGTAGGTCATTTCAAGCGAATGGGAATAGAACCGGTCGTTGCCTTAAAACAGTTGCAGGGCAGACTCTCTTCGCTCCATTTTAAGGACGTTGCACCGCAAGGTAGTGATAACGTATTGGAAGATGTTGTTTGGGGAACCGGCGTATTGAATGTAAAAGGAATGTTGGAAGAGTTGAAACGACAAAACTTTAAAGGGTATTTTACTATTGAGTATGAGGCGAATTGGGAAAATAATTTACCCGATATTCAACGTTCAATTGAGTATTTCAATTCGGTGGCAAATGAAATATTGTAAAATGATTTATTAATGTAAAATCAGCTTATTGTCAATCCATAAAAGAAATTCTTTTTTCAAAATTGCAAATCGTAAGGGTTTTCGTTAATGCAGAGTAAATTATATTTTGGATGAACGAAAATCCTTTTTGCTGTTCCTCTTTGTGCG
>PDWJ01008136.1_pt1 | contig 19101 bp, 18 predicted proteins | sample 1430881 | NCBI WGS metagenome assembly PDWJ01 (sample SAMN01162460, study PRJNA174530) | Oral metagenome, whole genome shotgun sequencing project. | biome: Marine environment; feature: Marine mammal; material: Swab sample of the gingival sulcus; isolation source: swab sample of gingival sulcus...
CGAATCTGCGAAGGAGAGACATAGATATCATCCGGACCGGGCAGATAGTTATAGTCGGGCGCCCGCAAAAAGCCGAAACCATCCGGCAGAATCTCCAGAACACCACTGCCTCGAATCTTTCCATCCTTGGATGACTGTGCCTTCAGGATAGCAAAGATCATCTCCTGTTTACTCAGGGTGCTGTAGCCCTCAATCTTCAACTCCCGGGCCATCTGCACCAGTTCGCCAATTTTCAGCAGCTTCAATTCCGCCAGATTCATTAACAACGTCTCCTTTCTGCTCTATCCATAAAAATACCCCTAACAATAATCAGCGTGGAAACTTCCCCGCCGCCACTGCGCGGCTTCAGAGAAAAAAACGCGCCCGGAATCTCTCAAACCGATATCAGACTGTAACCGCGGCAATGACTCTTCAGCAAAAATCAAAAAACATCACAACCAAAAGTAACTTTGAAAAACGGACGAAAACTCTTAAGAAGGAATTATACCTGAAAGAAATTATAGTACCTGGAATTCAACAAAGGATGCATCTGCTCTCCGGACAACGCGCAAACTCCCCCGTTTTATAAGGTGAAGAGGGGGCAGTGTCAAGCCTTTTTTATATTTACCGTGGAGAAACAGCCTGTTTTGGTCCACAAAAAATCCTTTCACCATAAAAATTATCCATACCGGGCGCTGCGGCGCAGGGAGCGGGCAAGCCAATATACCTGCTCAACGGTACTGGTAAGACTTCCTGAATTATCAATGCAGTAGTCCGCTTTTTTCACTTTTTTATCAACCGGCATCTGCGCCGCGGTTATCCGCGCGATCTCCTCTCTGCTGCGGCCGTCACGCTGCTCCACACGGGCAATAATCTGCTGCTGATCCCCCCTGACCACCACCACACAGTCAAAAATGCCCTCCCAGCCGACCTCAAAAAGCAGTGGCACTTCCGCCACCAGCCAGCACCCGCTTACCCTTCCCTTATCGATGATATGGCAAAGCCTGCTATAGACAATGGGGTGAAGAATCTCCTCCAGCTCGGCGAGCAGCCCCGGATCACCGAAAGCGGCCCGGCGTAATGCCGTCCGGTCAAGGGCTCCGGATGGATCAAGAAAGCGCCGCCCCCACCGCCGCTCAACCGCCAGCAGACCCTGCCGGCCGGGAGCCATCTCCTGCCGGCAGATCCTGTCACTATCCTGCAGGCGGGCATCAAGCGCCCGGGCCAGTACCCTGCTGACGCTGCTTTTACCGCTGCCAAGACCTCCGGTTACCGCAATATTCATCACTCCTCCACAAGTTTTTCCACTGCCTGCTGCATATCCGGCCATAAATCCGCGACCAGATCAAGGGATTGACCGGTTACCGGATGGAGAAAAGAGAGGCGATGGGCATGAAGCATCTGCCGGGGGAAGAGGGTGCCCTGTTGCCGCGTCCGGCTGCCGCCATAAAGCAGATCGCCGGCAACCGGCAGACCGCGGCTGGCCAGATGAACCCGTATCTGATGGGTACGGCCGGTCTCAATTTTTACCTGCAGCAATGTATAGCCCTGCCAGCGCTGTTTAACAGACCAGCGCGATGCCGCGTAACGGCCACCCCGGGTAACCACCGCCATCTTCTGCCGGTGCACCGGATGCCTGCCAATGGGAGCAACAATCTCCCCCTCCTCCTCTTTCGGAGAGCCGCAGACCAGCGCCAGATACTCCTTCTCCAGCCGGCGGCTGGCAAACATATCCACCAGCTGCCGATGGACATCCTCCTTTTTGGCAACAACCATCACCCCGGAGGTATCCTTATCAAGACGGTGGACAATGCCCGGCCGCAGCAAATCCCCTCCCACACCGGCCATCTCGCGGCAATAATGGAGCAGACCATGTACCAGCGTTCCCTGATAGTTCCCGTTGCCGGGATGAACCACCAGGCCGGGAGGCTTTACCAGCACCAGCAGATACTGATCCTCATGGAGCACCGGAAAAAGTCGATAGCTGCTTTTTTTCTGTTCACCTTCAACCAGAACCCTGCCGCCGCGGATAGCGGCAGAGATCTGACTACGCGAATATTCAGGGAAAAAGTCAACCAGAAACTGGTCAAGCCGCAGACCTTCATCGGCAGATTGTACAGTAATTATCCTGGAGGAGGCAGACATTGCGCCGGGGAATTTACCAGAACCAGCTGAAAAATCAGGAGAAAATTGCCTCTATCGATCTGCAGACCTCATCCTCGCCAAGCTCCTGGGCTAAAGAGAGCTCCTTGACCAGCAGGTTTTTTGCCGTATCAAGCATCTTCCTCTCACCATAGCTCAGATCCTTATCGATGCTGAGCAGAAAGAGATCACGCAACACCACGGCAACCTCATAGACAGAACCGGTCTTGATCTTCTCCATATACTCACGATAGCGGCGATTCCAGGTCTGACTGCCAAGCTCGACATCTTTTTCCGCAAGGATAGCGAAAATTTCCCCCACCTGATTTTCATCAACAATGGCACGCAGCCCGACGCTGCTGCTGGTATCCACCGGGATCATCACCCGCATCCCGTTGTCAAGAATCTCCAGAACATAAAATGAGTGGCTCGCGCCACCAAATTCCTTCTTCTCGATATCCTTGACAACGCCAACACCATGGGCCGGATAAACGACCATATCACCTTTTATAAACACTGGATTCTCCTCTAAAGACGGTTCCCTGAGACAACGAGAGATGGCTGCCGGCAGGAGTTGAAGAGACCCTGAGAAGGCCCTTTTTAACAGCGCAAAGACCGGCAGAAAGAGAGAGATAGCCTGAAATCCCGGAAACTCTCTTTACCCCAGTGTACCACAAGTATAGATTCTTTGCCGTAATTTTGCGGAGATTGTCAGCAGGAAGTATCACCTGAAAGGCGCAACAGGCCGAAAGTTTTATGGAATTACAACAGAAGTTTTTTTTGGGAAATCCCGCAGGAAAAAGGAAATCCTACCTTAAACTGTTAAGATTTCCCATCGCCCTGGCAATATCTCCGAGAATAAACTGATCAAGCCCGGCGACAAGGGCATCTCTTCGCGCAATCAGTTTCTCTTTGTCCTCGCGGGTAAAGCGGCCAAGCACATAACGCTCCACCGGGAAATCGGGATGAACATCCCCCTGACCGGGACGGCCAATGCCTATCTTCAACCGGAAAAACCCATTTGTTCCCAGCGAGGAGACCAGGGAGCGGATACCGTTATGCCCGCCATTGCCGCCGCCTTTCACCAGTTTCACCCGGGCAACAGGCATATCCAGGTCATCATGGATAACCAGCAGTTTTTCCGGAGGGAGGTTGAAGAACCGGTAATATCTGGCGACAGAGGCGCCACTGCGGTTCATAAAGGTCTGCGGCTTAAGGAGAAAGAGTCTTACCCCCTGACAGCAGACACCGCAGCCAAGCCCCTGCCACTTCGCCTTCCAGGGGTCACTGCGATAATAACGGGCGAACTCATCAACCAGATCAAAACCGATATTATGCCGGGAACCCTCATATTCGGCGCCGGGATTGCCCAGACCGACAACCAGTATATCCATACGATTTTCGTCCTCAATTCTCCGCGTCAGAGACCAGGGCGCAGAGCTGATCGGCAATCCGGTCAATATGGCTGGAATCCTCCCCCTCCACCATCACCCGGATAACCGGCTCGGTACCGGAGGAACGTACCAGGATACGTCCGTTCCTGCCAAGCTCGTGATCCAGGCTCCGCACCGCCTCAGTGAAGCCGGGGATCAATTCAACATCAACCCTCCTTTTCGTCCGCACATTTTTCAGCACCTGCGGGAAGCTCTCCATCACCGTTGCCAGTTCGGACAACGGCTTTTGCCGCTGCTGCATGATCGCCAGCAGCTGCAGCGCCGCCAGGGCGCCATCGCCGGTGGTAATATGCTCAAAAAAGACAAGATGTCCGGACTGTTCGCCACCAAAGGAGTAACCGCCGCGACGCATCATCTCCACCACCGAGCGATCCCCTACCGCGGAACGGACAAGAGTTCCTCCCAGCCGCTCCATCGCCACCTCCAGCCCAAGATTGGACATCACGGTTGCGACAAGGGTGTTTCCTTTCAACTGCTGGCGGGAGAGCATCTCACGGGCACAAATGGCCATGATATGGTCACCGTCAACGATATGCCCCCGCTCATCACAGACGATCAGCCGGTCGGCATCGCCGTCAAGGGCAAGTCCGATATCAGCCCCCTTCTCCCTGACCACGGCAGCCATCTTCTCCGGATAGAGGGCGCCGCACTGCTGATTGATATTGGTGCCGTCCGGCGTAACCCCCAGTGTCGTTACCCGGGCACCAAGCTCCTCAAAGACATGCGGCGCCACCCGGTAAGCGGCACCATTGGCACAGTCGAGAACAATATGCAGCCCGTCGAGGGCAAGTTTTTTCGGAAAGGTATGTTTAAGAAAAACGATATAGCGTCCGGCGGCATCCTCAATCCGTTTTGCCCGGCCAATGGCTGCCGCCCGGGGAGCAGGTTCTCCCAGCTGACCGTTGGACAACAGCTCTTCAATCTGCCGCTCCATCGCGTCAGGAAGCTTGAAACCGTCACCGGAGAAGATCTTGATACCATTGTCCTGATAGGGGTTGTGCGAAGCGGAGATAACCACTCCGGCATCGGCACGCATTGACGTGGTGATAAAGGCGATCCCCGGGGTCGGCAGCGGCCCCACCTGCAGGACATCAACCCCCATCGAACTTATGCCGGCGGCAAGCGCATTCTCAAGCATATAACAGGAGAGTCTGGTATCCTTGCCAATAACAACGCGGTGTCGCCTCTCGCCACGCTCCTTCACCAGCAGGGCGATAGCGCAACCGACCCGGGCAGCGACATCAATGGTCATTGGATGGATATTGGCGACGCCCCTGATACCGTCTGTGCCAAAAAGTTTTTCTGCTCTGCCACTCATCACTTTTTCTTCTTTTTCTTATTTATATTACGGATGACCGAAGCCCCCGCCTTTACCCGTACCTGCTGCGGCGTAACAGAGACGACCTCAATGGGCATATCCTCCTGCTGCGCCTGAATCGCCACCGATAAAATCTCCTCTCCGGACTCTCCCCGGGCGACAGCACGAATAAGGGAGGAGAGTTCCTGTTGTCGGGCAAGAGCAACCTTGGGGATAACCGCCATAACCTTTACCACCGCAGGCTCCACCACCACCGGAAGGTCGTCGATATACCCCTCAACCGACACATCCTCTATAGTGGCCGGCGCCGAATCCGGAACCACTTCAAGTTTCACCGTAACAGAGGTTTCGCCAATAAGGTCGACCATCTGCGGGGAGAGTTCAAGGGGAACCTGAAAACTGGAAGAGCGCGACATCCCGGTGAGATTAACCGGGCGGGTAAAGATCTTCTCCACCTGCTGCAGCACCGTGTTCGGGCCGGTCAGCGAGATAATATCCGGGCGTGTCCTCTTCGATTTCAGAAAAAAATCCTTCTCCACCCGGCCGATAGTGCGCACGGCAATGGGGACACTCTTCTTTATCAGTTTGTCAAGAGACAGGATTATAGATGCGGGCTGCACCCGCTTGACACTGACCCCCCTCGGCACCGAGATGGTGTCGTTGGTATTCTCCACCACCAGCGTGCCGGGCTGAGCCCTGGCCAGGTCCACCTGCCGGATAACCTCTTTCTCCATTCCGGTGATAATGGAACGGGGCCCGGAGACCGACACCTCAATCTCTTTTTTATACTGATTGGAGACAACAAGGTTCTGCGGCAGATTGATGATCTCTACCGGCACCATCACATTTTTATCAATGTGATCCTCTCCGCCGGCAAGAAACCACAGGACAACGGCAAGGAACAGAGAGACGAAACGGATCATCCAGTCGTTGGATATGACCGAAACCAGCCGCACGCGGCTCATCTTTTTCAATCGCTTTTTCATTGTCTCCCAAACCAGTTTTTCCAGCGGTTAAGCCCTCCGCCGGCAGAGAGCACCGTTTTCAGGCTGTCCAGCAGCTGGATCTCATCCGCCACTGTTGTCAGGGTTCCCTGCTGCACAATGGAGATCTCCTGGGTCTCTTCCGAGACGACAAGCACCACCGCGTCTGTCTCTTCAGAAAGCCCCAGTGCCGCCCGATGGCGGGTGCCATATTTTTTATTTATATAGGGGTTCTGGGTCAAGGGCAGAATACAGCCCGCATGTTCAATACGCCCGTCAGAGATAATGACCGCGCCATCATGCAGCGGCGAGACCGGCATAAAGATGGAGATCAGCACCTCCTTTAATAACCGGGCATCAAGACGAAACCCGGACTCAATAAAATCGGCAAGACCGCTCTGCCGCTCAATGACAACCAGCGCGCCAATACGTCTTTTGGAGAGATAGAAAAGGGCCCGCACAATCTCATCAAGCTCCCTGGCAGCCACATCCTCCCGCCTGGTAAAGGGAGACTTTCCGGCCCGCAGCAACGCCCTGCGGATATCGTGCTGGAAGACAATAATGATGATAAGAAAGATGGAACTGAGCAGATTCTGCAGAATCCATTTCAGGGTGGAAAGATCGAGCGCGCCGGCAAGAAAATAGGTACAGGTCAACACCCCAAGCCCTGCCACCATCTGCACAGAGCGTGTTCCCCGGATTATGGTGATCAACTGATGAATAACAAAGGCAACCACCAGGATATCAACGATATCCTGCCACCTGATATACGAAAGATAGAGCAGCGGATCCAGCATTGCCTTGACTGTTATGAATACGTTTTTATCCGAAATACGGTACGAAGACAGGTGTTAATTCCCCGGAGTTCCGTATTTCATACCTTGTTATGGCGCAAGGCTATCTGGTCCAGCCTTGCCGGTTTACGACAGGGCGGCCACAACAGCTCTTCCGCCAGAAAAACCCGCCTTCAATGTACGAACAAATGAGCCTGATTAAAAGGAAAAACTGTCATTTCTGCCATTTTTGATATTTTCTTTACACATTCTCCTTTTTCGCCTATTTTCAGAGCTGCGGCTTCCCTGTTGTCGCCGGAGTAGTAGATTACCATATTATCTAAACAAAACCAAATAGTTAATATATAAAAATATCCTGATCAGCCCGGTTTATCAACCAGGATGACTGCTGCCATATAACAAGAATGAAACGTGCAACCGCCACAAACAGAAGAAAAACATCCTCTTTGCAGAGAAAGAAGTCGTTGAGAAAGGGCGGAAACCGCATCCCGCTGACGGCCTCCATCGTTGTCACGCTGCTGGCAATATACAGCGCCGTCGGCTTTATCGCCGTCCCCTACTACTGCTCAAGGATTCTGCCAAAAAGGATTCTTGCCGCCACCGGTCTCTATCTGCACAGTGCCGCGCTCCATTTCAATCCATATACCTTCAATCTTACCGCGGATGGAGTCTCCCTTGAGGATACAGGGGAGAGACCGATCATCTTTATCGACAAGATCAATACCCGCCTTGCCCTGCTCCCCCTGTTGCGGGCGGAATGGGTCTGCCGCGAACTGATGCTGCGCCGCGCCCAGCTCAACATTGTCCGTATAGAGAAAAATCGCTACAATATCAGTAAACTTCTGTCAGGATTTCGTGATAGCGGCACCGATGACATAATGGACTTCTCCGAGCTGCCTTTCTACTTCTCGCTCAACAATATAGATGTCCAGCAGGCGGACATTCTCTTTACTGACCAGCTTACCGCAACAACCCATCATATAACGGATATCTCGCTTAGAATCCCCACTGTTTCAAACTTCTCCTACAAGATTGAGCACTATCTCTCCCCCTATTTCTCCGCGACCGTCAACGGCACGGAGATGGAGATGATCGGCAAGAGAGATGGCAATCCGCAGATGCTTACCGCCACACTCTCCAATCTCTCTCTGGAGAGATATCAACCGTATCTGCCGGTAGAACTCCCCTTTGCCCTTGAAGGGGGGAGGATTGACGGCACCATTGATATAGATTTTATCAATTTCAGAAAATCCACCACCAGCAACCAGGGAAAAGAGCTCGCTCTCGCCTTTGATCTCACTATCAGTGACCTTGGCATACGCGGCAAAAAAACCCCGGAGAACGCGTTATTTAAAAATCTCCTTATCTCACAGGGAAAGGTGGTGTTGACAGCGGACAGCGAGCGCGAGACATGGGAGAATATCACCCTCCAGGCGGAAAATCTCCATGCCGATACCAATCATGCCGAACCGGAGGCAAGCGACAGGACGCCCCCCGGCTCAATCCGTATGCGGGCGCAGTATGCGGCCGCCCCGCAACCGGAGGAAAAAGAGGAGCAGACCACCCTCTATCTGCAGACCGACCTCTCCTCCTATCATGGCAGCGGCGCGCCCCGTTTTGCCAATATGACAGTTGAGATCGAAAACCTGCACGACCCGAAAACCATCTTCAGGAGCCTGGGACTCGATATCGGCAATGACGATAAATTCTCCTTTGCCGCCAGAAAAACACGACTGGGACCGATCAACACCCACACCACGCCGTACTCTCTGGGCAAGCTCTCTATTGCCGGCGGCAAGATTCACACCATCCAGGACAAGCCGCCACTCTTCCTGCAGCTGCTGCTGCAGACCTCACCACCGTTTTTCCACCTGCCAGCCATCTCCTATCAGGGATCGTTTACCCTTGATTTTCCGCAGGAGCCGGAAAAGACTCTCTCTGTTTCAGATCTCTCGTTCAGTGGCCGCGGAATATGGGGTGAAACGATGACAACCAGCTTCACCGCCTTTCTCTCTCCCGGAGGAAAAGAGGGGGTACCCGGTCTTGCCCGCCCGCAGATTGAAGGAGAAGGAAGACTCACCTTTATCCCCTTGTCGCTGCAGACAAAAATAAAACTGCAAGATATCGCCCTGGGGAAAGAGCTGCCGCCCTTCCTGTTCGCGGCGGCCGGCCAGCCCCTCTCCGGCACCCTCTCCGCAACAGGGGAGCTGGTTATACCGAAGGGAGATTTCCGCGGCAATTTTACCATCTCCTCCGGAGCGATAGACAACAGCCCGACGGCAACGACATGGGGGCAGCTTGATGCAGAAGGGGCTGATATCGGGAATATTCTCAATGGGGAGAGAGCGATAACACTTGACAGGATGACGCTCAGAAATCTCCGCACCACCCTTATCCTGGACAACGACAAACCGCCCCTTGCAGAGGCGACCCGTGCCCTGAATATGTTTCGCCAGAAAAACGCGACGATCAGGACCCTCCAGCTCGCGAAGAGCGAAATTGCAGTTGAAGACAGACGCATCACTCCTTTCTGGCAGGCGACCATCACTAATGTCTCGGCAGCAGTTACCCCCCTGCAGACAGCTCCCGCCATCGAGAGCGAGGTCCACTTTATCGGCAACCTGCAGCAGGGAGTGCTGGAGGCAAGAGGGACAATGCAGCTTGACAAGCCTCTCTATGATGCCAGGCTCTCTTTTACCGGCAGGGATATCGCCAACTCCCTGTTCGGCAGACAGCTCCCCAGGGAGACGCTGCTGAACGCAAGTGACGGGACAACAGACTTCTCATTGAACACCCTCTGGATCAACGACAAAATGAGCAGCCGGGGCAAGGTGCTTTTCTCTGGAATCAAGGCCGCTTCTGAAAAGACCAATATCGAAACAGCTCTTGCCATCGCTGGAGGGACGCAGCAGAAATTTGCTCTGGAGGTTGAACTCTCCGCCGCGCCGGGAGAGCGGACAACTCCTCTCTACTACACCTTCTATCGACAACTTCACCGCCGCCTGCTCAAGGCGGAAGTCTCGCCGCTGCTCCTTGCCGACAAGGAGTTTCATCCCCTTGCAAGAGAGCAGGATATCCGCTTTCAGCAAGGGAAAAAGGAGCTCACTGGCAACGGGGAAAAGACCCTGAAAAGCTATTTCAGGCTGCTGGAGAGATATCCGCAGCTGGCGTTGACCATGACGATAAAAGAGAGCAAAGAGGCACAGAAAGAGGCACAGAAACTTCTCGCCGACCGTCTGAAATACCTTGAGACAAGATACAGCACGGAACTCTCTGCCCGGGATGCCGCCCGGATATCGCTGATCACAAAGGCAACAGGGAACCAGCAGGCAGCGGTGGTAGGGGTGGCAGTCCATCCACTGCTGCAGAAAAAAACAGCACGTCATAAGCAGACAGGGGGGCAGTAAATCAGGTTTATGAAAACGGCTGATAGAGCGGGTCCGCCAGCAGTACCATCTGCCATGAGACAAAGGGGAGTGAGGCAAGATACGCCTCTCCGACGCTCATGCCCTGCATAAGCATCGCAAAAAAGATCTCCGGCAGCGGGAACCCCTCCACATAGGGCTCATAGACGGGGCCGATGGTCGCGGCAGCGCCATGGACAAGCAGCTGCGGACACCAGTATGACACCCCCTGTCGATGCAGGCTGGCGCACTCGGCACTGGCGATATGGTAGCCGATGGCACCTCTTTGCCAGGTAAAACTCGGGATATAACGGCCATAGGAGTACCAGCCGCAATAGAGCGCCGTATCCGGGCAGCTCTTTTCCGCAAAAAGTGCCGGGGTATTATCCAGCACCATCTCCATTTTCTCTTCCACCTTCTCCGCGGCACGGAGCAGGGAGAGGTCATAGCGTTTATAGCCCCCAGCAGGACCGTCCTGTCTCTCCCTGTCACCCTGCTGCACCATGCCTCTGGCATCAAAATAACCGATACCCCGCAGTCCGCGCCGTTCCGCCGCCAGGGAATCATCAATCATCCGGCGGACGATCTGCGCATCAGGGGCGTCCAGACGGCTGACCAGCAGCACACTGTTTTTTGTAAACCTGTTTTTCTCACCCTGACGAGGCAGAAAATAGGGGTTGGGCATCCACCCGGCAAGGGGATATTCCCCTGCCAGCACCAGTGCCAGTTCAGAATCAACCGCCGCCCGTGTCCTTCCCAAGCCGGGTTTCTCCCCCTCTTTAAACGGAACCGACTCCGCTATCTTCAACGGCACGCCATAGATCGTGACGATGGTCGAGATATTCAACTCCCCCCTCTTTCTCTTTTTTCTGTTTAGCCGGGCAATCTTTCTGGCAACAGGTTTGCGGATCCAGCGGTTATATTCATCACGATCAACACTCTCTTTGGCAGAGGTCACCAGCACCAGAAGGTTTTGTTGCGGAATACCCCTCTTTCTCATATAGTATCTGGCAAGAGAGACACTGCCGGCCACCCTCTTGTTGGCAATAACCAGCACCTCATCGGCAGAGATGGCAGCGGCGGAAGGGGGCATAGAGCAGAAAAGAGAGAAAAAGAGAAAAAACAACCGGCAATCTTTCTTCACAAAAACCTCCTGACTATCTGGATTTCCGGAAACAGCCTGCCGAAAAGACGGAAAAAAACCGCATTCCCGGGCATGGACATATTAAAAAAAAGAGCCTGCCTGCATTGCAAAAGCCCGCCTTTTCGGCTACTTTCCGAAGCTGCCTGCTTACGCGGCAATATAAAAACAAGGCGGCCAGGACATACTCCCCTGTCAATCTATCCGCCCTGGCGGAATATGGCACTGTCCAGCCGCGGAGCGCAGTTGCTGCAGTCCTGGTTTTCAGGCGACACCCCTTTCTCTAATTCAGAACAGTATGAATAACAACAGGAAAAACAGCGGACACCCCCCGGACAGCCAATACGCTTTACTGGAAAATATTCCGGCCATGGTCCTGCTGGTAAGCAAAAAGCGGCAGATCATCTACGCGAACGCAGCCGCCACCGACTTTCTCGCGGAAGAGGGGCAACAGGAAAGGCTTTTTTCACTACTATCCCAATCATCCCGGCTGAAGGAGAAGGGAGGAGGAGAGGAGATTACCATCAACAACAGTACACTGGAGATGACCTCCGCTCCGCTTGACCGCGACAGCGCCGACGGCCCCCGCTGGATATTTCTGCAGAGAGCCGGCAGGGAAAAGGAGGCGCTGGCGGCGCTTACCGCTAAATATAACGCGCTTAAACAGCGCCTTGCCAACAGGCAGAAGGAGTATGACGAAGACGAAAAGATCCGGCGGCAGTCTCCCGCGGCAGGCAGGATGATAGGCTCAAGCCAGGCGTTACAGGAGCTTATGGAGATGGCGCTGCAGGTTGCGGCATCCGATGCCACCATTCTTATCACCGGCGAATCCGGCACCGGCAAGGAGCTTATGGCCAACCTTATCCAGGAAAGCAGCCGCCGCCACAGCAGACCATTTTTGAAAATAAACTGTAATACCATCTCCGAATCGCTGCTGGAGAGTGATCTCTTTGGTTATGAAAAGGGGGCGTTTACCGGTGCAGCCAGCCAGCAGAAGGGGAAATTTGAAGAGGTCGACGGCGGCACCATCTTCCTTGATGAGATCGGTGATATCTCACCGCGAATGCAGGCGGCGCTGCTGCGGGTGCTGCAGGATGGCGAGATTATCCGGGTGGGCGGTAACAGGAGTATCAAGGTTGATGTCCGTATCATTGCCGCCACCAACCGCAATCTGCAGGAGATGGTCTCTGACGGCAGTTTCCGCCTTGATCTGTTCTACCGCCTCAATATCATCAATATCCCGATGCCGCCGCTGCGGCAGAGAAAAGAGGATATTATTGACCTTACCACCCATTTCATCCGTAAATACCGCAAGGCGTTCGGCAGAAAGATCAGTTTCGTGCCGCAGCCGGTTCTTGACCGCCTGCTGCTGCACAGCTGGCCGGGCAATGTCCGCGAGCTGGAAAATGTTATTCAGCGGGCGGTACTGATCGCCAGGAATAACGCCATTACTGAACAGGAGCTCCATTTTGACAATTTCGGCATAAAAGATGCCGCGCATCAAGCAGGAGGCACAGATCTTGCTGAAGAGTATCACGGACAGCCGCTGAAGGATCTCCTTGCCGTGGTGGAGAAAAAAGCTATCATCGCAAGTCTGGAGAGACATCATGGCAATGTGGGGACAGTCTCAACAGAGCTCAATGTCGGCAAAACAGCCCTCTATGACAAGATGAAGCGGTATGATATCGTGGCGAGAAACTTTAAATAATCTGAATAACTACCGACTGCGGTCTTTACAATTTTACCTGTTGCGCTCAGCCGCCCCATAAGGTAGGCTCCTGTATTGCGGAGTTTCGTAAACGATCACGGAGAGAATCTGTACGTATTCCCTATGGAAAAGTATACGCAAAAATGTGCCTACTGGTCGATTCCCGCCTGTAGATGCGGCAAGAATGAGGGCGGAATATATATCCCGCTGGAGGATCATATGGCGCGCTACTGCCTCTCTGCCGGCCACTGCCACTGCCCGCGGTTCCAGGCCACAGGCGGACCGCAGGCAGAAATCCCCGCGACATGGGCGAACCGGCGCAGATCAGAACGTATCAACGCCCGGGAGGCGATAACCCTGAGCGCGCTGCATCCCCACTCTCTGCTTATACCGGTCTCTGCCGCCATAAAAAAATTCGCTGCCAGAACGCTGGATATAAGTGCCAGCGGCATGCGCCTTTTTACCGCCGCCCCCATCGGCCAGAACGCCGTTATAGAGTTCTCTTTCGGCAGCAGCAAGTTCCCGAAACAGCTCCGCCACGCAAAAGGGAGAGTGCAGTGGTGCAACAGACAGGTTGATGAACCGGGCTATCAGCTGGGCGTCGCTTTTGCGGAACGTCAGGCAAGCAGCGCCATGGCGGGCTATCTGCGGCAGCACTCCCTTGCCTGATTCGATCCCCCCTCCCCCTCTTTCGTCCACCGCCAGACCAGCCAGATCAACAGCAGCACCGGCACTCCTGCCGCTGCCGTAAACAGGAAAAAGAGATCATAACCGGCACTGGCAACTATCGTCCCGGAGTAGCCACCGATAAACTTGGGGATAAGGGTCATAAGAGAGCTGAAGAGCGCGTACTGTACCGCGGTAAAGGAGTAGCTGGTAAGGCTTGACAGAAAGGCGACAAAGGCAGCGCTGGCAACGCCGGCGGCAAGGTTATCCGCACTGATAACAACATAGAGCATGGTGATATCAGCGCCCGATCTGGTCAACAGTAAAAAGAGGATATTGGTTGCCGATGACAACACCGCCCCCAGCATCAAAACCCTGTAGACGCCATAACGAAGGGCAAGCCCTCCGCCGACAAAACCTCCCAGCAGGCTCATCACCACCCCGAAGACCTTGGAGACGGCAGCGATATCCGCCTTGCTGAAACCCATATCCATATAGAAGATATTGGCGATCACGCCAAGAACAATATCGGAGAAGCGATAACAGCCGATTAACAGCAAGATAACAAGGGCAGAGCCAATCCCGTAGCGGCTGAAGAAATCGGTAATCGGCGCAATATAGCTGCGGGAAATCATCTGTCGGTCGACCAGTCCGGCTAAAGAGAGACACCAGGCCACAGCGGCACTGCAGCCAAGGCTGCCGAGAAAACGGAGGCTCTCCAGAAAAAAGCCTGCCAGCCTGGAGTCCAGCGTCTCTTTTAACGAGACCAGCCAGATGCCGCCATAAAAGAAACAGCCCGCAAAGATGGCGGCACAGCAGCAAAAGAGAAACAGCAGGCGCAGATACTCCCGCACCGGATAGTGATGGATCTGCCTCTCCCCTCGCGGCTCCGGTTCACGGATACAGAGGGTGGTCAGCATACCGATCCCCATAATCAGCGCCATAACAAGATAGGTGCTGCGCCATGCGGAGTAGCTGTAGAGCTCGCTGCCTGTCCCCAGCATCTGCGCCAGAAAGAGTGAGCCGGCACCGGAGACCACCATCCCCACCCGGTAACCGGCAATATAGACAGAGGCGAGCACCGCCTGATATCTCTCCGGCGCGCATTCAATCCGGTAGGCGTCGATTACCGTATCCTGGGTGGCAGAGGAGAAACCAAGCGCAACCGTGGCAAACGACATCAGCAGCAGGGCATACCCCCCCTGCTCGCCGGCAGAGGCGGCAGGATCAATCAGCGCCATCGCGGCAATGGAGAGAATAACCCCCAGCTGCGCCAGCCAGAGCCATGCCCGGCGCCGCCCAAGCAGACGGGTCAGCAGCGGCAGCGGCAGCAGATCCACCAGCGGCGCCCAGAGAAATTTAAAGGAGTAGGCCAGTGCCGCCCAGCTGAAAAAGGTGACGGCAGAACGCGAAACCCCAGCCTCACGCAGCCACATGGAGAGTGTGGAAAAGATAAGCAGCAGCGGCAGCCCCGCGGCAAAGCCAAGAAAAAACAGAGCGATGGATTGAGGAGAAAACCATATTGCCAGACCGTTTTGCCGCGCCTCTATCGAGTCCTGTTGTGCTGTCATATCCTGCCTATAGTAAGAGTGATAGCCGCTTTGGCGTTGCCATTCAGTAAAACCGGATCAGACCGCTTCCAGAGACAACAGGAAAAATACCCTGAAATTCTGGAACACGCTCTTATTTCTGAATTACTATCATAACTGCTCACCGGGGTCAAAGCCATCGACGTTGTAATGCCACTCACCGGCAGCTACTCCTGAAAGCGCGAGATATCCCCCACCAGCAGCACAAGCTCCCGCAGGGCGGTAAGCAGATTCAGCCTGTTGCGGCGGATGGCCGGATCTTCTGCCATCACCATAACCGCATCAAAAAAATCATCCACCGGCGCCTTAAGTTTCAGCATCGCTCCTGCGGTTCGGCAAGGAGTGCTGTATCCACCGAGGTTTCCCGGTTTTCACCGGCAATATTCCTGATCCGTTTATAGGAGGTGGACAGCACAGTAAAGGCCTCCTGCCGCTGGATAGCGGCAAGCGCCGCCATCCGCTGCCGGCAGTCAACCACATCATCAAAACCCACTGCCGCCGCCGCCTCCACCGCCTGCGGGTGTTCTCCTCTTCGTACCGCGTCATTGATAAAACGTTCCCGGATAAAGGTGAGGACCTTCTCCACCACAGCGGCAGAACCATCGACCTTGTCACCGTAAAGAGAGAGTGCCTTGGCGACAATTTCAGTCAGTGAGAGCTGATAGCCGCGTCCCTCAATAATATGCAGAATAGCCAGGGAGATCCGGCGCAGCGCAAAGGGATCGGCAGAGCCGCTGGGAATCTGGCCGATACCGAAACAGCCGGCAAGGGTATCGATCCGGTCGGCAAGACCGACAATCGCCCCCACATCGGATGCCGGGATCGCGGCCCCGGCCCGTTGCGGCATATAGTGCTCGCGAATACCCTGAACAACGGCACCGTTTTCGCCATCACCTTCAGCATAGGCGGCCCCCATCACCCCCTGCAGGGAGGGGAACTCGCCAACCATATCGGTAAGAAGATCCGCCTTGCACAGCTCCGCGCTGCGGCAGCAGTCATCAACCAGCCGCGGATCGATCTTTTCGGCCAGCAGCCGCGTCAGCTTGACCAGCCGCACCTGTTTTTCCAGCATGGTGCCGAGCCGGTCCTGAAAGATGATACCTTCAAGCCCGCTGATACGCTCTGCAAGCGGTATCTGGCGGTCGCTGTTAAAGAAAAAGAGCGCGTCTTCAAGCCGGGCCCGCAGCACCCGTTCATGTCCCTTTCTGGTGATCTCGCCATGATGAACCCTGGTATTGTTAACCGCAACAAAACCGGCCATCAACGAACCGCTGCCGTCCACCACCGGAAAGTATTTCTGATGTTCCCGCATCGAGGTTACCAGCACATCGGGGACAAGCTGCAGAAATTTGGCATCAAAAGTGCCGCAGACCCCCACCGGCAGCTCAACCAGGTTGGTAACGGTTTCAACCAGCGCCTCATCGACAGCGACAACACCGCCGGCAAGGCTGTCGTTTTCAGCAACCGCGGCGGTGATCTCATCGATAACCAGCTGCCGCCGCCGCCGCGGATCAACAATAACATCCCTTGCCGCCAGTTGCGCCTCATAGCTGGCGGCATCGGTGATGACCACCGGCTCATTGGCCATAAAGCGGTGGCCAAAACTGCTGTTGCCACTCTGAATACCTTCATGGTGTAACCTGATAACCTCGTCACCAAACAGCGCAACAAGCCACTGAATCGGCCGGGCAAAGGCATTTCGCTTCTCCCCCCACCGCATTGACCTGGGAAAGGAGAGCTCACCAATCAGGGAGAGCAGAATCTCCGGCAACAGCAGCGCCGTGGGCCTGCCGGCAGCCTCATGCAGCAGCATCATATACTCCCCTTTTGGGGTATCAACCACCTGCAGTTGTGCTGCGTCCGCGCCCTTTGAACGGGCGAAACCGATGGCAGCTCTGGTCAGATTCCCGTCCTTATCGTATGCCGCCTTTTTCGACGGGCCGATCAGCTCCTGGCGGATATCTTTTTGTTTTTCGGAAAGATTCTCAACAATAAGCGTCAACCTGCGCGGCGTGCCAAGACAACGCACCTCACCATGCTCAAGGGCATTTTCTGCCGCTTTTGCCAGAAACGCGGCCCTAAGCTGATTCCAGGCGGGCTGCAGATACCCCGCATACTGTTATTATGCAATTAACCATGAAGCCTTACCCTGCCGCCCCGCCCTCAAGACGGGCAAAAGTGGAACAGGAGCTGCGAAAGTGACGGGCGGTGACGCAAAAGGATCTCAGCTCATCAATTTTCCCCAGATAGCGGCCGATCACACGGCAAAGCTCCTCCGCGCAGAGTCCGCTCCTCTTTTTCCCGGCCGCGGCGGCGGCCCAGACAGCAACCGCCTGCTCCGCTGCGGCGACAAGATCCTCAATCCAGAAAAAACGCTGAAAACGGACAGAGACCTCCGCCCTGCCCCAGCTGCCGGCGACCGGTTCACCGTCAACACAGCAGCCCGGCTGCGGCAGGCTTACCGGAATATCAACGGTAAAGCGCACCTCCGCCCTTTCATCACGCAGTGAACCGTATAACCGGCATTGATAGCGCCGCTGCCCGGAAAAAAAGGGGAACAGCAGTTCCAGATGAGAGGCCTGGGCGTCCAGCCGCTGCTTCATCTTCTCCAGCAGCAGAGAGAAATCACCAAGCGCAAAATCTCCGTGAAAATCATTGAGGATCTCAACAAAGCGGCTCATATGGGTGCCCTTGAAATGCTGCGGCAGATTAACATACATATTGGCAACGGCAACGGTATGCTGCCAGCCATGCACCTTATCCCGCAAGGCGACGGGATAGCTTACCGTTTTCACTCCTACTTTTTTTATATCAATCCTGCGATTATCCGCCAGGCTCTGAATATCTTTCATCTTCTTTTCATCACCGCTGGCCGCAAGCAGTGCGGCACTACTCGCCGTGGGACCGCTCCCGGCTCTCTTCGGCGGTTTTGCAATCGATACAGAAGGTCGTTACCGGACGGGCTTCCAGCCGTTTTATGCCGATACGTTTGCCGCACCCTTCACAGACGCCAAAGGAGCCGTAGGATCAGGGATATTACTTGTCTGCCCCATCTCCTCAAGCGTTTTTCCCTCTTCCCTGATAATCTCCTCTTTTTTCCGCAGCAACTCTGCCTTGAAATAATCGAGTTTTGCCTGATCCATTTCTCTCCTCTCAAAAAACATCAAAACGCCTGCCGGCGTCTGGTAGTACCATCAACAGTAACAGCAAAATAACACTTCGGGCCGAGACAGTTCGTTATCTGCCGAAGCCCGCTCCCCTTACCCGCTTATTGCCGGCGATAGACACCGCTCTTGCCGCCCCGCTTCTCCTGCAGCTGGATCTCGCCAATAACCATCGCCTTATCAACCGCCTTGCACATATCATAGATGGTCAATGCCGCCACAGAGACCGCCGTCAACGCCTCCATCTCGACTCCGGTCCGCCCGGTAACACCAACGGTGGCACAGATCTGAACCCGAGAGAGTTCATCGGTAAAGCTGAAGTCGATATTGATGCGGTTTAAGCAGAGGGGATGACATAAGGGGATAAGCTCGAAAGTCTTTTTCGCTGCCATAATCCCGGCAATCCGGGCAATACCAAGCACATCCCCCTTACTCATGGTGCCGGCCCTAACCTTTTCATAGGCGGCAGCCGACATCGCAATCCAGCCGGTAGCCACCGCCTGCCGCGCGCTCTCCTCCTTACCGCCCACATCAACCATACGGGCGCTGCCTTCCTTATCAAAATGGGTCAGTTCCGCCACCTGCTACCCCTTCTGTTTTCTACCCAGCACTTCACTGAATATCTTTTTGAAAAAACCTTCCTTCTCCTGCTCTTCACTATCTTCATTGCGCAGTTCAGCAAACTCCTGCAGCAGCAGTTTCTGATCTTCGGTGAGATTGGTCGGCGTCATCACCTGCAGCGAGATAACCATATCGCCC